>OGRO01003860.1_pt1 | contig 10386 bp, 9 predicted proteins | sample 1553451 | NCBI WGS metagenome assembly OGRO01 (sample SAMEA2580021, study PRJEB22360) | human gut metagenome
CTGTTAGCTTTACTTTAATGCACGTATATATGAATACGGGGATAAAGTAAAGTTGGTTTTCATTTTGAATAGCCAATCTAATCTTGAGATTTGTGTTTATGTAACGAATAATATATTGTTGTTATATGGGTGTATTGGCACTTACAAACAATATGATGGCATTTACATTTTTTCAAAGCAAAATCACCTTGTCTTTCGCACTTTTCCAAAAATGCTTCTCGGAATCGGCTGCAAAGACATTGGATTCGCTTGGAAAAATATTGTATAATGGTTGTGATTCGTTTGAAAAAGTGTCGCGAACAAGATTTATTCGCTTGAAAAAGTGTAGAACCGTTATATTGTACTTGTTTTAGCCATCTCTTCTAGTTTTGAGATTTTCCCTTTTAATAATCATTAAATAGATAAAATCTAATATCTTTGTATATTATATGATGAGTTGACTATGACAAAGAATACAATGGGAACCAAACTGCCTCGAAAATTGGTGCAGAAGATGTCGATTGTAGGAGAGCAGATTAAACTAGCTCGTTTGCGCAGGAATTTGAGTGTGGTTCAGATTGCAGAACGTGCTACTTGCTCTCCGTTGACCGTGTCCCGAATAGAGAAAGGTATACCAACAGTAGCAATCGGAATTTACTTGCGAGTGTTGTATGCTTTGCAGCTTGACGATGATATTCTGTGGTTAGCCAGAGAAGACAAATTGGGAAAAGCTTTGCAGGATTTGAGTTTGAAGACAAGGAAACGAGCTTCAAAAAAGGAATAGGGCGTATGTCCTCCTATACATAAGCTGCAATTTGCTCTGTTGGAATAAAAAAATATGGCTCAAAATTTTGTGTTATGCAACAAAAGCATTATGTTTGAATTGCATAATAAATAATATATATGAAATTCGTTGATAGAATAGATGAAGCTGCACGATTAAAGGATGCTCTTGCAAGAGAGAAGTCCTCATTAGTCGTGATGTACGGTCGCAGACGGTTGGGTAAGTCAACGCTTATCAAAAGGGTGTTGTCGGATACGGATGTTTATTTCCTTGCCGATCGTTCTGAAGGCCAACACCAAAGGATATTGCTTGCAAAAGTGATAGCACAGGTGTTTCCAGATTTCGACAAATTGACATATCCAGATTGGGAATCTATATTTCGTGCGGTCAATTATCGAACAGACAAGCGTTTTACTCTATGTTTGGATGAATTTCCGTATCTTGTAGAGCAATCACCAGAGCTGCCGTCTGTATTGCAGAAACTTGTTGATGAGAAGCAGTTGAAGTATAACCTGGTGCTTTGCGGTTCATCACAAAATATGATGTATGGGTTGTTCCTTGATTCTACTGCACCTCTATATGGGCGTGCTGATGAAATAATGAGGCTTGCACCGATACGTTTGCCGTATATTCAAGAGGCTTTGCTTCTTAATGCGATGAATGCCATTGAAGAGTATGCCGTATGGGGCGGTGTACCACGTTATTGGGAATTGAGGGAAAACAGAAGTTCGCTTGATGATGCCCTGTGGCGCAATATCCTTTCTGTAAATGGAACTCTTTATGAAGAGCCTATAAAACTGTTTCAGGATGATGTCAAGGATATTGTCAAGACTTCAACGATCATGTCTTATATCGGGACTGGTGCAAACCGGCTTTCTGAGATTGCAGCACGATGCAATGAGCCGGCAACCAATCTGTCGCGTCCGTTGAAGAAACTTATCGATCTCGGATTCTTGGAAAAAGATGTTCCGTTCGGTATTGATGAGAAGAATGCGAAAAAGAGCCTCTACAAGATAGCCGATCCGTTTATGGCATTCTACTATCAGTTTGTTGTTCCTAATCGCTCGTTTATCGAGTTTGGACGTCGTTTGCCCATAGAACAGGCTTTGACTGCTCATTTCTCTGAGTATGTGAGTATGCAATGGGAAAAACTGTGTCGGGATGCCGTAACAGGAAATCTTGTTAACGGAATAGTTTATGGCAAGGCAAAACGTTGGTGGGGTTCTGTTCTCAATGAGGACAAAAAGCCGGAACAAGTTGAATTTGATGTGATGGCAGAATCGCTTGATAAAAAGTATCTTTTGGTCGGTGAATGCAAATGGACAACCCAAGAGAACGGCAAACAACTGACAGCCGAACTTCTCCGCAAAGCTAATCTGCTGCCGTTTGCCAAGAACTACACCGTCGTTCCAGTGCTGTTCCTTAAGAACGCTCCGAAAGATGATGCTGGGAATACGATGTTGCCGAAATATATAATTGAGTTGATGAGATAATGTTTGATTGATTTACTGTATAATCAGAGTTGCAACCATAAATTGATTGATATATTAGATAAATATGAGGCCAGAGGAGATTCAAAATAGGATAATAAACGGAAGATGTGAAGAGGTATTAAAAGATCTTGATGATGATAGTATTGATTTCATTCTAACATCCCCGCCATATGCTGATAAAAGAGATTACGCTATTGAAAATACTTCTTCATCTCCTGCAGAATATCTTGATTGGTTTAAGCCAATGGCAAAAGAGATTCATCGTGTTTTAAAAAACAATGGAAGTTTTGTTTTGAATATTAGTGATAAGGTAGTAAATGGCATTCAGCAAATATATGTTTTTGAATTGGTTGTATATCTTTGTAGAGAACTCCATTTTCATTTAGTACGCGATTATATTTGGTATAACCCGGCAACTCCGCCCAATATTTATTCTACGGGGAAATATGGGAGAACAAAAAAATCTCATGAATATTGTTTTTGGTTTAGTAAATCTATGAAGTGGACTTTTAATATGGATCCGATTCGGAAACCTTATAGCAAGGATATGCAGAAGTTTCTTGACGGTAAAGGGAAAGGGGGGAGAACTGAGAATACTCGCCCCAGTACCCATAATTTTAATTGTGGAGTAAAATGGAAAAATAACGGAGGGTCTGATCCCGGAAGTGTAATTTCTATTGGCAATACGAATAGTAATGATTTATTCTTTAAACTTTGTAAAGAAAGAGGAGTGAGTCATCCGGCAAGATTTCCAGAAAAGCTAGCGGCATTCTTTATTCTTGCTGGAACCAATGAAGGCGATATCGTTTTGGATCCTTTCTCTGGTTCAGGAACAACTTGTTTAGTTGCAAAACTGTATAATAGACGTTGGATAGGAATTGATGCTAATAATGATTATTGTGAACTCGCAACATTAAGAATTGAGCGTGAGGAGAATGAAAGGGAATAATAAAGAATATATTGTTGAATGTGTAGATGGAGCAAAAGGAATTTTGTCTCTTCCTGCGAAATCTATCAAATTGGTTTATGGGTCGCCTCCATACCCCAATGCCGATCGTAATTACGGTAATTGGTCTTCTGCGGAGTATATAGATAAAATATCGCCTTTTATTGATGCTGCTTGTGCTAAGCTCCGTGACGATGGTTTCTTGGTTATCAATGTTAAAGCCAATAGAGAAAAACCGCGCAAAGGAATAAATAGTACTCGGTCCCTTATTGTCGAAAAATTGGCGATTGAATTGGAGGAAAGATGGCATCTATATTGTGTGGACATTGAAATATGGATTAAAGATAATCCTGTCCCTACGGGTCTCCGTGTAGCTTGTCAAGATGCCTATGAACAGAATCTATGGTTTTCTGTTAGCCCACAATGGAAAATAAATATTGATGATATTCGAAGAGAATATGATGCAGAGACATTAAAGGCGTATGCTCATAATGAATTTAAACCTCGTGCTAATGGGCTTTCTTATGTAAGGAAAGCCAAACATATAAAACCGAATCCCAAAGGGGCGCTTCCTCTTAATGTTATAAAGGGAAGTGTGTCATCAAAACAATCAGAGCATCAGGCTGTGCAACCAGGGTATCTTCCTGCTAAATATATTAAAGCATGTACGAAGGAAGGAGATTTGGTGGTTGATCCATGGCTTGGATCCGGAACTACTGGGTATGAGTGTTTGAAACTTGGACGACGTTTTGCCGGATATGACATTAGCAAGGAGTATGTTGAATATTCGAGTCATTCATTAGATATCTTATCGGAGGAATTGGCTATGGTAAGCAAAATATCCAAACAAAGGGAGTCCATTCAGCGGAAGTTTGTTCAGGCTTTGGGAATTGCAGTTGTGGAACATAGTGCTCTTAATGAAAGACCTTTAAGACTTAAGCTTTCGAAACCAATCCCAATCGAATTGCTTATTTATGCATTTCCTGCAACGAATCCACCAGGAGGACGGAGTATTCATGAGTATAAATTTAATTTGAATGTTCCCAATCAAGAAAAAGGACAAAAAGGTAATTTTGATTCTTCTGCATATACTCTGTTAGTCTCGTATGTTGAAGATTATGACGTATTTGTCTTATATGATGCGGAAAAACACAAGAACTTTTCTTATAATGCTAATGTCCAGTGTAAAGATGATTTAATCCTTCACGCCATGCAAGAGAAAGTTGCTAGGGGCATTAAAACAAATGGAGAGGTGTTGTATGCTGCACGGGCAGAGTATTTATCTGAGGCTATTAAAGCAAGATTAATTGGAGAATGAACAAGATGATCAAATATGAGGACCTTGTTTTAAAGAGGACATATAACAAGGTAAATGATAATATTGCAGAGGTGTTTTATATCCCCTGTATGTCTGCTGCAACCTCATATGATCGTCTATCAGGTTATTTTGGTAGTACAATTTATATAATTGCATGGAATGCTCTTAAGGATTTTGTCCATAATGGAGGTAAAATGCGTATTATTTGTTCTCCATGCTTATCTGATGAAGATATTAAAGCGATTAAAACAGGAGAGTTAGCAAAAAAAGATGAAATCTTGCATCGTGCGTTAGTAGAGGAAATAGACTCTCTTTTTGCTAGTAGCGATTTAGAAAAACCAAGTCAAGTCCTTGCGTGCCTAATTGCTATGAATGTGATTGAAATAAAAATTGCGTATGGAGAAGGAGAAGGTGATATTAAACGGCTTTTCCATGATAAAGCAGGTATATTCTATCAAGGTGATAATGCTATAATGTTTAGAGGTTCATTAAATGAAACGTTTAAGGGCCTTTCTGATGATGGAAATTTTGAATCAATAGATGTATTCACTAATTGGCAAGAAAGCAATGACCGAGAAAGAGTTGTAGATACTCAAGATTATTTTGAAATGCTTTGGAACAATAAAGCTCCAAGGATAGAGATAACCCCATTGCCGGAGGATATTAAAATTCAGTTTAAAGACAAAATTGCTAAAGTACATTGGGAAACATTAGTCGAAGAGATTAAGGTTAAAGTCGATTTGGCGCGATATTGGTCTGCCGATAAGTCATTCAAGAGGTTGCCAAGAAAGCATCAAATCGATGCGTTGGAAAAATGGGTAAAACAAGAGCATCGTGGTATTTTTGAACATGCGACTGGTAGTGGTAAGACATATACTGCAATTTGTGCAGTAAGGAAAGCTTTAGAAGAACATAAGAGCATTATTGTTTTAGTTCCATCAACTGATTTATTATCGCAGTGGGATAAAGAAATAAGACTTGCTTTGTCGGATGTTGACCTCCGAATTATTTTATGTGGAGATGGTCATAATGCATGGGATAAAGAAGGTGTGTTAGAGGCAGCAACGCAAAAAAATGATAAAAGCAATACGATTGTCGTATCAACAATGGATACGGCTGTTATGCCAAGATTCATACAACGAATAAAACAAGGGGCGCATTTGTTTGTTGTTGCTGATGAAGTCCATAGAATGGGTAGCTTAAATAGACGAAATTTTTTCGTAATAGATGCTGGTTGCCGCTTGGGGCTTTCTGCAACTCCTCGTAGATATGGTGATCCTGTAGGAACTCAAGCTATTATAAAGTACTTTGGAAAAATAATCGAACCGCCATATACTTTAAAAAATGCCATTGATGATCAGGTGTTAACTCCTTATTATTATCGGCCTAAGGTTGTGCAATTGTCCTCATTTGAGCAGCAAGCATGGAATGAACTTACGGAGGAAATAGGTATACGATATGCGAGGTGTGCCCATGATACATCATATTCTTTGTCCAATGATCAGTATATGCAATCTCTTTTATTAAAAAGATGTCGTATTATCAAAAAGGCAAGTGGAAAAGTCGCATTGGCAAAGCAAATACTTGAGAAAGAATATAGTGGTGGTCAGAGGTGGATTATATATTGTGAAGACAAGGATCAATTACATGATGTATTAAAAGAAATATCAACAATCCCAGATATAGATGCATATGAATATTATGCAGATATGCCAGGGGATAGGAGTGCAACATTGAACTATTTTAATGATTGTGGTGGAGTAATTGTTTCTATAAAATGTTTGGATGAAGGAGTTGATATTCCCGCTGCTACACATGCCATAATTTTGGCCTCCTCACAGAATCCGAGAGAGTTCATTCAACGAAGAGGTCGAATTTTGAGGAAATATGCAGGGAAGTATTATTCTTGGTTGTATGATGCGGTTGTTGTCCCTGACTTTTCAGATGGGGATGATGAAATTAGACGGAATAGTATGGTCGTGATAGAGTTGGCTAGATGTATACAGTTTGGAATGTGGTCAAAAGATCCGTCTTGTATTACTCAATTAAGAATTATTGCATTACAACATAACATAGATGACACATTACTAATTGATATTGGATATGAAAATGAGTGACGAATTAAATAAGATCAGGGATATCTTAGAAGAAATCCGGTCGAATGAACATCCTGGCATTCCTTTACAACTTATTGAGGCTGTTCTCAATGCTCAGATTGAGAATATGGATGATAGTTCTAAATCACAAAATACTATTCGAATAGTTATAGATAACGCTATTAAATCGAAGTCATAATGTTACGAATTAATAAACTTATCATCGACAACTTTGGCCCATACCAAAATAAGCAGATTTTGGAGTTACCTATCGGTGATGGTGTTACATTTGTTTGGGGCGAAAATGGTGTGGGAAAGACTTCGCTACTTAATTGTATTCGTTTTGCCTTATGGGGAATCGTATACAATAGAAATTACGAGGAGTGCCAATTAGCAAAATTCGTAAATATTGACGCTGTTGAGGCTCAAAAGAATATGAGTGTTAAGCTTTTTATGACATATGATAATGAAGAGTATGAACTTACCCGTATGCTTAAAAGGCTGCCAGGCACTTCTGGGAAAAATGATTCGGATTATGAGCATAAGTTATATCTAAAACATTTTGGTTCTATGATGAGCCAAGATGAAGCAGAACACTTCCTTAACACAGTTTTGCCAGAAAAAATATCTCGTTTTTATTTGTTTGATGGCGAATTATTAAGACAGTATGAGAATCTTCTTGATGATTCATCATCAAGTGATGTTATCAAGACTTCTATCGAAAATATTTTAGGTCTTCCCATTCTTGAAGGGGCAAATAAAAACCTTATTAGTATAACTACGATATACCAGCAGGCATACACGAAGGTTTCAGCAGCGAACGAGAGAACAAAAAATGATTCATCTGCTCTGTCCGGGTTCTTATTACATGATGAAGAACTTAAGAAATCTCTAAACGAGATGAAAGAGCAAAAAAAGAGACTTCAAGGAGAAATTTCTGAACTTGAGGATGCTTTTGCTGCCAATCAGAGGTATGCTGAATTACTTGTTCAAGAAAGAGAAAAAAGATCTCACATTGAGACAAATCGTCTGCTTTTGGAGAATGACGTAAAAGATCTTAAGGCGAAAATGAAATTTGCCTGGGCTGTTATTTTTGATAAAGTTATTCAAGAGATTATTGATACAAAGAATGAAGAATTAAATTCTCTATTGTCCCACATTGGAGATATTAAGACGAAAGAGGTTATTGTTTCAATATTGGACAGAATTGTTAATGGAGAAGTTTCATCGTGTCCGATATGTAATAATAATCTAACTATTGAAGATTTATCTAGCTTGCGTGAAAACTTGGCAATTCTAAAGAGCACTATTAAATCAAAGAATTCTGAGGAAATAATGTATGCCAAGCAAATTATAGACAGATTTAGTGGCTTCAAAAGGAATGTTGATAAAGAATCCCTCATAAAATTATTAGATAATGTTAATTCTAAACAATCTGCGATAAGTTTGGATGAGGTTGATTTAGCTGAGATTAAAAAGAAAAAAGCAAGTTTTCATAACTTATCTACGGATAAAGAAATTTTGGAGATACAGCCAATGTATAAGAAAAAACTCCAAGAATTGACTTTGTTGGAGGAGGGCATAGCTAAGCAAGAGGCGGAGATTTCAGAAAATCAGGCTTCAATTGATAAATTAAATGCTAAGATTTTAAAACAGTCAAATGCTGATGGCAAAAAGGCTTCTGAAGATCTTGCACTTTGTAAGGCCGTTCAAGAAATATTTGAAAAGGCCGTGTCGAAGTTTAGAGAGGATTTGAAATCTCGAGTGCAAGCTGATGCTGAAGATATATTTACAAAGATATCCCACATGCCAGCCTATACGGGGTTGAAAATAAACGATAACTATGGACTTGAGATTGTGACAAGCAATGGACGGGTTGTCCCCAATCGTTCAGCTGGATATGAACAGGTTGTGGCCCTTTCCCTTGTAGGAGCTTTGCATAAGAATGCACCTATCTCAGGTCCCATTGTTATGGATTCTACATTCCAGAGAATTGATCCGAGGCATAGGAATAATACATTGAGATCGTTACCTGTCCTTGGGGAACAAATCATCGTGCTTGCATATCCGAATGAGGTTACTCAGAGTGATGCCAAAGAGTTGTTGTCGGGAAAATACTTGAAAGATATTCATCTTGAACAAAAATCTGAGTTTGAAACAGAAATAAAGTAACCATGGAAGATTTAGTACAATTTAGGCTTTCTTCTATAGCCACAGAAATCGCTAATGATTTTGCAGAAGAATATTTTTTTGATGATAATCAAGATGTTGCAAAGTTAGGGATGGCTTATGCCCTAAAATATTGTCGTGATGAAATAGATATAGAGTCTCTTATTGCGAGCAAGGTGCAGTCGGATATTTATAATAATAATGGCTCAAATTATAGTGCTGGTGGAATTGACCCTGATGGCAAGATTGCCACCGTTGTAAGAGAAATATATCCCAACTGTGCTACACCTTATAGATATGTGAGAATTTTAATGATTTATGGGCTTGTCAAACTCAAAGAGAAGGTATCTTCTAAAGAAGAATTTATTACTCTTATTAAAGAGATGTAGATTTTATGCAAACAATCGCATAAACTATACATGATAAATCAGTATTTATGCCGAATGAAATTCAATTCATATTATACAATCTTCCTGAAAAGGAAGGTAAGGTGCAGGTAATCATCAGGGATGAAACCCTTTGGTGTACCCCAAAGGCGATGGCTCAACTTTTCGGCGTGGATAGGACAGTTGTTTCCAAGCATCTCAAAAATATATTCGAGTCGTCTGAGTTGCAGCAGGATTCAGTATGTGCAAAATTTGCACATACTGCCGAGGATGGCAAGATATATAACACCCAATTTTATAACCTTGATGCTGTTATCTCGGTTGGGTATCGTGTAAATTCACTACAAGCTACTCGTTTCCGTCAATGGACTACGAAAATCCTGAATGAATACATTAAAAAAGGGGTTGTTCTTAATGAAGACCGTTTGAAGCAAGGTGAAACGGTGTTTGGGCAGGATTATTTTCAGGAGTTGCTTGAACGGATACGTTCCATCCGTGCCAGTGAGCGTAGGATATGGCAGAAGATTACGGATATTGAAGCATTGACTATGACAAAGACTCGCCAACTACACACGATTTCTATGCGATGATTCAGAATCGGTTTCATTATGCAATTACAGGGTAGACGGCAGCCGAAATTGTGTATCACAATGCAGATCATACCAAAGAGCATATGGGTTTGACTACTTGGAAGAACTCTCCCAATGGACGCATCTTAAAATCGGATGTTACTGTTGCAAAGAACTATCTGCCAGAGAAAAAGATAAAGGAATTGGAACTTGCTGTATCAGCATTCTTCGAATATATTGAAAACCTTATTAGACGTCGGAACACTTTCAGTATGGAGCAATTCTCTGAAAGTGTAGCTAAGTTCCTCTCATTTATGGATTATCAGATTTTGCCAGATAAAGGACGTATTTCTGCTGTTCAGGCAAAAGCCAAGGCGGAACAGGAATATGATATTTTTAATCTTACTCAACCGATTGATTCTGATTTTGATAAGCAAATCAAAGGGGTGTTAGAGCAAGGGGAGTAAAAGTTAGCTTTTGACACAATACAGAATAAAGTCTCAACCGATAGCAATCCCTATCCGATTGAGACTTTTCGTTTATTTACCTCTATCCAAAAACTTCTGTACTATTAACGCTATACCAATCTCCAGAATACAACCAATAACAGCCTTCCAAATCAATCCGGAATGCAAAATCTCTGCAT
>OGRO01003863.1_pt1 | contig 10376 bp, 7 predicted proteins | sample 1553451 | NCBI WGS metagenome assembly OGRO01 (sample SAMEA2580021, study PRJEB22360) | human gut metagenome
ATTTCGAGTGAACCAACCCGGAACTGAACCGGCGTCTCCAGAAAGTCGTGATACCATCCACTGGTTGCGCCGCTATTGGCCATAATCATCGCCAGGATAGCGGCAATGATAAGAATAATGCCTCCCGAGGCATCACTGCTAAAGAATCGATGCAGATGTTTCACTTTTTATTTCTCTTTCAGGTGAATAGATCGTTTTTACTATTTTACCCCGCACGAATCATCGTTAAAATCAGATTATAGTGTAGGAATAATTCGTTTTTTACGAACCATTGAAGGATTTGTGCCATCAGCGATGAGATGAGTTTTTGACGGCTGTAAGCGCTCACGAGTGACCCTAAGCCCTGATAATCATAGCTTAAGGTCAGGATTTCTGAGGGATTAATTAGGAAAAGTAATAATAAAATCGCACTGTGCTATAGCTGTTTATTCCAGAGATGCTTGAAAATATCTAATGTGGAGACAACATTGGCAGGCGACATTCGGTTTAATGAGGATAGAAAGGGATGAGACTCCAGGAAGTTGATAAAACGAGTCGCGCTTGCTAACGTCGAATACCGCATTTCATTTGCTTTCTTGTTTCCTGTAAGGTTACAAACAGCCATTGAATAATTACGGGCGGAAAATGCACGCCAGACATTATTTCTCACGCCACCACTCAAAAATAACCGCGGCGGCGTATCATAATGAGTCGTTTTCTCGCCGCGTTCTTTCACAAAGGAAATATGGCACCGGCTTTGATGAATGTGCTGTAAGTTAGCCATCAGACAACCGCCTAATATAAAGCACTCGTGATCAAGGTAGTGTTGAATATTTATAGAATATGCTTCAGTCAGTGCTCTAACCAGTTCAAAATGGCGATACGCCGGAAGAACCGGTTTCACCAACATCCCCGGATCGTTTTGATGTAATATCGCCCGACCATAATCAATATCAAATAAGGTATCACGCCGCATAGTAAGTAACTCCTTGCGTTGTACGTGATGCGCCAGTGTACCTGGAGACAAACGCTCTTCATAACTTGATGCATATTGATAATGCGACTCTACCGCTGATGAAGAATAATTTGTTGAAATAGCGACGACTCTACCGCTTTGTTCTTCTGCGGTAACAAGACTATAAAGATAGTTGTTACTACCGTTAAACTTTACGCGAAAAGCGCGGGTAGATAGAGAAATATCAGAAGCAGAAGAGTATTGGCAACTTTCTTTATAGTTTACTTCCCGGGCTAGTTTCATCAACTCACGGTTAAGCCCTGTGCTATTAAGAAGTAATAATTTACGGATATCTGCAAGTGAAGCGCCTTGCTCAATCATCAATGCTAAATGTGTTCTTCGCGGCGTTGTATTTACATGATCCAGAGTGATAAAAGTTCTGGAACAATGATGACAATACATTCTCCTCTGCCCCTGAGCTGAATAGCCATACTTTTTCAGAGATGTGCTTCCGCAAGCTGAACATTGTGGAACCAACCCTCTCCATGAATGATTAACACGATTACGATAAATATTAAGAGATCGTTCAGATATCACAGGAAACAAGTAACCGCATTCCCGACATAAAATATTTTTGCCTTGTGCAATATAATCCTGGCTATTCAACAACCCCAGGTTTTTGCATCCTGGTGTTTTGCAACAATCAACATTTACGTTGGTAAACATATTCACTCCCTGCGAATACCCGGATATTATCGTCATATGTCAAAGAAAAGAACCTGATTCAATGTGTAACATTGAATCAGGCGGGCATAGCCCTGAAAGGCATACATTACATTTATTATGGTTATCAGATTAGCCCCAGGTTACCGCTTCCGGTTTATCACCTCTGGCTTTCATTAATGAATCATTATCAATATCGGCTTTATACTTTAAGAACTTACCATACATTTGTTTTTCAATGTCTGGATTTTTACCTATCTGATTAATGGTCTCAAAACGATCGGTTTTGAGGTTGTATAGGTACTTTGGCTTATTGTTACGATCGATGATCATTTTCCAGTCACCATCACGTATCGCCCATTCGTCGGTTGGATCATCCTGGAATGGCATGTCAATTCCGAAGATTAATGGCTTTTCACGTTTTAGCGCCTTGTTCTCAAGGACAGGAACCAACGATTCGCCATCAAAAGTCCGGTCCGTCGGTAATTTGAAGTTCATCATTTTCGCCAGCGTAGGCATCCAGTCCAGACCATAAACAGGCGTATCTGAAACCATTCCCTTTGGAAGATGTTTACCGTATTTAATAATTGCCGGAACACGGATGCCGCCTTCCCAGAGATTATCCTTGCGACCACGTAATCCATCAGTTTCCCCTGCCAAATTCAGTTCATAAACTTTACGTGCTTCACGGGTTACTGGGCCGTTATCACTGGTAAAAATAACGATGGTGTTATCTTCTTCACCCATCGCTTTGATTTTATCCAGTACTTTTCCAACCTGAGCATCCAGATAACTGATGTTGGCATAATATTCTCCTGTACCACGCCAGGGTTTATCCGCCCAGTCGCCATAAAATAAATCAGGATGCTGCTTCTGATAGTCGCTCATATATTGTGAGTACATGTCGAGGTATTTTTTGGGCGAAGCCAGGGGACTGTGCACTTCGGTAAAAGCGACATAAAGGAAGAAAGGCTTACTATCCTTTTTGTTATCCAACCAGTTAACGACTTCCGAACTGACATACTCACCACTCATTTTATCGGAACGTGGTGTGGGTTGCCCGTTACGCAACCAGCCCGTTGGATAGACCATGCCAAAACGGGGACGCTCCTTCGCATTATCCAGAGTAGCGTCGGTAACAAAACCCGCCGTATTAACCAGTGAGTAATCAAAGCCCATATCTTTTGCCTGCGGCTGATCGGTGCGATCGCCGCCTGCATTCAGATGCAGCTTACCCATCATGGCCGTGTCGTACCCTTGCGCTTTGAGTAGATTAGCAATCGTGAGTTCATTACGCCCTAATGCCACATCTTTTCCCGTTGGGATCCATGAGCGTATGCCGGTACGAAATGGCATCCGCCCTGTTAATAGTCCCGCCCGTGAAGGAGAACTTAAGGGGGCAGGTGCATAATAGTCGGTAAATTTGACGCCTTCCTGGGCAAGCCTGTCTATATTGGGCGTTTTAACGATCTGATGTCCATATGTTGCCAAATCACCATAGCCTAAATCATCCGCCATAATGATGACTAAATTGGGTTGTTTAGTTTCGGCGGCTACGGCTGGATTAAAAGCATTCCCTGTGCAAACTGCAAGGCCGATCAAACTGGCCATTAATGTTTTCTGCATAATTATTCCCTGATGAAAATTAGAAATCATAACCAAGCATATAAATCATTTGATCGCCAAAACCATCGTAGCCCAACTTATTATCGAAATAACGCCACGTCACACTGGCTTTCCAGCGAGGATAGAACTTCCAGGCCACTGTTAAACCGCCATTTAGCCCATTCCGACCAAATTGTTGTTCCGCATAGGCATCATTTCTGTCCAGTTCTATTTCATTCCAGTTAGATAAAACAAATTTTTCGTCAAATAACGTAAAAGGTAATACTGCTGTCCAGCCAACAACATAACCATTCCAGCCATTTGTTTGTCCATATTTGGCTGAGACGTAGTCTCCAGATTGATTATGCAATCCAATATACGGTTTAAAAACCCCCCATGAACCATTCCAGCCGAGGTAGCCCAAACCATAAAACATATCAAGATCGTCACCCCATGAGTTATCCCATTGACCATAGATCTTGCCAAAGAAAGTCATATTGGAGTCAAAGAGTCTGACATGTGTCATAGCAGAAACGGTATGATTACGCCCCGCTACGGCATGGTTAAGCACATTGCTTTCATAAAATGAGTAAAACTCGGCTTCTTTAAAATTCACACCAAAGTCTGCAGTCACTTTCCATACTTCACCACGATGAGTGTTAACGAAGCCACTATTCCAGTCAGCATAACCTGCATTTATTGAGCCAAAGGAACCTTTATATTCTAATGAAGAATATGCAGGAAGGTGATAGAAAATCGTTGTCAGGGCACACGCAATAAGAAGCCGTCTTTTGGCAGACATATAATATGCTCTCCATTCATTGTTTTTATGGTTCCATAGAAATCAATACATCAGATAATTCATTTTGATTAAGAACGACTCAGAAAGTATATTTAAAGGTGAATGGCAAAGCGTGATGGAGATCGCAGATTACTTTTACCCCCGGGTGTGGAGGTATCGTGTTTCAAAAAGTGTGTCGATTTTAAATATCACTCATTGATTTATAAACATTTTTCCTCACAAAAAGAAAATTCAATTCTGTACAAGAATATTTTGTATCTTCTATTACTTTCTCCAGTAATAACTCACCATTCAGGCATAACTTAAACCTCTTGTTCATAATCTCAACTTTTGTAAATGAAAACGCACATAAGAGTTAAAATAAACAATGTACTAAAGATTGATTACGCAAAAATGCGAGGCGTCTTCAGGATTAGAATCGATAAAACAGAATGGGTTAAAGAGAGCGATATAATAGCGGCGGGTGCTTGAGGCTGTCTGTCTCAGGCATTAGCTGAACGGCAGATAGAGAAAAGCCCCGAGTGATATTTTACCATCAACCCGAGGCCCCCTATATGCAGAACACATGTAGAGTGCCTCTTACTGACCGTAAGGTCAAGGAGAAGAGAGCAATGAAGCAGCATAAGGCGATGATTGTCGCCCTGATCGTCATCTGTATCACCGCCGTAGTGGCGGCGCTGGTAACGAGAAAAGACCTCTGTGAGGTTCACATCCGAACTGGCCAGACGGAGGTTGCTGTTTTCACGGCTTACGAATCCGAGTAAGAGCAACGGCGGGGGGGGATCCCCGCCACTTTACAGGTGCTCGCATATCTTCAACGCACCCTATTTTTACCCTGGCCTGCCCACGGGCAGGCTTTTGGGGAGGTTAGCGAGTCAGGTCGTCAAAAAACTTCTTCACACCATCAAAGAAGCTCTTTGAACGCGGGCTGTTGTGCTCGCCGGTTGGGCCACCGAAGCTTTCCTGCAGCTCTTGCAGCAGCTGTTTCTGCTTCTCGTTCAGGCCTACCGGTGTTTCGACGACAACGCGGCACAGCAAATCACCCTGTGCGCCACCGCGGACAGACTTGACGCCTTTACCGCGCATACGGAACAGCTTACCGGTCTGGGTTTCGCCAGGCACTTTCAGTTTGACGCGACCATCAAGGGTCGGTACTTCGATTTCGCCACCCAGCGCCGCCATAGCGAAGTTGATCGGGACTTCGCAATAGAGGTTGTTGCCTTCACGCTCGAAAATCGGGTGCTTTTTAACCTGAACCTGAACGTACAGATCGCCTGCCGGTGCGCCATGCTCGCCCGCTTCACCTTCGCCCGCAAGACGGATGCGGTCTCCAGTGTCCACCCCTGCCGGGATTTTAACGGACAGCGTTTTGCTGCGCTCAACACGACCATGACCATGACATTTGTTGCACGGATCTTTGATCAGCGTACCGCGGCCCTGACAGTGTGGACAGGTCTGCTGCACGGCAAAGAAACCCTGGCGCATCTGCACCTGACCAACCATGACAGGTGGTACATGTCTGCGGCTGTGTACCTGGTTTTGCACCGCTACCGTGGCAAACGTCACACTCTTCCAGAGTCGGAATGCGGATCTCTTTGGTCACGCCACGTACAGCTTCTTCGAGGGTGAGCTCCATGTTATAGCGTAAATCAGCACCGCGCGCCGCACGTTGACGACCACGTCCGCCGCCAAAAATATCGCCGAAAACGTCACCAAAAATATCGCTGAAGTCTGCGCCGCCGCCAAAACCGCCGCCGCCCATGACGCCTTGCTCAAACGCAGCATGACCATACTGATCGTATGCCGCACGTTTTTGCGAGTCGGTCAGAACTTCATAAGCTTCCTTGATCTCTTTAAATTTCGCCTCGGCCTCTTTGTCACCCTGGTTACGGTCCGGGTGGTATTTCATGGCCAGGCGTTTGTAGGCCTTTTTGATTTCACGCTCTTCCGCTGTTCTGGAAACGCCTAAAATCTCGTAATAATCTTGCTTAGCCATCTTTTTTAAATTGCCCCTAGATGAATGCACGGGCGGAGAGGAAATTCCCCTTCGCCCGTGTCAGTATAATTACCCGTTTATAGGGCGATTATTTTTTGTCTTTGACTTCTTCAAATTCAGCGTCGACAACATCGTCATCTTTCGCGTTGTTTGCAGAAGCATCAGCACCGGCAGTCTGCTGCTGGGCATGTTGCTGCTGGGCGATTTCCATCAGTTTCTGGGAAACCTGTGCCAGTTCCTGCATTTTCGCTTCGATAGCGGCTTTGTCTTCACCTTTCAGAGCAGTTTCCAGTGCAGTCAGTGCAGACTCGATAGCAGTTTTGTCGTCAGCCGGCAGTTTGTCGCCCGCTTCTTCAACCTGCTTACGGGTGCTGTGCAGCAGATGGTCGCCCTGGTTGCGAGTCTGTACCAGCTCTTCAAACTTACGGTCAGCTTCGGCGTTAGCTTCTGCGTCGCGTACCATTTTCTGGATTTCATCTTCGTTCAGACCAGAAGAAGCCTTGATGGTGATCTTCTGCTCTTTACCGCTGTTTTTATCTTTCGCGGAAACGTGCAGGATACCGTCAGCATCGATATCGAAGGTAACTTCGATCTGCGGCATGCCGCGCGGTGCCGGGTTGATACCATCCAGGTTGAACTGACCCAGAGATTTGTTATCAGCCGCACGTTTACGTTCACCCTGCAGCACGTGGATGGTTACCGCAGACTGGTTGTCTTCAGCGGTAGAGAACACCTGGCTGTGCTTGGTCGGGATAGTGGTGTTTTTCGCGATCAGCGTCGTCATCACACCGCCCATGGTTTCGATACCCAGAGACAGCGGGGTAACGTCCAGCAGCAGTACGTCTTTCACGTCACCAGTCAGAACACCACCCTGAACAGCAGCACCGATTGCTACAGCTTCGTCCGGGTTAACGTCTTTACGCGGCTCTTTACCAAAGAATTCAGCAACTTTCTTCTGAACCATTGGCATACGAGTCTGACCACCAACGAGGATAACGTCGTCGATATCAGATACGGACAGGCCAGCGTCCTGCAGTGCAACTTTCAGCGGCTCAATGGAACGGTTTACCAGATCTTCAACCAGGCTTTCCAGTTTCGCACGAGTCACTTTGATGTTCATGTGTTTCGGACCGGTCGCGTCTGCAGTGATGTACGGCAGGTTAACGTCGGTCTGCTGAGCGGAAGACAGTTCGATTTTCGCTTTTTCTGCCGCTTCTTTCAGGCGCTGCATTGCCAGCGGATCGTTGCGCAGGTCAATGCCCTGATCTTTCTTGAATTCTTCAACCAGGTAGTTGATCAGACGGCTGTCGAAGTCTTCACCCCCCAGGTGGGTATCACCGTTGGTTGCCAGAACTTCGAAGGTTTTTTCGCCGTCAACTTCGTCGATTTCGATAATAGAAATATCGAAAGTACCACCACCCAGGTCATAAACCGCGATAGTACGGTTGCCAGTACCTTTGTCCAGACCGTAAGCCAGCGCAGCTGCGGTCGGTTCGTTGATGATACGTTTTACTTCCAGACCAGCGATACGGCCTGCGTCTTTGGTTGCCTGACGCTGAGCATCGTTAAAGTATGCCGGTACGGTGATAACAGCTTCAGTTACCGGTTCACCCAGGTAATCTTCAGCGGTTTTCTTCATTTTTTTCAGCACTTCAGCAGAGATCTGCGGCGGTGCCATTTTCTGGCCTTTAACTTCGACCCATGCGTCGCCGTTATCAGCAGCAATAATTTTGAACGGCATGATGGAAACATCACGCTGTACTTCTTCGTCCTGGAAGCGGCGGCCAATCAGGCGTTTAATCGCAAACAGGGTGTTTTGCGGGTTCGTCACTGCCTGACGTTTAGCCGGCTGACCAACCAGAGTTTCACCATCCTGGGTATAGGCAATGATAGAAGGCGTGGTGCGATCGCCTTCGGCGTTCTCCAGTACACGAGGAGTGGTGCCATCCATAATCGCTACACAAGAGTTGGTAGTACCCAGGTCGATACCAATTATTTTACCCATCTAAACGTCTCCACTATATATTCGGTCATCATGTGGTTGTGAGTCTGTAATAGGGGCGAAACGTCTGGTTTCAACTGCCCAATTTCATTTTTTTGCAGACTCACTCACTGCGGTTGACTACTAAATGGGGTCGTAACCCACGTCATCAAGGGGGAGATGCAAAAATTTTTTGTGCTTTTGCGCAGAAATTTCGCGATATGGCAGGACAAGACATGAAACTGACAGCAATTTTATTCATATAGAGAATGAATGACAGCCAAGACATTCATAGAAAAATTGTAATAAAAAGAAAATATTACGTACCTGAATCTTCTCTTTATCAGCAGTAAACTAGCGGGTATTCATCCCCTACCTCTCCCCACTAAGAGAATACTTATGAAATCCGTTTTTACGCTTTCCGCCAGCCTGGCGATTAGCCTGCTGCTGTGCTGCACGGCGCAGGCAAACAACCATAAAATCCTCGGCGTCATTGCGATGCCGCGTAACGAAACCAACGATCTGGCGCTGAAACTTCCTGTTTGTCGCATTGTTAAACGTATTCAACTCACTGCCGACCATGGCGATTTACAGTTAAGTGGTGCATCGGTTTATTTCAAAGCCGCCCGTAGCGCCAGTCAGAGTCTGAATATTCCTTCAGAAATAAAAGAAGGGCAAACCACTGACTGGATCAACATTAACAGCGATAACAACAATAAACGCTGCGTCTCAAAAATCACCTTTTCCGGTCATACGGTGAACTCATCGGATATGGCCACGCTGAAAATTATCGGCGACGACTAACGCCAGAATATAGAAGCCACAAAAAATGAATGTTAATTACCTGAATGATTCAGATCTGGATTTTCTCCAGCATTGTAGTGAGGAACAATTGGCAAATTTCGCCCGGCTGCTCACTCATAATGAAAAAGGCAAAACTCGCCTCTCCAGCGTACTGATGCGCAACGAACTGTTTAAATCGATGGAAGGACATCCCGAGCAACACCGCCGCAACTGGCAGCTGATTGCCGGAGAATTACAACATTTTGGTGGCGATAGTATCGCCAACAAACTGCGCGGACACGGTAAATTGTATCGGGCCATTTTGCTCGATGTTTCAAAACGATTGAAGCTGAAAGCCGACAAAGAGATGTCTACGTTTGAAATTGAGCAACAGTTACTGGAACAATTTCTGCGTAATACCTGGAAGAAAATGGACGAGGAACATAAGCAGGAGTTTCTGCACGCGGTCGATGCCAGGGTGAATGAGCTGGAAGAGCTGCTGCCGCTGCTGATGAAAGACAAATTATTGGCAAAAGGCGTGTCGCATTTGCTTTCCAGCCAATTGACCCGCATTTTACGCACCCACGCAGCAATGAGCGTACTTGGGCATGGTTTGCTTCGCGGCGCGGGGCTGGGAGGCCCTGTAGGCGCGGCACTAAATGGGGTTAAAGCGGTCAGCGGCAGCGCCTATCGCGTGACGATTCCAGCCGTACTGCAAATCGCCTGCCTGCGCCGGATGGTTAGTGCCACTCAGGTCTGATACCGGAAACCGGGGAAAATTTTCATTTTCCCTTCAAAAGATCGTAGACACTGCCCCACTGGCTGATTATTATGCCGCGCCCTGAAAACACTACAGTTATTCAGGGAAATTATTTCACCATTCATTCGATGATGATTTTTGAGGAATTATGGGCAACACTAAGTTGGCTAATCCGGCACCGCTGGGCTTGATGGGCTTCGGCATGACCACCATTCTGCTTAACCTGCACAACGTGGGTTATTTCGCTCTTGACGGTATTATTCTTGCAATGGGCATTTTCTACGGCGGCATCGCGCAAATTTTTGCTGGTCTGCTGGAGTACAAAAAAGGCAACACTTTCGGTTTAACCGCATTCACCTCTTACGGTTCTTTCTGGCTGACGCTGGTTGCGATTCTGCTGATGCCGAAACTGGGTCTGACCGATGCGCCAAATGCACAGTTCCTTGGTGTCTACCTGGGTCTGTGGGGCGTATTTACGCTGTTTATGTTCTTCGGCACGCTGAAAGGCGCACGCGTTCTGCAATTCGTTTTCTTTAGCCTGACCGTGCTGTTTGCCCTGCTGGCGATCGGTAACATTGTCGGTAATGCCGCGATCATCCACTTTGCCGGCTGGATTGGTCTGATCTGCGGTGCCAGCGCAATCTATCTGGCGATGGGTGAAGTGCTGAACGAGCAGTTTGGTCGCACCGTTCTGCCGATTGGTGAATCGCACTAATTGTTTTGAGATCCCCCCGCCCGGGGTAATGCCGATCAGTTAAGGATCAGTTGACCGATCCAGTGGCTGTGTAAGAA
>OGRO01003864.1_pt1 | contig 10374 bp, 8 predicted proteins | sample 1553451 | NCBI WGS metagenome assembly OGRO01 (sample SAMEA2580021, study PRJEB22360) | human gut metagenome
GCGCACGCTTGGAAAGCGTGTTGGTGTAACAGCCTCACGAGTTCGAATCTCGTATCCTCCGCCCGGATTTGAACCCCGGAAACCGTTGAAAACATTCGGTTTCCGGGGTTTTGCTTTGATTCCTTCCGATTGTCGGTTCCCCCCAGGTACCCTCCGTTTCGATACCTTTGGCCCCGACCTGCCGCGCGTGTCACATATCGGAACCGACGATTCCGAAAACGCCTTCGGGCCCCCGCCCGCCGCGTGTTCGTCATCGAAGTCCGACCCCGCCCCACGCGTCCCGCCGGCGGGCCGATCCGGATCCCCTCATGCCCCCCGCGCAGTTTTTTTCGTTTTGGTTCGCAACAATCCCGGACGCCCGCCGCGCAGCGCGATGCGCCCCATGCGGTCCGGCCCAGCGCGAAGGTTCCCCCTGACCCCCTCCGATGAACGCCACACGAACGCATACGGGTGCCATGAAAGTCCATCCGAACCGTCAAATCAATAGCCTTTTGCGTCCTGATTCCTCCAGTCGATGTAAGAATCAGGACGCAAAGGGGTCTGTAAGCAGGGTGATTCCTCCATTGACTGGATGTTTTGGGTCGCTGAGCGGGTTTTGATCGGGACGATTCCTCCAATGGCTGGAAGAATCGGGACTTTTGGAGGCATGTTTGCGGGAAGAATGTTCCAGTGACTGGAAGGATTTGCCCGCTGAGAAGGCTTTGAACGAGAGGATTTTTCCGGTCGGTGGGAGAATCCAGACGCTGGAGTGGTCTGTAATAGAGTGTGTTGCGCATAGCTTGAGGGGAATGGTGGTATAGGCTGTACCTAAGCATTTCTGATACCGATGGAGGTCTTATGAGCCGCAAGAATTATGTCGATGATTATGCAATTTCGTTGGATATCGGAAACGCATCCGTTGGCTGGTCGGCCTTCACCCCGAATTATCGGCTTGTACGTGCAAAGGGGCATGAACTCATTGGCGTGCGACTTTTCGATCCGGCTGATACGGCTGAATCTCGCCGAATGGCACGTACCACACGCAGAAGGTACTCGCGCAGGCGTTGGCGCCTCCGTCTTCTTGATGCTTTGTTTGACCAGGCGTTGTCTGAAATTGATCCTTCATTTTTGGCTCGTAGGAAGTATTCTTGGGTCCATCCTGATGATGAAAACAATGCGGATTGTTGGTACGGTAGTGTTCTGTTTGATTCAAACGAACAGGACAAACGTTTTTATGAGAAATACCCAACTATTTATCACCTGCGCAAAGCATTAATGGAAGATGACTCTCAGCATGATATTAGAGAAATCTATCTTGCCATTCATCATATGGTGAAATATCGCGGTAATTTTCTGGTTGAGGGAACCCTGGAATCGTCGAATGCGTTCAAAGAAGATGAGCTGCTGAAACTTCTTGGAAGAATCACCCGTTATGAAATGTCGGAAGGTGAGCAAAACAGCGATATTGAGCAAGATGATGAGAACAAGTTGGTTGCGCCTGCCAATGGCCAGTTAGCTGATGCTTTGTGCGCAACGCGCGGCTCGCGCTCCATGCGAGTCGATAATGCGCTTGAAGCGCTTAGTGCTGTAAACGATTTGTCTCGTGAACAAAGAGCTATTGTCAAGGCTATTTTTGCTGGACTTGAAGGTAATAAACTTGATCTCGCGAAAATATTCGTCAGCAAAGAGTTTTCTTCTGAAAATAAGAAGATACTTGGTATTTATTTCAATAAGTCTGACTATGAAGAGAAGTGTGTTCAGATTGTAGATTCGGGACTTCTTGATGATGAGGAACGCGAATTCTTGGATCGCATGCAGGGGCAGTACAACGCAATCGCTCTGAAACAGTTGTTAGGAAGGTCTACGAGTGTTTCCGATTCAAAATGCGCAAGTTATGATGCTCATCGCGCCAATTGGAATCTAATTAAATTGCAATTGCGTACGAAAGAGAATGAGAAAGACATAAACGAGAACTATGGCATTCTAGTTGGCTGGAAAATAGATAGTGGCCAACGTAAAAGTGTACGTGGCGAAAGCGCGTATGAGAATATGCGAAAGAAAGCCAATGTCTTTTTCAAAAAGATGATTGAAACGTCTGATCTTTCGGAAACGGATAAAAACAGACTGATTCATGATATTGAAGAAGATAAACTTTTTCCGATTCAACGAGATTCAGATAATGGAGTTATTCCGCATCAGCTGCACCAAAATGAGCTGAAACAAATTATCAAGAAACAGGGAAAGTATTATCCTTTCTTGCTTGATGCTTTTGAAAAAGACGGAAAGCAGATTAATAAAATTGAAGGGTTATTGACTTTCCGTGTGCCCTATTTTGTTGGTCCTTTGGTTGTGCCTGAAGATCTTCAGAAATCTGATAATAGTGAAAACCATTGGATGGTAAGAAAGAAGAAGGGTGAAATCACGCCGTGGAATTTCGATGAGATGGTCGACAAGGACGCCTCTGGTCGAAAGTTCATTGAACGATTGGTGGGTACTGATAGCTACTTATTGGGTGAGCCGACGCTGCCGAAGAACTCCCTGTTGTATCAGGAGTATGAGGTTCTGAATGAGCTCAACAATGTTCGCTTGTCTGTGCGCACTGGAAATCATTGGAATGATAAGCGCAGAATGCGTCTTGGCCGTGAAGAAAAAACTCTTCTGTGTCAGCGTCTTTTCATGAAAGGGCAGACTGTTACAAAGAGGACTGCGGAAAATCTTTTGCGCAAAGAATATGGACGTACATACGAGTTGTCTGGCTTGTCGGATGAATCGAAATTTACGAGTTCATTGTCAACGTATGGCAAGATGTGTAGAATATTCGGCGAGAAATACGTGAATGAGCATCGCGATTTGATGGAAAAGATCGTTGAGCTGCAGACTGTATTTGAAGATAAAGAAACGCTCTTGCATCAGTTGCGGCAGCTTGAAGGCATTTCGGAAGCGGACTGCGCTTTGCTCGTAAACACTCATTACACTGGTTGGGGGCGTTTGTCTCGCAAATTGCTGACAACAAAAGCTGGTGAGTGCAAGATTAGTGATGATTTCGCGCCGCGTAAACACAGCATTATTGAAATTATGCGTGCTGAAGACCGTAATTTAATGGAGATCATTACCGACAAGCAATTAGGTTTTTCTGATTGGATTGAGCAAGAAAACCTTGGTGCAGAAAACGGTAGTTCTCTTATGGAAGTCGTTGATGATTTGAGGGTCTCACCAAAGGTAAAACGAGGAATTATTCAGTCGATTCGTTTGATTGATGATATTTCTAAGGCAGTTGGCAAACGGCCGTCAAGAATTTTCTTGGAGTTGGCGGATGATATTCAGCCAAGTGGCCGGACGATATCTCGAAAGAGCCGTCTACAGGATTTGTACAGGAATGCGAATCTGGGGAAGGAATTCAAGGGAATCGCGGACGAGCTTAATGCGTGCAGTGATAAGGATCTTCAGGATGATCGTCTGTTCCTGTACTACACGCAGCTTGGAAAAGACATGTACACGGGCGAGGAATTAGATCTCGATAGGCTTTCATCGGCGTATGACATTGACCATATTATTCCCCAGGCGGTGACGCAGAACGATTCGATCGACAATCGAGTGCTCGTGGCGCGTGCTGAGAACGCTCGCAAGACGGATTCGTTCACGTATATGCCTCAGATCGCAGACCGAATGCGTAATTTCTGGCAGATACTTTTAGACAATGGATTAATCAGCCGCGTTAAGTTCGAGCGATTGACTCGTCAAAACGAATTCTCGGAGCGTGAGAAAGAACGTTTTGTTCAGCGTTCGCTGGTTGAAACAAGGCAGATTATGAAGAATGTCGCAACGTTGATGCGCCAACGGTATGGCAATAGCGCGGCGGTCATTGGTCTCAATGCGGAATTGACTAAAGAAATGCACAGATATTTGGGATTCTCGCATAAGAATCGTGACATCAACGATTACCATCACGCGCAAGATGCGCTGTGCGTCGGCATCGCTGGACAGTTTGCGGCCAATCGTGGTTTCTTTGCGGATGGTGAGGTTTCTGACGGTGCACAGAATTCTTATAACCAGTATTTGCGTGATTACCTGCGTGGATATCGTGAGAAACTGAGCGCAGAAGACAGAAAACAAGGCCGTGCGTTTGGTTTTATTGTTGGCTCGATGCGTTCTCAAGATGAACAAAAGCGAGTTAATCCGCGTACTGGAGAAGTTGTTTGGTCTGAGGAAGACAAAGATTATCTGCGTAAGGTGATGAATTATCGTAAGATGCTCGTTACCCAGAAAGTCGGAGACGATTTCGGGGCGCTGTACGATGAGACAAGATATGCTGCGACTGATCCGAAAGGAATTAAGGGTATTCCTTTCGATGGTGCCAAGCAAGACACTTCCCTTTATGGAGGTTTCTCCAGTGCGAAGCCTGCCTACGCGGTTCTGATTGAATCAAAGGGGAAGACCCGCTTGGTCAATGTAACGATGCAGGAGTATTCGCTGCTAGGGGATAGGCCGTCTGATGATGAGCTGCGAAAAGTGTTGGCGAAGAAGAAGAGTGAATATGCGAAAGCGAACATTCTGTTACGTCATGTGCCGAAGATGCAGTTGATCCGTTATGGCGGTGGACTGATGGTGATTAAGTCGGCTGGCGAATTGAATAATGCTCAGCAGCTTTGGTTGCCGTATGAAGAGTACTGTTATTTTGATGATCTGTCTCAAGGGAAAGGTTCTTTGGAGAAAGATGATCTGAAGAAGCTTCTCGATTCGATTCTGGGCTCTGTACAGTGTCTCTATCCGTGGCATAGATTCACCGAGGAGGAGCTCGCTGACTTGCATGTTGCTTTCGACAAGCTTCCAGAAGATGAGAAGAAGAATGTCATCACGGGTATAGTCAGCGCATTACATGCGGATGCGAAAACGGCAAATCTGTCAATTGTGGGAATGACAGGTAGCTGGCGTCGAATGAATAACAAATCTGGCTATACATTTTCCGACGAAGATGAGTTCATCTTCCAGTCGCCGTCAGGACTTTTTGAAAAGAGAGTAACGGTAGGGGAGTTGAAAAGAAAGGCAAAAAAAGAAGTAAATAGTAAGTATCGGACAAATGAAAAGAGGCTCCCGACATTATCGGGAGCCTCACAGCCATAAGGCCAGGTATAAAACCTTCTGAAGCTTGGTCGAAACCTTGCTTTATTTCAATTTATGCCTGTCAGGTCAATGACCTTGATCATGGATTGCGACCAAACAATCCTCTGTAAGTATAGCACGATGAGGTGTATATGGCATGGCGGAATGTAGTGGTAACTCGGCATTGCAAGATTTCCACAAAAATGAGATTGCTAGTTATTCAGACGGACGATGATGTGTGCCAATTGCCCATGGACGATATCGGTATGTTGATGATTGAAACGACACGGGCGGTAATCACGACATGTGCGATAGCAGATTTGTTGAAACGCGATGTGAAAATCGTATTCTGCGACGACAAGCATCTTCCAATAGGGGAGACGAGCCCTTATGAGACTGAATCAAGTCGACGGGCATACATAATTCAGCAAATACGTTGGGATGAAGCGCGTAAAGATCTGTTGTGGCAGCATATTATTCGTGAGAAAATTGCGCATCAAGTGTCTGTGCTGGAGAAGAATTGTGACAGTCTTGACCTTGAGAAAATGAAGTCACTTGTTGTGGATGTGAAGCCTGGAGATTCGGATAATCGTGAAGCGGTTGCGGCTCACATGTATTTCCCTCGGTTATTCACATATGAGTTTGTTCGTTCCGATGAGGAGAATGGAATAAACGGGATTTTGGATTATGGGTATGCGATTATTCTTTCTGAAGTGGCTAGGAAAATAACGGAAATTGGCTATCTGACGGAATTTGGAATTCATCATGATAACGAGAAGAATCCGTTTAATTTGGCTTGTGATTTGATGGAGCCGTTCCGTCCTTTTATGGATGAAAGAGTCTTTCAATTGGGTGCTGAACACCTTGATTCCAAAGTCAAAGTTGAATTGATGAGATTTATGCGAAGCGATGTGCCCGAGCTTGGTACTACGATTACTCAACTTATCAGTGTGTTTGTGAGAGATGCTCTTCGGTATCTTTCTGGTGAAGAATGCTTGCCGGAATTGGGGTTTGTGCGATGCGGTACAGAGTTATGCGAGTGATAGTTTTTTTTGACCTTCCTATGAAAACCGCTAATGAGAGAAAAATATATGCGGAATTTAGGAAAAATCTGATTCGTGAGGGATTCCTTATGATTCAGGAGTCGGTTTATGTGAGAGTGGCGACCACGCGTGAGTCTGCGCATTTTTTGGAGAATAGAGTAGCTAGTTTTGCGCCTGCTGAAGGTTTGGTTCAGTCGTTGATTATTACGGAAAAACAGTACTCGTCTATTCGGTTTTTAGCTGGGTCGATGATTGATGATGCACAGAATAGTGATGATAGGACTGTGATTATATGATAGATAGCCTTGTTGCGTACCCTCTTGATCCTGTGCAACTTGAGATGGGGCTGAATGTTATAGGATGCGCATCTCCAAAAATTTTTTATGAGTTATCTGCGGGACTTCAGGAAGATGCCGATTCTGTTGTACTTGGCGTGGGAGAAAAAACTGTTTTGGCTTCCAAAAGTATAATTTATATTGGTGATTGCGCGGATGAAGTGGATTATAATGCTTTGTTCCAGAAGCTTGCTGTCAAGAAAATAATCGAAGGATTTACGCCGGAGCAAATCAGTAGATTATTGTCTTTGCAGGCTGAGTTAAAAACAATTATTCAAGATGAGATATGGGGTCAAAATCTACCTCTGACTATTCCCTGCGATTTGGATTTGAAAGCAGCAATTGCAATGGCCAAACCTCGGATTGACACGAGTTCTTTGGGATCCTTGTATGATAAAATTTCGACGGCAGTAGATACTGCCGGTGCTCTTGCCGAGAGCAGGATGCTGGTGACGCTTCATACAACTCAATACTGTGATAACGACCAATTACTTTATCTGCACCGTACTTTATTGCGGTACCAGTTGCAGCTTCTTGACCTGGAATGCTGCAGCAAGAAAGTCATGCTGACAGAGGGGATGAGCCACTATGTCGATGAGGATTACGTTCAGTTCTCATGAACTGTTCAGGAATCCTTAAGGCTATCGGTTTCAGATGCCTGTCAGATCAATGACTTTGACCACGTATGAGGGCGAACGTTTGGACAGTACGCTGTTTCAGATGCCTGTCAGATCAATGACTTTGACCACGCAGCCGAAATACACGATGTCACCATGTTTGTTTCAGATGCCTGTCAGATCAATGACTTTGACCACCGGCTTGAAGCCGTAGATCGGCGCATTTCCGTTTCAGATGCCTGTCAGATCAATGACTTTGACCACGTGGTTGAGATACAGCGTGTTGGAAAGTGTGTTTCAGATGCCTGTCAGATCAATGACTTTGACCACCGGTGTTGGCCGCTTGCGCGGCGTTTTCGTGTTTCAGATGCCTGTCAGATCAATGACTTTGACCACACACGTGGAATTGTGGAATAAGGCACGTGTGTTTCAGATGCCTGTCAGATCAATGACTTTGACCACAATTGGGGCGCGCGGTCTTGGCAAAACCTAGTTTCAGATGCCTGTCAGATCAATGACTTTGACCACTGTACTTCGGCTGCAATAACATCACCACAGCGTTTCAGATGCCTGTCAGATCAATGACTTTGACCACCAAGGAGTACACAATGGAGATCACCACGCCGTTTCAGATGCCTGTCAGATCAATGACTTTGACCACACCCACGGCGGACGACTGGCGCATCGTTACGTTTCAGATGCCTGTCAGATCAATGACTTTGACCACATTGCGCCGTCTGCTGCGACGTGACGCCGAGTTTCAGATGCCTGTCAGATCAATGACTTTGACCACCGTTCTTTGCTACTACATCTTGCCTACGCAGTTTCAGATGCCTGTCAGATCAATGACTTTGACCACCACGCTGATGGCGCAGTGGGTCGATGAGGCGGTTTCAGATGCCTGTCAGATCAATGACTTTGACCACCGCTATATTGTTAGTTATGAAGAAACAACAGTTTCAGATGCCTGTCAGATCAATGACTTTGACCACTCGAAACGTGTGTTGAGTATGTCGCATGCGGTTTCAGATGCCTGTCAGATCAATGACTTTGACCACCCCGTCTAACGTGATGGGTGCGACCCATATGTTTCAGATGCCTGTCAGATCAATGACTTTGACCACCGTACTACCCGCATATCACTTCGGGCATAGGTTTCAGATGCCTGTCAGATCAATGACTTTGACCACCTCCATATTGTAACACCTGTCGTCAATCGAGTTTCAGATGCCTGTCAGATCAATGACTTTGACCACTTTCGGTCAACGCGACGTATACGCATACGGGTTTCAGATGCCTGTCAGATCAATGACTTTGACCACCGCGGACGCGCTGCTGCAACTCGCCCAGCAGTTTCAGATGCCTGTCAGATCAATGACTTTGACCACTTGTCGCATCCGTTTCATTGCGGTACATTTGTTTCAGATGCCTGTCAGATCAATGACTTTGACCACTCGCGCGATATCTGGATGCACCCATCGAGGGTTTCAGATGCCTGTCAGATCAATGACTTTGACCACTTGTACTGTTCTGTTCGCCCGAAGTCAAGTGTTTCAGATGCCTGTCAGATCAATGACTTTGACCACCATACCGGCTTGCAATAACGCACCCTTTGTGTTTCAGATGCCTGTCAGATCAATGACTTTGACCACTTCTTTCACTGGACAATTCTCCACGCATGAGTTTCAGATGCCTGTCAGATCAATGACTTTGACCACATAGACTTAAAACCCAGATATTGCCGCGTAGTTTCAGATGCCTGTCAGATCAATGACTTTGACCACTCGCATCGTTGGATGTCGACGCGCTGTCCTGTTTCAGATGCCTGTCAGATCAATGACTTTGACCACTTTGGGAGCTTGGTTTCTGCTGTGATTTAGGTTTCAGATGCCTGTCAGATCAATGACTTTGACCACCACTGCTGCTCTGTGTGTGTGTTGTTGTTTCAGATGCCTGTCAGATCAATGACTTTGACCACTACCCAAACACAAATGGATGACGACTTAACGTTTCAGATGCCTGTCAGATCAATGACTTTGACCACAAGAGTTTCGCCGCAACGGCGTTCTCTAATGTTTCAGATGCCTGTCAGATCAATGACTTTGACCACTTGTGGTGATGTTATTGCAGCCGAAATACAGTTTCAGATGCCTGTCAGATCAATGACTTTGACCACCAACAATCTCAACGGCATGGCCAGCATTGTGTTTCAGATGCCTGTCAGATCAATGACTTTGACCACTTTGACGCACCGCTAACAATTTCGGACTGCGTTTCAGATGCCTGTCAGATCAATGACTTTGACCACTGACGTGACGTTTGGTAGCTGCTATGTGACGTTTCAGATGCCTGTCAGATCAATGACTTTGACCACTACAGCAGCAGAAAAAGAAGAGCACGTATGTGTTTCAGATGCCTGTCAGATCAATGACTTTGACCACAAGTCGGTGATCGCCGCCGCTGGGGTGAGTGTTTCAGATGCCTGTCAGATCAATGACTTTGACCAAGTGATGCGCAATAGTGTTAGGGGCACCTCTGTTGCTGTCTTCTGGATAGCTTCCGGGGTGTGCTTTTGATTCTGGTGACATATGGGAAACGATTGATGCACAATATTCGGACTGTTATAGTGACATCCTATGTGAAGAGCGCTGTCGTTGGCGGCCTCAGGCCGATGCCCAAGGAATAAGTGGAGCGCATACCGCAAATGACCAGCCATCAGGAAGTCCCTGATGGCTTTTTTCATGCTTCAAGGTGTGTAAGCCTGTTTGACAGTGTCTGTTGTGGCTTGATTTTTCCGTTCAGTGGAGGTTTTGGGAGGTAGTGCCCGAAAGGTTGCGCACTTTGGATCATGCCCGCCCATGGCGCGATGACCGGTTCGCTTCCTGCAGATTGTCACCGAGCCGGGACATGTCGAGGTAACGCCGGTTGGACCATTCGTTCGCGGTGACGTACCTGATGCGCGCACAGACGAGCATGAGCGCGCCGTTCCCGTCCGGGAAGCTTCCCACGACGCGAGTGCGCCGCCTGATCTCGCGTTTGAGCCGTTCGATCATGTTGTTCTATTCTTCCCGCCTATCTTTTTCTTGTGGGGGCGTTGGAAAACCGCCGTTTTCGCGGGCCGGTCGCGCTGGTGGTCTGACTTGTGGTGCAACTATGGCGCGACTCGGGCCGCGATATGGTTCGGGAAGGTTTTCGCTTCGCGCAACCTCGTCGCGGGTGGAGGGTGATGGGCTGGCGGGGACGGGTGTGTTTTGTCAAGTTGTTATAGGCCAGTGTGGCGTGAGTTTTCCTTCCGAAAAA
>OGRO01003868.1_pt1 | contig 10371 bp, 7 predicted proteins | sample 1553451 | NCBI WGS metagenome assembly OGRO01 (sample SAMEA2580021, study PRJEB22360) | human gut metagenome
ATTGCAGTTAAAAGTGCTCCGGCTGTGAACGCTGGTTGGTTTATAGTACGTTCATCTGTTATAAGTGTTTGTAAACCTGCTGCTAACGTATAATCAGATGATGAATTTAATAATACTTTTGGTAATAAGTAATCACCAAATGGTCCTATGAATGACCATAAACCTATTATTGCAAGCATTGGTCTTGCAATTGGCATTATAATAAGTCTGTATATTTTCATACTAGAACATCCATCTATCTTAGCTGCATCATCTAGTTCTGTAGATATTGAATCTAAATATCCCTTTAGAATTATAGTATTACCAGCTATACCTCCACCAGCATATATTAATATAAGCATCATTTGTCTTGTAAGACCTGGCATTATATCTGATGCAATAGAATACATTGTAAAATAAGCTGTAATTCCTGCAAATGTTGGTATTGTTTGAATAAGCATAACTGTCATAAGAGATGCTTTTTTACCTTTAAATCTGTATCTTGAATAAGCATATCCAGTAAATGATACTATTAATATTACTAATATTGCTGTAGTAATACTTACAAATAAGGTATTAGCCATCCATTTTAAATAAAGTGTATCTTCAAATAATGTTTTAAAGTGCTTTAATGAGAAACTAAATTCTCCACCAATTATAAGTCTATTTACTTGTGCTCCATTGAATGATGATATTACAATTTGTGCTATTGGTACTATTACCATTATTGCCCACAATATTAAAAATGCATATGATACACCAAGTGCAATTTTTCCTCCAACAGTAAGAGGTTGCTTATCAGAAAGATATAAATCATTTTTTTTCTTTTTAAATATACTCATCATCCCTACCCCCTCTTAAATGCGTCTGTGTTTTTATATCCTATATATGCAATTATTATTAATGCTATTGAAATAATAACAGTAATTGTTGCTCCAACAGCTTGATATTGGCTATTCATTGTTAACTTGTATATATAAGATATTAAAAGGTCTGATGAACCTGCTAAGTTTCCATATTTACTTGGATCAAATGGTCCTCCATTATTAAATAAAGCTATAATACTGAAGTTATTAAAGTTAAATGTATATTGTCCAACTAAAAGTGGCGCTGTTTGGAATAAAACTAGCGGTACAGTTATTTTAGTTAATTTTTTAAAGCTTGTTGCTCCATCAATATCAGCAGCTTCATATAACTCAGCATTTATAGATTGTAAAACCCCTGTAGATAATAAGAAAATATATGCACTACCAAGCCAAGCTTGAATACAAATTAATGTAAGTCTTATAGTGAATGTATCATTCTTTATTGAGAAGTTTGGTCCAAAAACATTTCTCAATGAGTTAACTACAGTTCCACCATCAGCAAATAAAATACTAAAGAATAGTATAGAAATAAATGCAGGTACTGCCCATGGTAAAAGATATATTGATCTAAATAATACTTTTCCTTTAATTCTGTCATTATTAAGAACTATTGCTAAAATAAATCCTAAAGCAATTGCTAAAGTTGTAGCTCCAATAGTCCAAATTACTGTCCATCCTAATATTCTCCAGAATATAGCACCAACCATACCTTGACCTAAGAAAATCATTTTATAGTTCTCTAATGCTTCCCATCCAAACTTAGCTTGGGTATCTGGTCCCATTCCTGTGAATGATAAAAGAATTGTAGTAACAACTGGAATACATACTATAAATATAGTAATTATAGCTGCTGGTGATAAAACTAAATATGGGAATCCATCTTCAAATAAAGTTTGTTTAGTTTCAATCCAGCTTCTAAATCTTGTTCCTTTAATTGTATCTTTTTCAACTGTATTGGCATCCTTAAAACATATATACATTAAGAAAATACCAATTAATACTAAGAATATTGCAAGTATACCTTCAATCATGAAAATGATTGATCTATCAAGTCTACCTCCATCAGCAGCCAAAGTTATAAGACCTGCAATACCGTCTCCTTTATAGTTTCCATATCCCAAAGCATATGGAATAGCTATAGCATATATATATATTGTTGCAAAGAACATTATAATCGCTTTTACATATTGTTTATTCACTACTTGAGCAAGCCCAGGAATTAAAAAAGTAATCCAAGATACCCAAGGTAATGTTTTTTCAGTTTCAACTGGATAAACTCTTCTTAAATCTGCAACATTAATGTTAACAGTATTTATTTTTTGCTTAACAGTTTTTGAAAGCTCATACTTTTTATTTTTAATAATTTCCTCATTATATGTTTTTTCAGATTCAAATGATTTAACTAATAGAGCTTCTTTATATTTTCTCTTTAATTCTTTTATTGTATTTTCTTTAGCCTGTCCAGAAATTAAACCTTCCTTACACTTTGATTTAACTTCACTAATTCTATCATGTAATTTCTTATTTTCATTTTCTTTGAATTTTTTAAATTCAGCTTCAAATTTTTCATTGTCATTTGAACTTATTTTTGTTAACTTATTTTGAGCTTCTTTCAACTCTTTTGTTGCTTCTCTAGCAAATTCAATTACTGGTGGTATTTGAGCAATTTCTATCTTAGATTGCTCATATATTAATTCCGCATCATAAGTAAGTTTAGTATACTTTTTATAGAAATTAACAAACTCTTTAGCCTTAAATAATCTTAATTCTAATTTTTGTACTTTTGAAGGTAATGTTGTATCAACCTTTGATTTATAATCTGACACCTTTTTATTAACTTCTTCTAAAAAATCTTTTTCCTTTTTCTTATATTCATCCAATTGTTTATTATACGGATGATCTTTTTTATTTTTTACTAATTCATTTAATTTCTTTTCTAAATTTTCTTTTTCTTTACCAGTTGCAGCCTCAATTTTTTCCTGTAAAACTGAAACTTCATATAGGTATAAATTTTTTCTATCATACTCTCGATTAATATTATCATATAAATACTTATTGAATTTTTTCAACCTTGTTACCCCCTTTTATACCCTCTGAATAACTTCATAATTATATACTTCTAACATTTCTTAAACACTTCCCTAAGTAAATCATTGCAAAAATTAAAGCTAAATAACCAATTGCACTTCCGATAAAGAATATTGAATAAAATTGCTCTCCTAAAAATGTTAATGCAAATGCACCTATTATAATTACAACCCATATTGCTACAAATAGCTTAGTAACTCTAAGTTTTGTAAAAGTAAAGTAACTGTGAATAGCTACAGCCATTGGTGTTATTATTCTAATAAAGAATGTTGATATACATACATTTAAATATGTAGAGAATAATTCTTTTGTTGTTTGACTTAGCGCATCTTCTCCTAAATTACTAGTGGATAACCACATATTAAATAAATCTGTATCTTTAGCTTTAATTAACATCTCCATAGATGTCATCATTATAATTGCTGCACATATTGCTACAATTGTATAAAATGTACCTTTGGGCATTTCTATACTTTCTCTCATGTGGATCCTCCTACTAAATAATAAACAAATTTAAGCTAGTAGCATTTTTCTTCTGTTTTAAAGCTTTAACTACTGATTGATTGAAAGGGAAAATAAGTGATTTCTAATCTTTAAGAAACTCCCGAAGGAGTTTCTATTTAAGCTTCAACTAAGAACTACTAACTTAAATTAGTTATCTTAAATACTATTAAATTTATATTTAGCTTTATTAGTTAAAGTTAGACATCATACCATCAAATGAAGCTTTAACTTCTTTATATGCTTCTTCTGCATTTGCAGGGTTCTTAGCTGACCATGATAATAAAGAGTTTTGCCATGTTTCCCAAACTTGTCCATATTCACTGAATAGAGGTCTGTTTTCAGCTACTTCATAACTCTCATAAGTTGCTTCTATAACTTTTAATTGTAGTTCATCTACATCCTTATAATCGTCAATTGTAGCATTTTCTAATACTTTACCAGTAGCATCAAATAATTCTTTAGCGTTATCTGGATTAACTATTTCTTTTATAAATGCTTGTGCAACTTCCATTTTAGCTTCATCATCTTCACATCTTGCATTTATTCCAAGACCCCATCCACCTTTCCAGTGTTTTAATGATTGTCCATTGAATGTGATTTGACTTAATGGAATGATTTCCATATTTTCAGCGCTTCCTACTAATTCACTAACTGAAGATGTTGCCCAAGGTCCATCGATCTTAATAATATCGCTTCCACCAGTTTTGAATTGTTCTTCTATATATCCACTAGCTGCATCTTTATCCCATAAAGATGTATTATTTTCTTTGTGACCTTTCCAGTAGTTATATAATCCTTCAAATAATTTTTGTTGTTCTTCAGTTAAATCTGCCCATTCTTTAGTTGCATCACTTGTTAATTCTTTTGATAATAATTCAAAATCAGCTGAATTAGTAAATGCAACTCCATACCAAGCATCGTGAACTGTAGTTAAAATTTGATTATATTCTAACTCTGTGAATTCTATATTTTGAGTTGTATCGATGTTTGCAGCTTTTGCATTTTCTACATTAACATAACCAATTAATGTTTCTATGTTATAAGGGAACGCTAAGTATTCACCATCAATATTGAAGTTTCCACCTAATCCATTATCAAAATCAGCAAATCCACCAACTTCTTCTGCCATTTCATCAGCAGGCATTGCAGCTAAAACTTGGTTTTTAGCTAGACCATATAATCTATCTGCAGGTAAAGCAAATACGTCTGCAACATCAGAGTTTGTTGCATCTGTTTGATCTAATACATCTAAGTGATCAAATGATCCTGTTTCAATTAATTCAATTGTTGCATTTGGATACTTTTCTACTATAGTATCTCTAACTTTTTCATAGTAAGGCATCCAGTCTTTTTCAGCTTGTACCTTTAAAGTAACTTTTTCATCACTATTTGATGTAGCTGTATTATTTTGTTCTCCTTTATTGCTATCCCCGCTATTACTTGATCCACAAGCTACAAAATTTAATGAAGTAGCTGCAACAAGTAATGTTACTAATAATTTTTTCATAATAATTCTCCTCCACTTTTCCAAAAATCAATTTATTTAAAGTTAATATAACTTAAATACATATTTATACTTAGGTAATTTCAGAAACGATTCCAACTCTTTGAAAATGTTTTCATTGATAATATAAAGATACATCTATTAGCTTGTCTACCCTATAAGCTACTATCAATATAAGTATTATTAGAATCTAAAACAATCTTTTAGGTATCGTTTCCAATGAAATTGAAAATTAAATCCCTCAACGGGAATTGTTAATATTTTTCATTTTTAAATATTATTTCTTTGTTTATGTTTACATAATATCTAATTCCTAAATAATCGTCAACAATTAAAAAAAAATATGTTATGTTAAATTTCATATTATTTATATATATTTAAGCACCTTTTTTTTACAATAATTTCACACATTGCTCTATTTCTACCTGTTTAAGCCATTTCTAAGCTATTAGAAGTAATTATAAAGTAGTAATTATTTATTAATACCTTTGCAAATAATACCATAATTATAGTAAACTATAGTAAACTCAAATAAAAATACATTATATTATTGATTACTATAAAAATTAATTTTAACTATGGTTGAAAGGATTAATAAATGATTGATAAATATGTAAATAGTAAAAAAATAATTGGATCTATAATTAAATTAAATCGAATAAATAAAAACATTAGTCAAAAGCAATTATCAAAAGGAATTTGTGTTCCCTCATATTTAAGTCGAATAGAAAATGGTGAATTATTACCAAGTGAAGACGTAATTTCAGTTATTTTTGATAGGCTCGGTTTAAAATTTTATGATTCTGATGAATTTTTACTAAAAGGAAAAAAATACTTAAATGATTTTTTTACTAACCTAAATTATAATGAATTTGATTATACTAACAAATTATTTGATAATCTAGAAAAAGATGAAGATAAATATATAGCTTCGCCTTTGATACTTGATTACTTTTTAGCAAAATTAGCTAGGTACTCATCCACTCCAAACAGAGATAAGTTTGAGTATTCTAAAAATATGATTTTATCATCTTTTGATTTGCTAACTGCCAAACAAAAGTATATATATAATTTCTATGCAGGAATTGATATATTAATACTTTCTAATAATAAAATCCACGGTAAACAACTTATTCAAGAAGCTTTATCGCTTAAAGAAACTGGCCATTGTTATTTTTGGTTATCATATGCATATAGAATTGAAAATAATCCTATTAAGGCTTACGACTCAATCAATAAAGCTTTAGATTTATATGTTGCGGAAGGTAATATTATAAGCATTATGTCATCATATGAAAAGATTGCAGAGGTTTATTTTATGCTAGATAATTATAGTGATGCTATTAACTATCTAGAAATTTCTTTAAATATGGCTAAAAAATTTAAAAACATTTACTTTCTTGAACATCTTAACTCAATTCTTGCTTGGGCTTATTATCGCTTAAATGACTTCAATAAAGCTCTTGAATATTTATCTTACAATAAAGGCTTAATTGATCATAGATTGATAATTCCTGATAGCGTCATTGAGTCTTTAATTTATTTTTCATTAGAAAATAAAGAATTATTAAATAAAGCTATACTTAATTTAAATAATCCAAAAACTATTCAACATATTGGTGAGCACAATTCTAAATTAATTTATGATTTATTTAAATTATTTATTGAAGATAATAATTACAATAAAAATCCATTGTGGGGAAATTTATTAAGTGAGATAAATACTAATATAACAAAACTAGTTGAGTTGAAAAAGGTATTTAACGAGTTACTAAAAAACTATTATATTATTAATAGACGTTACAAAGATGCTTTATTCTTGTAATAATGTGAAAAAGGAGGACAAACCTCCTTTTTCTTTTTTATAAAGTTGTATTGTACAAAACAACTTTATAAATCATATATTGATATAATATGATATCTTCATAAAAACTGCCCTATGGAGGATATTAAATTGAAAGATAAAAGAAATGAAAATAGAAATGAGGAATTAGATGAATATTTTAAACAATTAGATATTAAATTTGCAACACTCGAAAAATTTGGATCTTCATTATTAGTAATTGGATATTTTTTATTCATTCATGGAGCTAACATAGATATTTTAGATAGTTTGGATATGAATAATACTGGGGAAACAGCTTCCTCTGTTACCTTACTGGGTGCTGAATTAATACTAGTTGGATATGCACTACTCTTCATTGTTGCTTCTGACAGATTAGAAGAAAAGAAACTGCAAAATGATTTATTATCACAAAATACTAATTTAACCCCTCATGAAAACTTATATTATGCTTACTTTTTTTCAATTATAATTAACATGCTTAGAGTACATGCCTTATCTGAAATTGATAAAGCCAATAAATCAGGTGAAACTTTTGTATAAACTGTTAAAAAGGATGTATAAATAACTCTGATTTAATTTAATCAAATTTATACACCCTTTATAAAAATAACTTTTTTATTGTTTCTCCCAAAAATAAGGTTCATATATCTTCTTTAAATTTTTAACCATCTCATTTGAATCATTTTTACCTATTATTACTCCTGTTGATTCTTGAGTAGTTTCAAATCTAATTATTTTATCAACATTAATCATCTTCCTTATTTCATCTATCATATTTTCTTTATTGGCTTTTTTATTATATATTTTTATATATGAATATCCCTTAAAATCTTCCGATGGATACTTTAAAACCTTAAATCCATTTACATATCCTTTTAATTCTAATTCTTTATGTATTTCATCTATCTTTTCACTTTTATCTATGGTCATTAAATAAGCAGCACCATACCTTTCTGGTAGCTCTTCTTTTATATAATTACGATATGGCGAATATCTCAATTCTTTATATATAGTCTCCTCTGCTTCATTTTTGAAATCTCCATAATATATTAATACTGAATCCTCTACTACTACGTTAACAAAGCAGTGCAACCCTCTATCATTAAATAAATTAATCAACTCTTTGCTTTCTAAATAACTCATTTTATATAGTTTCAAACATCTATTATTCTTTATATCAAATAGCATAGCTCCATCCATAGCTACAACTGGTAATTTTATTCTTATATCTTTTAACGCCTCCAATAAGGCTGCTGGTGTTCTCATTGTTACTATTGTAAACTCTGCTCCATCATCAAGCATTTTATTTAACTCAACCTTACTATATGGTGTTAAGGTTGATTGCATATTTAATAATACCTTGTCTAACTCAGATACAAATAAAACATTTTTATTTTTCTTTCGTGGAATTCTTGCTGTATTTATTATTAATGCTAAAATTATCCCTATCATTGTATCTAAGATTCTGTTTATAACAAATAAATATGGATTAGTATCAGTAAGATGATTTACTACTATGCTCAAATATACAACACATGAAAAATATGAAGCATTTTTTTTATTAATAATAACCGTTGTATATATTACTGGTATTATTAGTATTGATATTAAAATATATCTTATTAACTCATTGTCTAATGGCAATAAATAAAATTCTACTAATATCATTATTAGTCCAAAAAACGCGCCTATAAATGTTCCTATTGTTCTTTGAATAGCATTAGCTTTTGCATTACTTGTATATGGCTGCATACACCATAATACCGATAACGCGGTGTAAAAAGGAGCCCCTTGTCTTCCCCTAATTAAATAAATAATAAATCCTAACAGTACTCCAATTGATGATTTAATAATACGCATTCCTATAGGTGGAAGTGCTGTTAACTTTGTCTTCATTATTTCCCTCCATCTTTTTTTATTTAAACTATAACATTTACTTTTAGTTTAGACAATAAATGAGCAGTATTTTCATATCATATTTATTATTAATATTTTAGGAGAACTTATGATTGATAATATAAATGATTATCCTGGTACAAGCATTATTATTTTAAGCTATAATAACCTAAACTATACTAAACAATGTATTGAAAGTATTAGGAAATATACCTCTAATGAAAACTATGAAATTATTGTTATTGATAATAATTCAAATGAAGAAACAACAAATTGGCTAAAGCTTCAATATGATATAAAACTTCAATTAAATACTACTAATAATGGATTTCCTGGTGGTTGCAACGATGGAATAAAGTTTGCTAATCCTATGAATGATATTTTACTTTTAAATAATGATATTGTAGTAACTAAAAACTGGCTTACTAATTTAAAAATTGCCTTATATAGTAATGATAATATAGGAGCTGTTAGCCCTGTTACTAACTCTTCTTCCTATTGGCAAAGCATTCCTGTTAACTATAATACACTTGATGAAATGCAAAACTTTGCATCTCAAATTAATATAAGTAATAAAACACGCTGGGAAGAAAGGGTTATGGTTGTTGGATATTGTATGCTTATTAAAAGATCGGTTTTAAATAAAGTTGGATTGCTTGATGAAGATTATTTTCCCGGAAACTTTGAAGATGATGATTATTGTTTCAGAATAATACTCTCTGGATATAAAGTTTTATTATGTCGAGATACTTTTGTTCATCATTATGGAAGTGCTTCATTTAATAAAAATAGTTCATATGCAAATATAATGGAAACTAATAAAGTGAAATTTGAAAGTAAATGGGATATCAATATTACTGATGTACATTTTAATTTATCTTACTTATCATTAGTTCCTGAAAAAGAAAACTTAAAAGTATTAGATGTATATGGAAATTGTGGAGTTAATGGATTAATGCTTAAGTTTTATAGAAAAAATCTTGATTTTTATATTGGAAATTCCTCCAGTGGTTCCTATAAAATAGCATCAAAACTTCATAAAACTTTTAGTTTAGAAGATAATTTAGGAGATGGTTTTGATTACATTTTAATAAATAATGGTGATAAGTTCTTGACAGATATTAATGCTAAAAATTTAGTTTTAAAAGCTTTAAAAGCTTCTAGGAATCTTGCTTTATTTATTTCTTCAACCTTATATACTGATCCTAATGCAGAAAATGCAAAGAATTTATCTTTATTCCATGATTACATGACCATGAATAACTTCATAATAACTAGGAAATTTTCTCATGGTGATAGTGTAGTTAACTTTTATATGAAGTGCTAATTTTAAATATAATAAAAAAATAATTTAAGGATATAATAAATTCCTAGTTTAAAAAATTAGATAAATATATAATTTTTCAATATAATGTATTTATTAATCCTTATAAAAATATTAAGGTACTTTTCAATATATTTAATAACATTGATATACACTATAGAGGAACCTTTCTCTTCATTACTCTATAGTGTATATCCTATTACTAAAGTCTTGTTAAAATATCTGTCCAAGTTTCCACTACTGATTTTTCTTGCTGTTCTTTTGAATAATTAGCCAAAATAAATTCTCTTGCCTTTTTAACTTTACTCAAATATTCTTCATTTCTATTTTCTATTAATTCAATAACTTCTTCAACTTTTTTACA
>OGRO01003875.1_pt1 | contig 10358 bp, 7 predicted proteins | sample 1553451 | NCBI WGS metagenome assembly OGRO01 (sample SAMEA2580021, study PRJEB22360) | human gut metagenome
GGGCAAGGTGTTCGTTAATAAGAATACGGGGATTGAGGCTGTGATTGAGGCACGCGTGTCTGGAAAGACGGTGGGTAAGGCGCAACAAGCCCAGATGTCTGTCGCCAATCTGAAAGCCGTGGGGTTTTCTGCGGAGGAGGCTCGCAAGATTCATTACACGGCGGCAACCCGCATTAATGAACTGTTTGAGAATGCGGAAGATGGTCGTTTTGAAGAGGAGTACAAGGATGATCCCTCCCGTGCCGGAGCTTACCATTTCTTCAATACAGTGGAGATTGAGGGGATAGGGAGTTTTGACGTAAACGTCACGGCTCTTGCACTTAAAAATGAAGATCAAAAACTCCTTTACACTCTTGAGCTGACAATAGAAAACCCCAAAGGCGTCTCAGTCGCCTATCCCAATCCTGATATTCAGGGGGACGCTTACTCGGCCTCCGGGGTTTCTACTCGCAATCTATCTTCTTACCGCTCTTTTGTCGAGAAGGAAAAGGCGTCCATCAGGAAGAAGGCGGTCGCTGACGGGACGTTCATGAAGGCTCCTAACGGGGCAGATACGAATTTGACGGAAGACCAGTGGCTTTCCGTGCGCACGGCGGCGTTTAAGAATTGGTTTGGGGATTGGGAGCATGACCCGCAGAACGCTTCCAAGGTGGTGGACGAGAACGGGGAGCCGAGGGTGGTGTATCATGGGAGCCATCAATGGTTTACTTCTTTTAACGATGGCAAGCAGAGACAGCAGAGCGGCGCCCCGGCAGGCACGATATTCGCTAATGATAACCGGGAGATAGCGGTAAGTTTTGCGGATTATTACGGGGGCCACGCAGACGAGGTGATTTTGGATCCGAATGATGAACGCCACCCGCGCTATTCCTGGGGGATTTACAGAGAAGGCGGCATTTATGACTTGTTCATGAATATCCGGAATCCGCTGGTGGTGGATTTTGAAGGGAGGCCATGGCTTGATTCTTCAAAGGGTGGCGACATCAACGCTTTGTGCAGTAAGGCAAAGGAGAGTGGGCATGATGGGGTGATTGCTTTGAATATCGTGGATGCAGGTCTCAATGATCAGGAGAATGTCCCTGCTTCTACGGATTATGTGGCCTTTGATTCCGTACAGGTGAAGAGCGCCACGCAGAACCGGGGGACGTATGACCCGAAGAATCCGGACATTACGTTTTCCATTGTTTCAGCACAGGACCAGGGTTTGTTCCATGACGGCCATTTTGAGGCGGGCAACGCGGTGATTACGGAACCGGGCGTGACGTTCTCCATTACTGCCCTGCATGCCTCCCCTCATTCTTTCCGCAAATTTTCTACGGATTTCATGGGTAAAGGAGAAGGAGCGCAGGCGTATGGCTGGGGGCTGTATTTTGCGGAGAATCCGAAGGTGAACCGGAGTTATATGAACCAGTTCGCGCAGGATAAGGCGACATGGAAGTTCCGGGAGGTGGAGACTGGCGTTATAGAAGTGATGCAACGATCCCTGGTAGGCAGTTTTTTGCCGAAGGATGCCCTGCCGGAGGCGAAGGAGGACGCGTCAGATATCGCCTGGTCTGTTCTTGGCGATTTGGTTGATGCCGCCAGAGGAAGCATGACTGTTTTAGACATCGTCATGGAGTTGCATGATGAAATTGATACTAACAGGAAATACGCGGAGACGTACCCCCAGGAGCGGGAGAAGCTGGAACAACTGGAAGGCTTCATGCTTTCTCTGCTTGACCATCTGGACGAGATAGAGGTGAGGACGGGCATGCCTTCCAATTACCGCGTGGAGCTGAATGTAGAGGATTCCGAGCTGCTGGGCTGGGATTACGTGGACGAGACGGTTCTTGCCTTGTTGAAGGATTCCCCGGTGGAAGAGGTGCGGTATGCTTTGGAACACGCCGAAAGACGGGCGGATTACCGCGGCGAAAACGTGAGCGGCAAAGATGTTTATCAGGAGTTGTTTGATGCTTTTTGGGATGGAGAAGATGGCACGAAACAGGAGGCGCAGAAGGCCGCCAGCGTGTCTTTGCTGTCCAGCGATATTAAAGGCATCAGGTACGCAGACGGCTATACCCGCGGGAAAGTGGAGGAAGAGCAGACGTATAATTACGTGATTTTTGACGGGAACGATATTAAGATTACGGCGTTTGCGGACGAGTCCACCGGGGGAGCGTGGGCGGATTATGAGGATCCGACGGCGAGTTTCTCTCTTGCCACGAGAGAAAGTGTCTGGGTGACGCTGGAGCGGGAGGCGCAGAAGAACCGTTTGGAGGTGCTGCGCAGCCAGACGGCAAAAGCGTTGGAGACATGGCGCCGGGTTTGCGCGGCCAACGATGTGAAGCAGGGAGACGGCGCGGAGGCGTTCGGAAGGGTCATGGCCGTGGTGGCTTCCATTTACAAGACGCTGCCGGAGGGGTACAGGTTTGGCCTTTACCCTTACATGAGAGCTGCCGAGAATCTTGCCACCCGTCTGGAGGACGGTCAGGTATGGCTTTCCGATGAGCTGAAGAAGGAGACGCTGATGGACGATACCAGCGAGCGCATGGATGCCGTGATTGACAAGCTGCTGGCCCGCACGCTGGAACAGGCAGACCGATATGCCGTCGACCAGATGCGGGCGGAGATGGTTGCCCGCATCAAGGCCGTGCAGCCGACGAAGAAGGCCAGCGGGAAGTTTAACAAGGGCAAGTTGAGCGCGGAGGATTACAGGCATTTGCACGGGATAGTCGCCATGATGAATACGGACCAGGAGGCGAAGGAGAAGCGAATGCTGGAGCTGGAGGGCGTGCTTTCCAGCAACCAGTCCACCGAAGAGGAACGGGATGCGGCCGAGCTGGAATTGAAGGATTGGCACACGTTCGGATATCTGGCCGGGATGGGACTGGAGCAGACGCGCGCCTGCGCGCGCGCCCTTGCCCTGTTTATCACGACGGGACGGACGGCTTGGTCCACCCGGTTGGACGAGGAGAGGCGCCGGACGAAGTTCAAGGCCGAGAAGATTGTGGAAGGGCTTGGGCAGGCCACTCCCCAGGGAGGACGTGACGCGGAAGAGGATGCGAAGGCGTCTACGAGAACGAAGGCGGCCAAGTACCTGAAGTACGGTTTGCAGTCTTATTCCCAGCTGTTGAATGGATGGAAGAAGATTCCCGCCCTGCGCGGTCTGGCGCATGCCGAGGTTACTGCGATTGCCGAGGCGAATGTGGCGTTGAGGAATATGAAGCACGCCCGGGATCGGGAGGTGACGGCCCTGGTTAAGCGGTGTTTTGGCGTTCAGCGCACCAAAGATGTGGCAAGGGTTCTTTCCGATTTCAAGAAGACAGGGGATTCCGGCGTAGTGCTGAATCCGCTGGTGAAGGTGGAGCGCACCGTGAGGATCGCCGAGGCCCGCGAGTGGGTGGGGTTGTCTTTTGAGGAGAGGGAGGAACGACGCAAGGCAATCAGGAAGGAGTACAATGACCGGGGGCTTTCCGACGATAAGGCGTCCGTGCCGGAAGCGCTTATTCCGGAGATGCGCCGGCAGCTTGCCGAGCTGGATGAATTGGTGAAGGCCGGAGACGGACGGGCCAGAAGGAGGAAGAATATTACGGCGAAGGCGGAAGTGGTGCGCCCGGGCAGGAAGGGCGAGACGTTGAAGGTTTCCCGCGCCCAGGCGATGTATGCCATTTTGCTTTACGAGCAGGCCGAGTACGTGGAGACGATGCGGAATGAAGGCATTGGAGAAGCGGAGGTTGCCCGCCTACGCGAGTTTGTGGGTGCCGAAGGGCTGGCGTTCGGCTACGGCCTGCGGGAGCTGATGAACCGGCAGGGAAAGCTGCTGGCCCGTGTGTATGAGGAGCGTGAGGGGGTTCCCTTCCCCGCGGTGGAGAATTATTTCCGGGCCGTGTTCCGGGCGGACCACAAGCTTGATACGAAGGCGTCTTTCGGGGAACAGACGAATGCCGTGGCCGGCGGGGCGAAGTACGGGATGCTGATTCCCAGGCGGAAGCACAATTTGCACCTGGCCTGGAATATGGATTGCGAGGCCGTGTTCCAGGCGGCGAGCGCCGAGGTGGAGAATTATATTTGCACGGCGGATATTACTGCCCGCTGGCGCGGCATTCTGGCGGACAAGGAGGCGGCAGCGTCCCTGAAGGAGCACATGGGGCGCCACGGGATTGATTCCCTGCGGCACTGGCTGGATGTGATTGACGGGGCCGGAGTGATGGAGGGGGGCGCCCTGCTGGCCGGAGCCCAGGCGACAAGCCGCTTCCAGAGCGCCAAGGCGGTGGCCCTGCTGGCCTGGAACGTGCTGACGATGCTCAAGCAGACCAGCGGCCTGATGCACGGGATGTTTGCCGGGGAGGTGGGCATGGGGAGTTTCCTGCTGCACCTGGGGCAGACGATGTCCATGACCGGACGCATGGGGGTGTTTGAGATGATGAAGACGGAGGCTTTCCGGGCGAGGACCAATGACGCGCAGGCGGAACTGGTGAGCCTGTTGATGGGGTATGCTTCCGATCAGAATTACACCGGAGCGATCAGGTTTTCCATGGCCGGCATGAGGGCTATTGAGAAGATGGACGTGTGGAGCAATGCCGTGTCCATGGCCGCCCTGTATAACGCAAAGTGGTCCGAGCTGGAAGAGGCAGGAAAAAGGACCGGAGCCCCGATGACGGAGGATGAGATGCACGCCCTGTGCATGCAGAGCGTGACCCGGGCTCTGGAGCTGGTGGCCCAGCCGCTGACGCAGAGCCAGAAGAGCATGCTGGGGGCTTCCACGGGCCTGTTTGCGAAGATGGCCTGTTTTATGAGTTCCGAGGTGCTGAATAAGGTGGGGATGATCGTTTCTCATGTGAGCTCCGGGAATTGGGGGCAGGCTCTTGCTTTATATGGAATGATGTCCGTTGCCGAACAGACGGTGATTGCCCTGTGGCACGCCCTGCTGGATGACGAGGACGAGTGGGAGAAGAACGGCGGATGGTTCGGCGCCATGCTGGGAGCTCCTGTTGCCATGATTGGCGGCGTGCCGATGCTGGGGGCGGCGGTGGAGTTTGGTTACAAGCAGGCGACTGGCCAGCGTATTTACGCAGGCACCGCGTCCGGAGTGATTGATTATTCCGCGATTTACCGGGCGGCCAAAAATACGTGGAAAGCCGCCACCGGGGAGAAGGAGATGACGTTTGCCGATTGGGCGGAATTGATTCTGCTGGATGCCAAGGCGGCCGCTTACGTGGCCGGAGCGGGCGCCGGGAGCCGCAGCAAGGCGGCTGATTCCGTGGCGTCCTGGCTCTTGTCCGTGGCTGGGGGGGCGAATTTGTCCAAGCCTGGGTTCAAGCTGGCGGAGTGATTCCAAAATATTGCAAGCTTGTGTTTCATTTTGTGCGCCATTATGGTGTGGACTCATGAAAGGCTTGCTGATTGCTGTTTGCGTTCTTCTGGGGGTGGCGCTGTTGCCGATGCCTTACGGGTATTATATGTTCCTACGTTTAGCCGTCTGTGCTTATGCTGTCTTTGTATTTGCACAGGAACAGAAGAAGGGAGTTTGTTTTGGAAGCGTGTCAGCCGCCGCTATTGCCCTGCTTTACAATCCCATTTTCCGGGTGCATTTGGAGAAAGAGGTCTGGATGTGGGTGAATGCCGGAACCATTGTTCTTTTTTTGTCCATTATGGCGCCATGGTCCATTATCTGGAAGAAGGTGAAGGGTCCGGTTAAAGTCCTGTTTGTGCTTCTGGTAATTGCTTCCGCCGCTTTTGCTGTTGTCAAATATAGAGAGAATGAAAGGCTGGAGAAGGTGGCCACCCATGAGCGAATGCAACAGGAGCAGGCGAGAGCAAAGCAGGAAGAGAAGATGGAATGTTACAGAGCAAGGAAAGGATCGAATACCAAGGAGATGGTCTTGATGGATCTTGTGCTGTTTGCTACCGGAGATGAAGGGGCGAAAGAGAGATTCCGCGTACGTTGGGGCGAAGATGCTGTTTCCCGCCTTGATCTGGCTAGCGAACATGACCGGGCTTATATGCTTGGGAATCGCCTGATGGAGACCATCGGTGACGGAGATAGAGATGTAGGCCGCCAGATTTACAAGAACGCCAACAATTTGTGGGGAACAGATGTTGTTACGGCAGATCAGATTTGGAAGGATTTTCAGGAGAGGAATGCATGCGTTGTGGAGGTAGAAAAGAAGATGAACGCGATCAACGCAGAAGACTGGAATAGTAATGGAGCCGAAGTTTTTGCTAAGAGCTTTTTCAAGAAGCAGATACAACTCAAGATTCCGAAGTAGGGAAATAAGTTCAGTTTTTTGAAAAGAACAAAAAAGCCCCTGACCCGGAGGCCAAGGGCTGAACAGGAGCACTTTTCTGGGAGGATGCTACTGTACGCAGATGTAATGGCAATAAAAAACCCACGGAGTGATCAGCTCCGTGGGGTTGTTGTTGGATCTCCCCATCACTCCCCCCCCTCCGTTGCGCATGGTTCAGACTGGAGGTCTGTTCCCGGAGAAGTAGCCCGGTGAATTCATGGGACGAACCGACCCTGCCGAGCATGAACGAATGTTAAGTCATCATATTGTTGACGTCAACAATATGATCCTGCTACGTCAAGCTTTCTCCCACCTGTTCAGGTTTTCCCGTCTCTTTGAAGCCACTTCTTGACGTCACTCTTCGAGTGCATTCGTAAAAAATATCATACCAAAAAAGAGAAAACAAGAGAGGACGCCTTTGAGAGAGCAACAAAAAAAGCCCAGAAGGTGCCGGGCTTGAGTTCATGTCTTTGATAGGAGGTTTAGAATGGAATTTCGTCCTCTGGTTTCATACTCGATTTGATTTTATTAAAGATCGCTTCCTCAGCTTTTTTATCTAAGACTTCATTAGCCCATACATTGACATTTTCCTTTTTCATTCCACATACAACTAACCATAAGTACGCATTAGCTTGGGTGAAATAATAAATATATTCTCCTGCTTGCATTCGATTATTGGCTTCATTCTCCGAGATTCCGTCGTACTGGCCTAATTCCACGTTTTTCAACGAAAAAGAATTATTTTTTTCTTTCTCTTGAGCAATAATTTCTTGAGCTTTCTGATTTAATATTTTTTCTATAATAGAAGAAGGGTCTATTTTTAAATTGCCATACGTCCTCATGAAGCCAGTGTCAGCAAAAAAAGCACTTCTCCATAATAGAAGGGAATTTTCAGCAAGGGGATGTATCCATATATGTTTCTCTGCATTTGCATCATCCGGTAAAATAACTCGGGTAGCCCATTCATTCAGCGTCTCTCTAGCCCACTCTTCAACAGAATCGGAAAATTCCATTTGCGAGGCTTTTTCCCACCTATCCCACTCTTCCTTACTCTCAGGAAAAATTGCACAATTCTTTTTGTCCCAAAAAGAAGAATTTATGAGGCCGTTAGCATGGTCTTTTATTATCTCATTTATTTTAAAAAGGTTAGTGTCGGATATCTTGGTACTGCTATAGAACCAGTTTTTGACTGTCCCTTCAGATAACCCTAATTGTGCAGCAAGCCATTTCAAAGATAGCCCATTGTGTTTAAGATATTCCTTGATTGTCGATTTTTCAGGCTCTTGAGGATCTCTAGAGGCAGGCACTATCAAGTTTTCATCACTCTTCATGAATGCCATTTTATATGCAGAATACCCTAAATGTCAACTATTACTATCTATTATAGAATCTTTTCTATTCTTCTTATTGCATGTATTTGTAAATATGTTATTACTGTGCACATGGAACAGGTTTTAGGAAAAGCAAGACTACTAAATCAGCGCGAACTGGCAGCCTCCCTCCGGGTCAGTAAGCATACTGTAATAGCTTGGACAAAAGAAGGTTGCCCGTGTGTTTACTATGGAATCAAATGCTCTCCTGGGCGTGGTTCCCGTCCCCGTTACGACCTTGAAAAAGTGAAAGCCTGGCTGGAAGAACGGAGCAAAAAAAGAACTTCCGTGGCTTGAGCAAGCCACCTGTGGACATGCGGCCCATGTCGAAAACAACGAAGGCCACCTGCGCCAACAGATGACCTTCAATAACGGGCATAAGCCCAACTAACAAACAAGACAATGAGTACTATACAATGTACGAAAGCGCAAGCTGATTACGCCAACATGACGGGGAACGGCATTAAGCTGTTCCAGAACTCCGATCTGAATTGCACGATTGAAGTCATCGAAAGAAATGGTGAACCTTGGATCTTTGCCAAAGAAGTATGTGAAGCTCTCGGTTACTCGAATATTTCGAAAGCTCTATTGAATGTAAGAGAAAAGTGGAAGGGTATAACCAGCAGGGATACCCTTAAAGGAAAGCAATCAGTTTCAATTATCAATGAAGCTGGCTTGTTCGCTCTTGTGATGAAATCCAAGATGCCGAAAGCGGTCGAGTTCCAGGATTGGGTGTGTGAAGAAGTTCTCCCCTCCATCCGGAAGCACGGCCTGTACGCCACCGGGGAGAAGCTGGAAGAGATGCTTTCCGATCCGGACACCATGATTCTGACGCTTCAGGCATTGAAAGCTGAACGGGAGAAGAGAAAAGCTCTTGAAGCAAAAGCTGCGGAAGATGCTCCCTATGCACATTTCGGACGATGCGTGGAAGTTTCCGAGGGCTGCATCCTGATTGGAGAGTTTGCCAAGATTCTTGCTCAGAATGGAATGGAGACAGGACAGAACCGTTTGTTTGAGTATCTACGCAATGAAGGTATTATGGGGAGGCACGGCAATCGTCACAATGTTCCGGCCCAAGAGTATATTGAAGCTGGGTATTTCCGTCTCACTTACCGAGTCATTCAGCGTTCCGACGGTTCACAACAGTCTAAACCGACACCGTATTTGACGCCCCGCGGTCAAATATGGTTGATGAAACGTTTGGGATTAACCCTTGAGAATATACCTGCTGCCTAAGATTTTACATCTGGTGCGTGTATTGGAATTTGGAGCAACCAGAAAAATTCCCCCGTTTCCTTTTGGAAACGGGGGCTTATCCTGAGTTCTGCTGCCTCAATCTAAATCCAAGTTATGAAGATAACAACCCAACATCACCTCAGAATCCTCAATGAGGATTATTCTCCCGCGTCTTCCAGCGCAGCACTACGGATGAACTCCTCAATAGTTTGCCCGCTGATTTGTGCGGCCTTGGAAATGAGTTTTAAATCATCTTCCGAAAGAGGAACCGCTACCGCTGCAACACCATTCAATATAGGGACAGAGGATGCTGTCCTGGCCGCTTCTTCTCCTTGCCTATTCATTTCTTTCCGGATCAGCTCAAGCTTGGCCGGAGGAATTATGCCTTTAGATCGAAACCAATCATCCACGGACGCCTTTTTAACAAAGCATTTCTGAGCCAACCATTCACGGCTTTTTTTATTTTTCTTTAGCCAAGATTTGATGAGTTCCTTTTCATTCTCCATGAGGAGAGTATGAGGAAAAATCCTCATTATGCAAGTAAAATATTTGATGCTTTTCCGCAAAAATAGATTGACTAGTGATGAAAAGTCCTCAATATAGAAATATGAACGCGACAGAAAAACACGAAGAACGGATTTCCCTTCCCGCATCGGTCCTCCTCTTAGAGGAGGGAATCGCCCGGGGATTGGGAATAACGATAGGAGAACGCATGAGAGCCTTGGCAATAGCGAAAGCTCAAAGAGTGCTCACCTCGAAAAAGAACTCCGAACCCAAGAAGCCCGCGGCATGAACATGAAAACCTCCCCCCAGGAAAGAACCATGAATACAAATACTGAATTACCGAAGAATGCAAAGCTGCTTACCGTGGAGGAAGCGCAGGAGCTAGTGAATAATAATTACCGCTATTATGTTAATGGTGATGGTCTGGTAAAAATACAATATTCCATCTCTCCGCAACCTCTACATGGAACGGAGTTTCTTGTAGTTGGAAGTGAAGAAGGCAAATGCCTTATCGCCCAAAGAAAGGAATTTTCAGCTGCGATAAAATCGCAGACAACTTGCGATCAATAGTTTCGGCCTGAGATTTGCTTGCTGTGTTTTTCTTTAATACATCAACATCTTTTTTCAGTTGAATGATTTTTCCATTTATATCTATAAGGGCCTCTTTGACAAATTGCTGAAATTGATATTCTTCCATATTCATAGCGGACTAATAATAATAAAATAAGACTATTTCACAATCATAAATGCTGCCAGGGGAATACGAAATCCATATTCATAGCACTCTATCCCTCAAAGCGAGAGCAGGCAGCACCAATTTCCAACAAATAACCAATGATGAACCCGGCGGACACTACGACGACTGAACCATGGAAGAAGCCCTGATCGAAGAATTGAAGCTGCTCGGATGGCACGAGCTTTGACTAATCGCCCGGCCCAGGTGGGGCCTAAAAACCAAAATACACAAATCGGTAGATAAGAA
>OGRO01003876.1_pt1 | contig 10357 bp, 11 predicted proteins | sample 1553451 | NCBI WGS metagenome assembly OGRO01 (sample SAMEA2580021, study PRJEB22360) | human gut metagenome
GACTGGCGGGCCACCTTCGCCGGACCAAACGAAATTTCCATGAACATTGACATCCAAGGGCTCAAATAGGTGAGACATGGCAGTAAAGCAACTTCCCAAGCTCTCTGAACTTCCCGAGCCGCCGGATAGGCTGGTGGGCGATCAGGAACGGTTCGACGTGATGACCTTCGACTCGCTCAAGGCGCAGAAAAAGATGGTCAATGAAGACCTGAACAAGACGTTCATCCCCAAGCTCAACGAGTTTGCCGTGGATGTGAACGCCAGCGTGAATGCCGCCGCAGCCTCCGCCACCGCCGCCGGGAAAAGCGCGGACAAGGCTCAGGGCCTAGTCAATCAGTACCGGGGCATGACCGCCGAGGCCGTCACGCTTGCGCCGGGGGCCGAAGCGACCGCTACATTTCATCCCGGCACCGAAAAGCTGACGCTCGGCATACCGCGAGGGGATACGGTCGTCGGCCTGACTCATGTCTCCGGCTTTGAGCTCGACGCCGACACCGGGCATCTGGAGTTTGTGGTGGTGACGTCATCGGACATCACGGACGGCTACATCGACGACAGGGGAAACCTTGTCATTTCCGTCAACTAAAGGAGAGCACACATGGCAAATACCCTCGATCTTGGTCGTGTCCGGCTCGTGCATAAGGGAGCCTACAGCGCCAGCACCGCCTACGAGTTTTTTGACTGCGTCACCTATAGCGGCTCCTCGTATGTGTGCACGGCGGCGGACGGGAGCCCCGTGGGGACTCTGCCCACGGACACATCAAAGTGGGCGCTTCTGGCTCAGAAAGGCGACACCGGGGCCAAGGGTGCCACAGGAGCGACAGGCTCGCAGGGGCCCAAAGGGGACAAGGGCGATACCGGGGCTACCGGGGCGGCAGGCGCAAAGGGAGCCACAGGAGCCAAAGGCGTCTCTTTCGTGGTGAAGGGCGCATGGGCCAGCGGCACGGCCTACGGGAACAACACCACGCAGATCGACGTGGTGACGTATGACGGAAGCTCCTACGCCTGCAAGACGAGCCACACGGCCTCGTCCTCCATCCTGCCGACCAACACGACGTACTGGACTTTGATCGCGCAAAAGGGTGCGACCGGAGCCAAGGGAGACAAGGGCGACACTGGGGCGACAGGCCCGGCAGGGGCTACAGGTGCGAAGGGGGCGACAGGGGCAACGGGGGCGCAGGGACCGAAAGGAGATACCGGGGCTGGCGTCACCGCTGTGGCCATCAACGCCAATGGGCATCTCACGGTCACGATAGGAGGCTAAATAATGGCACAGAAAGTCTATGATCTCGGTCCGGTTTGCCCGATCTATAAGGGCAACTGGTCCGCCACGGCCACGTATGAAACCCTGAACATGGTCCGCCACGGCACCGCGCTGTGGGTGATGATCGCAAAGACGTACACGGTCGGGTCCACTCCGTCCGATTCGTCCGCCTTCTGGAAAAAGGCCGCGCAGGACGGGGTAATCGGTTATGGCACCTGTTCCACCGCAGCGGCGACGGCGGCCAAGGTCGTGGCCTGCGCGGGCTTTACCCTCGCGACGGGCTCACGCATCACCGTGCGCTTCACGGCCACGAACACGGCGGCCAATCCGAAGATCAACGTGAACAGTACGGGGGCGAAGGCTATTCGCTACCGGAACGCCGCCATTTCCGCAGGATACCTTGCCGCCAACCGAACCTACGATTTCGTCTATGACGGCACGTATTACCAGCTTGTTGGGGATGTGGACACCAACACCACCTACGCGGCGGCGACCGTTGCGCCGAAAGCCGCCGGGGCAGCGGCGGTGGGCTCATCCGCCAAATACGCGCGGGAAGATCACGTGCATCCCGAACAGACGACGGTTGCCAGCGCCACCAAGTGGAACGGCGCGGCGAAGACCGTTTCCACGGCCAACCCCTCCGGCGGAGCCAACGGCGACATCTGGTTCAAATATTAGGAGAACGCATGAACGACTATCTCATTCTCACGTTTGTTGGCGGCGAAACCGTGATCATTCACGATGACCTGCGCTTTGATACCAATCTCAAGCCCGAGCTTTCCTTTGCCTTCGACGCCCTCTATTTCGAGCCCCCGAGCGGCCATTGCCTGAAAGTCGTGAACGGTGAATCCCTTCCGTTGTCCGAAGCCGAGCTTGCGGAGTGCGCCGCCTATTGCCGGGGGTACGCGGCCACGGCGGATTATCCCGTCTATGCGTGGAACGGGGACAATATCGGTGTTGGCCGCATCCTGAAATCGGAAGCGGAAGCCAAGGGATACGGCTTTACGGTCCTTGACGTGCCTCCCTATCCGGTTTCCCGCCGCAGGGGCGACACATGGGAGGAGATCGTAGCCATCATCCGGGATGACGGCAGCCTCGTGGAGCGGCCGGAAGGCTTTTGCGAGAGGTGCGTCCTTTTCCTTTCCCGAGAGGAGTGGGACGCCTTCCCCGTCCGGCCTACATCCGCGCACGTGTACGATTTGGAGAACGGCGAGTGGGTCGACCCGCGTCCCTTCGCCAAGCTCCTGCACGAGGTCCAGCTTGAAATCCGCAACTGCTTTGAAATTCGCCGCTGGAAAATCTGGGGGAAATTCATCCCCCAATACGAGCAGCTCACATGGTCGGCTCAGGTCGATGAGGCCACAGGCTTCCTGAACGGCGACGCCCGCGCCACGCCGTACATCGACGCCTTTCTTGCCGCGCGCACCGACGAGGGCAAGCCGGACAAGGAAAGCCTGTGCCGCGACATCCTCGCCAATCACGCCGCCTATCTGCGAAGCATGGCCGAGGTCAACGCCGGACAATGGGCCTATCTGAAGCGCGCCAAGGGGTGCGCGTCCAACGGCGAGCTTGACGCGATTTCGAAGGAAGTAGCGGAACTTCAAAGGACTTTCCTCGGAAAGTAAGGAGCCCGCATGTCGTGTGCAGTGAATGTTTCGGGAACGTGGAAGTACGCCAAGCAAGCCTACGCCAACGTGAACGGCACTTGGAAGCCCTGCCAGAACATCTACGTCAACGTCTCGAGCGTATGGAAGCCGCTCTACACGTATTCGTATCAGACGGGAAACTGGGGGGCCTGCTCCGCCGACTGCGGGGGCGGCACCCAGACCCGCACGGTCACCTGCCGACGGCGGGACGCAACCAACGCCAATCTGGATGTGCAGACCGTAGCGGACAGCTTCTGCGCGGCGCATGGACTGACGAAGCCCGCGGCGAGTCAGGCGTGCAATACGCATTCCTGCGTCGAATGCAAAGGGCAGGGCACGTATGACAACCAGTGCCAAGGCGCAGGAGCCGAATACGGGATTGGGCATCACCACGAACAAATATATTTGTCCTCTCTGGATTTCTACTCAACCAAAGTCTATTGGAACGGCGCTGTAGTCGCTTCGGATAGTATGCAATTGGTGGATAGCCTTACATCCGACGGCTATGTGTATACGAAGGACGGTACGTCTCAGGTAGACTACTGCTTTTCAGGAGAACCTACAGTCGTATGGCGTGAGGAAACGCTTTATCCGGTATGCAGGGCACCCGTATGACCTACATGGAAGGCGTCCTCATCGCCCTTGACCAGCTTTTTAACGCCCTTGTGGGCGGCTGGCCGGACGAAACCCTGTCCTCCCGCTGCTGGCGGTGGAGCAAGGACGGGGTGCGCGACTGGCCCCGCCGCCTTGTGGACGGGCTGCCCTTCTGGAAGGCCGGGCACTGCCTGCGCGCCTACGAAGGGGAGCGCAAAAGGCTGCAATGCCCGCCGGAGTTGAGGGAGGAGTAGCCGCATCCATAGACAGGGGTAGAAAACCGGAAAGGGCGGAGGTGGTTTCCGCCCTTTCTCGTTTCATGGGTTATCCCTTTCGTCTCTTCCCTTGTGGTGGGCCCGCGTTCTTTTCAACGGGAATATGGTGATACCGGGGCAGGGAAAAGTGAGGAAGTGTAGCTCTAGGGGGTAAGGTGACGTATTGTCTGTTGGATATAGCTATATACTCATGCATGATTCCTTATTTATAAATATGGAGGGGTTATGATTAATACAATTGAAGACTTCAAAAAAGCATTTCTTGTTATCAAGCAAATGGGATGGATAAAAACTCATAGAAGAGGAACGACCGGCGTTGGTAAAACCTTAGAAGATCTTCTGGGGATCGAGGAAAATAATCTTGCAACCGCCGATTTTGGAGTTTATGAATTGAAAGCTCAACGTCATGATTCTTCGAGTATGTTGACTTTATTTACAAAATCACCTGAACCCCGTGGTATAAACGCAGTTTTACGTGATACTTTTGGCTATGTCAGCAACGCTTATAAAAATGATCGTAAAGTGTTGCATACTACCTTATATACAGGGCGGCCGGCGGGAGGTGCCAATCCCGGACGCTTTCTTCAAATAGGGATTACTGATGATCGGGTAAAAATTATGTCCAACGGTATTGATACGGGGGCTTATTGGCCAATAGAAACTATCCGAGAGAAAATAGCTAAAAAGTACCAGAGTCAGCTTGTGTATGTAACTGCCTTATCAAGAGGAAAGGGTTGTGAAGAAGAATTCTTTTTTAAAAGCGCTATAGCTGTTTCTAATATAACTTTTGATTCTATAATGAATTTATTTAGACAGGATAAAATTGTAATTGATATTCGTATTGGTCAATATCCCAATGGCCGTAACCATGATCATGGTTCAGGATTTCGTTTAAAACAACTTTATTTCCCTGAACTCTTCGCAAATCAGGTTAGGTTAGTCTAATTTTTACAAAGAATAACAATATGTTCATTGGTCATTGTTTCTACAGAATTGCCCACCTTGTTAGTAGGGGAGTTCCTTAACGGCATGACTTTATTGGAAATAGTCCTGCCTGACGTCATAACATGGCGTAATCCATGATGTATGGCCAATTCACAGATGATTTTATCTGTCAGTAGACGTTCTTTTTTAACAATCCGATTTCCTACAACCCAGAAATGGTAACCTCCAGATTTTGTTTTTTGAGCTATTTCAGCAATTGCTTCATTTAATTCATAGTAAAATGCATAAACAAAACTACACCGATTAGGATCAGCTGCATTAATGGTCTTAAGAGAATTATTAAGTGTTGTACTGGGTAAATCATACTTTATATAATTTTTTTGAGGAATTCCTCCCATTAGATTTTTATCAAGGGCTAAGGCTTCTTTTTCATCCATAAGATTAAGCCATGCGCATGATAAACGAGAGAACTCCCCATAAGCTACAGTTGTACGACTATCTCCATAAGGAGGAGAAGTAATAATGAGATCATAATAATTATTACTTAATGAATCCATATGACGAGTATCGCCATATCTAATGACTATATCAGTTTTCTTGTTGGCCAAAGCATGATTAAATTCATCCATTTTATGGATATTGCGAGTCACAATATCACTAAAATATTGTTTCACATTGGGGAAGAAAATACGTAATTTTTCTAATGGCATACGGAACATCTTGAACTCTCCATTTCGACGATTACTCACTAATCTAATGCATTCACTAAATGCTAATAGAAAGAATTGTCGATAGGAAGTTTCATCTATGTTATTCAATATTTCTCGCATAATAGCCAGTTCGTATATAATATGAGGTCGAAACCAATATCCCATATTCCTTAAGGCAGGTACCGCTGTTTTTATTCCTTTTTTGTGACTATACTCAGCTAATATTTCATGTGCATTTTGGGACCAGTCATTTTTGCCAAAAATATCCAAAGAAAGTTTTTTTTGAACATATTCATCTACCGATTGTAAGGCGTGAGAATATTGATAAATAGTTTGGTCATATTGACGACATACTGTAGAAAATATGTTTGAGAGTTTTTGACAGGAAAGTGGTGTTGTTTTTACTTGAGACATGAAGATTGCCATTGGATTAAGATCATTCCCAGCGACGTGGGGGACTCCCGCGAGCATCCCTTCTACCCCAACTGTGCCACTTCCCATAAAAGGATCCAGTAGTGCTGTTATAGGCCGAATTTTACCCATAAATTCAATAATATGTCGGCTGATGGGGCAGACCATCATGGCCGGATATTGATGAAACCCGTGGGTATATACCCGTACATTTTCTTGTTTGAAGTCCCAGAAATCATTGGGTAAAGACTGCATATGGTTGATTATTTGAGTGTCAAGAGACATAAACTCCTCGAAAATATAAATTAGTGATGGTGCTTAGGTATGCCGTAGAAATAAGAATACAGCAAATGTAACGTATTGTCTGCTTATATAGAGCTATTAATTTTTCTGTTTATATGTAAACATAGGGGAATGGATATACTGCATATTTTTGCCATAAATTTGAAGAAATCCCGGAAAGAAGCAGGGATAAGCCAGGAAAAACTGGCAGAGCTTTCCATGCTTCATCGAACCTATATTTGCGCGGTGGAAAATGAGAAAAGGAATATTTCCTTACAGAACCTTCAACGTATCGCCGATGCTTTGGGTACCACTCCCTATAAACTCCTGATACCATCTGAGGAGCAAGAAAATGAGGATAGCTCTACGTGATTCTATGCGTGATTTGCTTTGTATAACTCCTTAGTGTATACCACTATATACCAGAAAGACGAGTATTTTTAGGTAAATATACTGGTATGGGTATGTGTGCACAAGATTGGAAATCGTGTGTACTCAAAAGGTACCGGGAGTTCGAATCTCCCCCTCTCCGCCATAAATTTTGAACCCACTGGAAACAGTGGGTTTTTTGTTTTTGGCATGAGCTTTATTCCCGTGGATACAGTTCAGGGAACCATTTGGAGCTCACCATGCCATCCGTCGGGGTATCTTCTCATTCCCGATACCGTTCCTACCTGACGACCCATCGCGATATTCTTTACTTCCGCATTCTTGTACCCAACCACCTGCAATCACTGATAGGTAAACGCGAAATCAGGCGTTCTTTGAATGGTCTGGACAGCCGTACCGCCCGTACCAAGGCGTTGCGGCTCTCGCTTGCTGCCCAACATTTTTTTGCCCTAGCTGATGATCTTGCCCATGAACGGATACATTCTGCACAGGAAAAAACTGTTCAATCATCTGGTATTACAAAAGAAAACATCAAATTCGTGGGTACATTTCTATTCGATTCCACACTGAAAAAAGACCTCTCTCCCGCTTCTTTGACCCTCCTGCTTCCCTCTTTTTTGAGGGAGCAGGAAGGAATTACCTCCTCTACAAAAATTTTTTCTGAAAAAATTGAGGCTACCGAGGCTGGTAGGCATGTGAGGAGCGTTTTTCTTTTCCAAAAGAAGAAACGCCCTCCGTGGAACCAACAGAGACAGTTCGCCGCAGAATCAAGTTGGAGGAGAAGGGTAGACTTCCAAATCTCGGGGAAGCTTTTGATGTCTCCGTCAAGGCCAAGACACTTACATGATCAGCCGCAAGTGCCAAGGACATTCCTCCTCAGGTGCGGCAGTTCGTGGAAATCGTGAGGGAGTTGGAGCGCGGTCGAGATATCCGTGTGGATGAGCTTTCCCGTGAGCACATCCGAAGCTACTTTGATACGCTGAAACACCTTCCCTGTCGGCTTTGCGGGCAGAGGCAGTTTACGGGCAAGGGCTGGCTCCAGCTTGCCGATATGGGGCGCTCCGAGCAGATCGAACGGCTTTTAAGCGTGAAGACGATGGAAGTCCGCCAGACAAACGTGCGGAGTTTCGTCAACTGGTGTGAGTTGGAGTATCGCGGAGCTGTACAGGCCAAATACGTGAACTCAGGGTTCCCGAAGGTTCTCTCCGACAAGGACATAAGACGAAAGGGCGTGAAACGTGAGTCGTTCACACAAGATGAGCTGAAAGCCCTTTTCGGGGATATGGGAAAGTACGTTCAGGCAACGGAAGGTGTGCCGTCACGCTTCTGGGCTCCGTTGATTGCGCTGTATCCCGGGATGCGGCTAGAAGAGATTTTCCAGATTCACCTTAACCTTGCTTTTTCCTGATTTACAGGAAAGAGTAAACGCCGTGAACCATGCCACCGTAAAGTTCGGTTTCCGCCCTGACGCACTGGTTTACGCGCTATCGTCGTTGTAGGAGTGGGTGGTCAACATGGTGAACCGAGAACCAAGGCTTTTCATAGCTTCCGCCATACAGTGATCGAGTATCTGCACAAAGAGGCCCGTGTGGACCTTTCTATGCTTCAGGCCGTGGTTGGGCATGAGATGGTGGAGATGGGCGTCACTGAAAATTACGCTGGTGACTGGCCTGTAAAGACATTGCTGACGGATGTCATTCAAAAATTGAATTGGATTTCATTTTTCCAGAGAAATTGCTCTTAGAGGTTAATATGGATGACCACTTTCTTAAAGAATATGCTAATATTTCAATACAGAGATCACGTAGTTTTACAAATGAAGATCAATATGCATGGGAATGCTGTCTTCGTATACTTGATAAAGAAATAAGTAAATACGATTTTTTCATGTAGCCTACACAATTTTGTGAATATATATGCATATACTGATATTATTAATTATTATTTATCAATGTTGATCAATGATAAAATATTTTTTATGGTACTTGTTAATAAGTATTCTTGTGAAATAGTTGATACAAATTTATATAAACAAATAATTAGACTTTGCTTATTTATTGAGTGTATATGCAAAAAGTAAATTGTTCACGTGAAATGGATACATTTATTATAGGTAGAATTATGTAAATTATTCATAAAAATTGTTTTGATATAATTTGTTCACAAGAAGAGTTATTTATAAATGATAATGTATTAAAGCAAAAGTTAGTGATGAATATATTTCTAAAATTATATACATACGAGATAAAAATTTATTCTTCAGAATCCTATAGATGATGACTTTGATTGTAGCGGAAATATTGATCAGGCGAAGTGCAGATATTCTGATAGTGAAGGAAATTGTTTTTACTTCATGGCAGCACGAGTTGTTCCTGAAGACGTGAATAAAGGATTCCTTTACATTGGACGTAAGCCAGTGACTATAAGGCTCCTTTCTCGTAAAGAAATGAATGATAACCCCTATGCTACTGTGTTACTTTGCCAAGATGAGAATATAAGCTATTTTCTTCGGAAATAACTGAAGGAGGACGGTCATGGCGAAAGTTCAAAATTTGTTGTTTCTGGTTATTGGGAACATGCGGATGCTCAAAAGTATATAGATTTTAGTCCTCTTACTGGACATAATGTTGTCATAGTACCACCAATTACTGAAAATGGGTTAAAAAGTGTTCCTCAATGGATAAAACGGTGCCAACGTGGAGGGGCTTCGAATGTTCGTGTTTACAATGGAATGTTTCTTTTAAATGAAATGCCAATGACATCAGAAGAATCTCCTACATGGTTGAGCCCCCCAGCTTGCCATGTAATTCCTTTATATTGTGCTGATACTATGGTATTAAAAATATTGCAGATGAATCTATTTCTTCAAAAGAATATGATTGAATGGCTTTATGATTGTGGCTTAAAACAATAACTACTTAGTATCATTGAATAAAAAACAAACACCCATTGATTTTATTCGAAAAACTTTGTGATATAGAAGTCGCAGAAGATGTTGTTGAATATAAACTTGATGCAATGATTTCCCCTTCAAATGCGACATTAATTTGAGGACCTTCAAATATAATTAAAACATTTGTTGTGCTCGAATTCATAAAATCGTTAACTACAAGAAAAAAGAGCTTTGGATTGAAAGTTTCTTCTATAAGGAATGTATACTCCTTAGAAGGAGAACCAGATCAAAGCAGGTTGAGGAGATCATGTAAGCAAATATGTCATAGTGATGAACAATTTAATGTTTTTGTAAAACATTTTATTTATATAATATTACAAATGTCATATAGCATTAGATAAAATTGATGATGGTGAAATTGATTCTATAATAATAATTATTAAAGAAAAAAATTGCCATATTGTGTTCACGATAATACTCTCTCTCTCTCTCTCTCTCTCTCTCTCTCTCTCTTGCTTCACAGACTGCAAAATGAAATATAACAAAATTTCAAAAATTTATTCAGTCAATAACGAATAACAATCTTTCTGTTATTAGCATTCATCATAGTACAAAAGGTGGCGAATCCCCTAAGGGGCCTGTTGAGCTGGAAACTCTAATGCAGAACATTTTCCGACTAGGGTCAGGACTCGGTATTTTCAAGGGAAGGAAAACAGGGTGTGCAGGAGGCACGGATGTGTCCCATGCGTACCTTGTTTTATCTTTTCGAAAGTCAGTTGGAGCGTATCAAACCGTTCTTTCCCTGTTCTCACGGTGCTCCCCGTGTGGATGACAGGCGTGTCGTCAGCGACATCATCTACGTCATCAAGCACGGACTTCAGTGTAAAGATGTACCTGATGAGTACGGCCCCCACAAAACGCTGTACAATCGCTTTGTCAGGTGGAGC
>OGRO01003893.1_pt1 | contig 10319 bp, 5 predicted proteins | sample 1553451 | NCBI WGS metagenome assembly OGRO01 (sample SAMEA2580021, study PRJEB22360) | human gut metagenome
CCGTCACTTCGGGACACTTTGTCTCGTTTGGACGGCTTGGGCTTGTCAGGGGCCGTCTTATCCGCCTTGGGTGGGCGGCCCTTGCGGGCCCCAGCCGATTTCTCCGATTTTTGATTTTCAGTCGCGGCCTTTTCTGCTTTCGGCGGACGGCCACGGCGCGGCTTTTTCGGTTCCTCCGTATTGGCGGGCTGCGGTGTTTCTCCGGGGGCTGCCGCCTCTGGCGTTTCGGGGGTTTCCGACTTTTCGACTTCGGCGCGGGCGTTCTGCCTCTTTTCCGCCATAAGCTCATTGATTTTGTCAAAGGACACAACCACATCGCCGGGCTCAGGTATGGCAGGCCCGGTCTGTTCCTGCTGGGGTTCAGATGCTGCGGCCTGTTCGGGTGTGGTGATAGGCTCGGCGGCCTCCGGGGAAATATTCTCCGCAGGGCCAGTATTCAATTTTTCATCGGCCATTTACGATCCTCCTTTTCGTTAAAGTTGCACAAATTTGAACGCTAAAATTTTGTAGTTATTTTTGTGCCTCCTTTCCGTCTATCCACGCAAAAAAGCCGCCCGTTTTTCATGCCGGACGGCTTTTTGCGTAATGTGATAGATCAAATATTATTTTTTCTGGTTTGTAGGCTCCGAAAAGCCTTGTATTTACAGTGTTCCTAATAGGAAGTAATCATATTCTATATAGCCTATAGCAACGAAGGGAAACGTCGTTCTGCTGTTAGGTGCGAACGTCGCAACTTCTCTTTCTCCGATGGAAGAATTCGGCTCCGCTGTACTGCTTCCAATACAAAAGAGACCGTACTGTCTGCGCCGCGAGTATGGCTCAATGATTACGACATCATTGAGTCCCCTCACGCATTGACCTCCTATAGAAAGGTCTATGCAAAACTTGAAGAATTGGAAACTGATGGAAGCGTTCTTCTCAGGCCGTTAGAATACTATGCTGCCGACTATGTGAAATGGTTTATCCGAGAGGAATCGATTCAAGTTTCCAGATCCGATAGACGCGCTATTTCGCAGATTATTGATGCGGCCTTTCTGCGGCCCGATGCGCTTGAGACCTATCTTGAAGCAGGAGCGCCTGAAGAAGAGGTCATAGGTCTGAGAAAAGCCATTTCCTCCATGGTCATGGAAGAAGACGATCAGGGTCGCGAGCTCTTCCGCAAATCACTGCTTGAAAACGAGGAATTCTATAGGGAATGTGTTGAGCAGGTCATGCGGCTGAGCGACTCAATTCTGGAAGAGAGAAATCGCGAGCTTGAAACAAGCAAAGCCGATATCGAAAACGCTCGATCCACTTTGTCGGATCTGAATCAATCCATTGAGGGCCTGGATAGCAAAAAGCGGTCGCTAGAGGACGATATAGAGAGGCTCGCTTCGAGTTTGGAGCAAGCTCGAAGCGAGCAAGAAGCGGCGCTAGGTGAAATTCAGTCGAACATTGCCTTGAGGCTAGGACTCAAGGCCGTTGCCTCTCAGCCAGTTGCTTTGCATGGCCCGGAGCTTTTGGTGACAGAGGGATGTCTTTGTGATTTCGTGGAGTCTGACTTCGATTTCGAAGACGTTCTTGCTGAGAACCTAAAGAAGCGAGGTGTCACGAGCGTGGCGGGCAATCCTGCAGTCGAGAGGGGGAGGCTGGCTGTCGGCGTAGCTGCAGCTCTTGCTGCTACAAAGTTCATCGCAATACCTCAAACCGTGGCACGGCAAGTTGCCGATTCTCTTAGCGTCACCGTTTCTGGCCGCAGCGCGAAAAAGGTAGTCGTTCCTGCCGACTTCAGGAACGTTCGCTCTGTTCTGGACGCGATTTCTGGAAACGAAGCGGTTGTGATCGTTGACGGTATCATTGACGCAGCAAACGAAGGGGTTCTGTTCGCGCTGCTCTCGGAAAATGTGAAACCCGTAGTAATCTTGCCCTTCGTATCTCACGCCAGCGCGTCCTTGATTGCGAAAGAGGCCTGGGGCACGATGTACCTTCCCAATGCTGAAAGCCTGTCGACCTATTCCTGTTCGACGAAGGGTGCAAAATTGCAAAAGATGGCATCGCGGTTCATGTTGCCAGCGGTAAGCGCTGACGATGCCCTTGAAGAGGCCAGAGATCTTAGCAAGGAGCTCGAACAGCTTGATCTGGCTGCAGAACATTGCCTCCTGGCAGCAGTCGTATTCCGTGCAATAGAGAATCTTACCGACGAAGAGCTCATTGAACGATACGTTGCGCAGCACCTCCTGATGTGCTCCCGCTGCGACGAATCGGCCTTAGAGACACTGGCGGAATGGTCAGAGGAGGATTTGGGTTTAATCGAACTATCAAAGAAACTGGGCATACATGAGTAGCAGCATCGATGCTCTCAACATCATTGCATCTGATATTGGGGTACGACGATTTGTTGGTGAAAGCAAGGAATCTTACTGTCACAGGATTTCATACTCTGCCTCGCGATTCTGGCTGCAGGCTTTTTGTTTGGATGATGGGGAATGCGGAAAGAGGGGCCTATCGAAGCAGGCGATGAACCGTAGACTCAAGAAATGGGTCATGTCTCTCGATAGGATTTGTCCTGGTATCGACGCATGGTTTGATTCGGGCGGAAATGGAATAAGAACCGTGTACAATAGGTTAATTGACATTGGGGGGCTAACGTTAAACGGCTTCGAGGAATCGTACGTCGCAACGCCGCCGGTAGTAATTAATCTTTCGGATGGCCTCTCTTGCATTTCAGGCTACTTTGACCCTACCGCCAAACACGCTAAAGTTTGCGGTTACAACGCAGACTCGCTGGTGCTCTCCGGCCTGCTTTCCCTTGCGCGGTCGGACAATAAGCCCGTCATGCGACCTGCCTCCTGGTGGATCGAAGATCTAAAGTACCTCGATTGGGAAAACGCATCAGACTTCGATGATGTTAGGTTTGCTGATGCCCGCACTGCTCGCTGGAATATCAATCGCTCGGATGTTTGGATCGAAGAACCTCTTTGGGTTAGCGATATCGCTCTTGCCAGAGTTGACTGTAACGGTGGCGATTCCATTATTTTTGTCGCAACAAAGGCAAAAGGGCGAGTACGCCTCTCCAAAATCACTTGGATCCAAGCGCAAGAGTTGCTTTTCTATCTCAGGCGAGAATACGGAAACGGAGCGATCTCTCGATACGTCATGTTGGACGAATCTCATGCTCGAGCTATTCTTCCGGTTGGCTTCATTCCTGGGCATCTCAACCGAGTTCTGGATGCGATAGGGTGGCCCGTTGAAAATGCAGAAGATAGGTTTAACAGAATTGTCAGAGCCGAAGCGCTACCCCTTGTGGAAGAGCTGCTCGCTGCTAGTTACATAGGATTTGAAAGGGCTTCAAATGATCGACGGGAAGGGCGTTGAGTCCATAAAAAGGGAACTGAAGAAAACCATTGTCGATTACGTCGAAACCGAGTACTTCGGCAAGACGCCTGCGCTTAGAAAGAGATGCGATGACGAGCTTAGGTTCAGCAATACGCTCTTCCAGGAGCCGTATTTCGAAGCAACTCCGGCATACGAGATTGCGAAGAATGGTCTCGCGTCATCCGATATACCGCAGGATGCCAAAGAGTTCTTGGCATCTATGTCTACCACTGGCCGTGGCGTCTTTGAGTCTCCGTATTCTCATCAGATTGATGCATTGGAAGCGTTCTGGCACGAGAAGGACGTCCTTGTTTCGACTGGCACTGGCTCCGGAAAGACGGAGTGCTTCATGTGGCCGTTGGTGTCCAAATTGGCTGTCGAGGCCAAGGTCTCGGAGGATAGTTGGCGCACTCGAGCCGTGCGCGCCCTCGTGCTGTATCCGATGAATGCGCTGGTTTCAGACCAACTTGGAAGGCTTAGGAAGATTCTCGGCGGCGATACCGAATCCTTTGGCGAAGTATGGTCGAAAAGAGGTCGCAGACCCCAGTTTGGTATGTACACGGGAAGGACTCCCTATCCTGGCGATAAGCAGATCGATAAGAGGGACACTGAATACGCTCGCACAATCGAAAGAGATCTTATCAACATCAGCGAGGTCGATAGGGCCAAGCTTGCCGCTCATGGAAGATATCCGGCAAAGCACGATCTTCCGAGCTTCATTTCGCAGCTAAAGAGACACGAGAGCGGCTGGTCTCCTGATGACGCAGAACTTCTCACGCGATTTGAGATGCAATCCCACATACCGGATATTCTTGTTACGAACTACTCAATGCTCCAATACATGCTCATCAGATCCGTCGAGAACGACATTTGGTCGGGTACGTCTAAATGGCTAAACGAGAACCCTTCCGAGAAACTACTTGTCATTATTGATGAGGCGCACATGTACAAAGGCGCAGCTGGTGGTGAAGTCGCCTTGCTGCTTAGAAGACTCATGCACAAGATCGGCATCGAACCCGAGAGGGTGCAATTCATCCTAACGAGTGCTTCTATCCCCGAGGATGATAGTTCGACTATGTCTTTCTATGAGGATATGACCGGAAAGAGCTGTGCGAGCCTAGAAATAATTCGCGGGAAAATCGCAAATACCTTCGAAGGCGACGCGAAAGAGGTTGAAGCGTCTGCAATCATCGAGACAGATCTGGGGGCTTTGTTGTCCGGAGGAATCGATCTGGTGGATCAGCTGGATGCTTTTGCGGTCCAGGTTGGCATTGATGATCGATCGTTTGGCGATGAAAGCGAGGCTCGTTCCTGGATTGCTGATAAGCTGCCAAGCCTCGCTCCTTTCCGACGTTTGAATGAATGTGTCAGAAGCGGCTGCAGCACGCTTGGCAAGATTGCTGAGGTGGTATTCCCTGAGCAAAAGAATTCTGTAGAAGCGACCGACATACTGCTGAACATAGCCGCCCTGGGGAAGACTGCGGATGGCAACGCTTTGCTCCCGGTTAGAATGCATATGTTCATTAGGGGCATACAAGAGCTAACCGCATGCTGCAATCCCGATTGCCCAGACTCACAAAATGATGGGCTTCAGCTTGGCAAGGTTCGCGTTAACAAGCCTGTTGGCAGGTGCTCTTGCGGTGCTAAGACCTACGAGCTCCAGTCAGACCGCAATTGCGGTGCAATTTTCCTAAAAGGCTATGCCTCAGAAACGGAGGGAGACTTCTATTTCTGGAATGAAGATCCTGATCCGCTGAAAAAGTTCTCCGAGGTTATCCTCTATGTTCTTGGCGTCAACGAGTCTGCAGACGGCCTTGAAATCGGTTGGCTTGACTCCCTTACCGGAAAGGTTCATCGGGATGATAGCCACGAAGGTGAGTCGGGGTTTCTCCGCGTTGCGTTTTGCATCCGCGATGAGGATGATGCAGAAGACCATCGTCCTTCGCAATGTCCCAAATGCAACGGAAAGCTCGCTCTTGCTAGTTTTACAACTAAGGGCAATGAACCGTTCTATAACGTTGTGGCAAGGCAATTCGAACTTCAGCAAGGCTCGAAAGATCCCGAGAAGTTAAAGGAAAATCCCAACGCTGGCAAGAAGGTTATCCTATTTTCTGACAGCAGACAGGGGGCAGCGCGAATCGCCAAGGATCTTACTGACGCTTCAGACAAGAACCTCACTTCGAAAATTCTCGTCATCGCAGCTCACGAGCTTCAGGAATGGGCTGAGAACACCGGTGGCCGCGCAACATTGAAGCGACTTTATCCGGCCTTTCTCAAGGTTCTTCATGATAGAAAGGTCTCTGTGTTTTCAGGCGAGTCAAAAAGGGTTGTTGAAAGCCGTATTGCTGATCTTGAAGAGGAATTCGATGACTATGAGTACAGTGCAGAATACTCTGGCACTCCACCCGAAGCCTATATGGAATATATGCTTTCCAGTTTATGCGATCGCTATCGCTCGCTATCTGATTCCACTATTGCCTGGCTAAAGCCGACTGCCAAAGCGTGGCGAGACGCTAAAAAGACTCTCTCAAGAGCTAACGTCAAAATGAACCAGGAAGAATTCGAGGCGATCTTCTATGCTTGGTCTAGCTATGCCCTTGTTAGGCTGACGGCGCTCGATCCAGACATCCCTCCCAAAGTGCGCATGCGGATTCTTTACGCCGGCTCCCAATATGGCCTGCTGCCAAGCGAGCCATTCAAGGGCCAGAAAAAGGGACGAGGCTCCCTAGTGAACCTTCTTAATTCTCGCTATTCGACGGAGGAAGTGAAAGCAATTACCGACGCGCTAGTAAAGTTCTTGGAGCGCCCATCGACTGGCGGTAATGAGTATCATTTCATTAGCCCTACCAAGGTGTCTTTGTTCGTTGACCCGGATGCGGATTGGATGTCATGCCCACGCTGTGGGCGCACTGCACCATACAGTCTTTGGGGATTATGCCCGCATTGCAAGCAGGGTGAGATGGTTTCAATGGACGGCGATTATGAAAGAATCGCATTTTGGCGCGATCCCTTAGTGAGGGCGATTGAGGGCGATGACGAGGTTCTTCGTACCCGCATCAACACGGAAGAACACACAGCTCAGCTGTCTCATAAAGATCAGGAAGGTGACATCTGGTCGACGACAGAAGAGTACGAGATGCGCTTCCAAGACATATTTGTCGGAGAGAGCCGCGAGCCTGTTGACGTACTGAGTTGCACGACCACGATGGAAGTTGGCATCGATATAGGATCACTAACTGCTGTCGGTCTCAGGAATATCCCCCCTATGAGAGAAAACTATCAGCAGAGGGCTGGTCGTGCCGGCAGGCGCGGCTCCTCAGTGTCCACAATCGTTACCTACGTGGACACGCATCCCTTCGATAACACGTATTTCAATGATCCCTCACGAATCGTACGTGGAGAGCTACGCGAACCCGGTATCGACGTTGCCAACGAGAAGCTCGTCAGGAGACATCTGGCAACGGTCTTTTTCACCCGCTTCGGCGAGGAGGAGGGCATATCTGTCGAACGAATACCTGTCGATGAGTTCTTTAACGCTCATTTGAGTGATTTTAAGAAGGCATTGCATGGTTTTACCCTGAACCAGAAAGAGCAAAGGACACTTGTCCCTAAAGGAATGAATGTCAATCTTGATTCAATAAAGAGAACTATCAGAGAAGAAATCGACGCCATCGAGTCAGAATACAAAGATCGTCCCGAAGCCTTTCTTGAAACGGGCGGAAAAAGCTACAAAAGCTTGCTGGACTGCCTGCTAGAGGAGGCGGTTCTGCCCACCTACTCATTCCCTCGAAACGTTGTTGGTTTCGAGGTTGAGGACCGGTCGAAAGGCAACAAACTTCTGCAGCGACCGGACAGGTCTCTTGATGTCGCGGTTAGCGAATACGCTCCAGGGCGGGAAATCGTGATCGACAAGAAAACTTACATCGCTGGAGGTATCTACACGCATTCGGCCAAATATTCCAAGTTTGCTGAAAATAGAGAGAGTCCAGCGAAGGCTTATTTTGAAAGCAGCGATTATCGCAGGGACATTTTCTTCTGCGAAAATCCGGCCTGTGGCTGGTTTGGAATGAAGGAAAACCTGACAAAGGACGGAAGTTGTCCGTTCTGCGGTAGCCAAGACTTGACCAGGAACGAATTCCTTAAACCGTGGGGCTTCGCCCCGCGAAATGGCGGGGAGGCCGATGCGGCCTTCGACGCTGCAGAGAGCTCATATGCCGAGCTTCCAAGCTACTCTGCGATTCCTGATGAGAAGATGTCCCCATCGGGCTATCCGAGAATGCTCTTTGCGAACAGGCACGATTGTTCGCTGATTGTCGTAAATCGCGGCCCAAAATATGACGGCTTCGATGTGTGCCGCAAATGCGGCGCGGCATACCCTTCGATTGAAAGAGCACGTGAGTCTCGGAGAATCCTCCCTCCGTTTACCCGCGACGCAAAAGGGGGACTCGCCAGATGTCAGCATGATTTCGTCGAATCGATGGTGCTGGGAAGCGTGTTCAACACCGATCTTGTCATTTTCGAAATGGAACTTGATTCATCTGAGGTGTGTACAGAGTACGAGAACCCTTGGCTAAAAAGGGCCTGCATTTCGTTGGCAGAGACGTTCAAGCTAGCTGCTGTAGACATTCTCGATGTCGATTTCAGCGAGCTTTGCGTTGGATCCCGAAGAAGGTTTTCCGGCGGAAGCGTTTATGTTGATATCTACCTGTTCGATTCGCTTTCGAGTGGTGCGGGATACTCATCGCTTCTGGCGAATGAGCAATCTATTGGGAGCATGGTCGAAAGGGCGAGGAACATTTTATCGGATTGCGATTGTGATTCCTCATGCCTATCCTGCCTCAGGCACTATAGGAACAAGATTCACCACGCGTCTCTTGATAGGCATGCGGCGCTGGATCTTCTTGACTATGTTACGTGTGCTAAAGCGCGTACCGAGCTTAGGAGCCGCGGCAACGTGTTGTTTGGCCCTTTGGCCGAAGCGCTTCAGCAGGAGAGGGGCGTTTCGTGTGACATCCGAGAAGAGGAGATGATTGTTTCATCGCGCAAGGCTTCTGTAAACGTGCGCGCAATTCCGAACATTGCGAATAAAGTGAGGGTGCCCGGTGAATTGCAGCTATGGGAATCGGAGATTGGGCGTAATCTGCCAAATGCTTTCGATTCCATCATGGAAACTCTCGGGTTCTAGCGCTTTTCGACGGTTTTGCCACAGCGGGTTAAATGGCAGGACTGTTGGGAGCGCACTAATCGCTACACCGCAATCTGTGTATTTGCTACCTATATAGTGGTGATCAGCCAAAACTCTCTTTGTCACGCAAAGGGATGACAGGGAATTTTTCCCGCCGCGTGACAAAATCACGAGTAAGATTCTCGGACTGGGCGTGCCTGAGCTCGTTATCATCCTCGTCGTCGTGCTGCTCATCTTCGGGCCGAAGAACCTCCCCAAACTCGGCGCCTCCCTCGGCAAGACCGTGAAGAGCCTGCGCGAGGGCATGGCCTTCGATAAGAAGGACGACGAAGAGGTCGAGGAGATCATCGAGATCGTCGAGGACGAGCCCGAGGTCGCCTACGCCACTGCCGGCGAGCCAGAGACCAAGGTGGTCAAGAAGGTCGTTCGCAAGAAGGCCGAGTAACATCCGTGAACCGTCCCTGCGCCCTCGGGTGCGGGGTTCGTTTCAACCCTCCCTCCCAAGAGAAGCGGCAGCTGCCAGATACGGCCAGCGCCGCTTCTCTTCGTTTTACCAGATGCGGTTCATTTCGTCGGATGTCCCCGTCGGTGAGAACCGATGCGCTTGGTTGCGATAGAATACACCGTTGTCAATGCGAGAGAGAAAGGGAGGTTCATGGCGACGATGACGCTTTCGCGTTTGCGCCAAGCGCGCTACGCCATCCTCGGTTTCGGTTGCAACCAGGCCTTTCTCTTCGCCATGCTGTATCTGGGCTCCTATAACGAGAGCAGCCAGCACGGGTTCCTCATCGATCGGGCCGACCTGCTCTGCGTGCTCCTCGTCATGGCCGCCACCTTCGCGCTCATGACCCGCGAGCGCCGGCGTCGGCATCTCATGGTCGTGGCCGAGGGTCTCGTTCGCTGCTACGCGCTGCCGTTGGTGGGAGCGCTGTACCTCATCGTTGCGCTGCACAGCCTTGCGCCCGGCATTCCGTGGCTCGCGCTTGCCGCCGTGGAGGGGCTGGCCGCCGGCGTTCCGCTCGCGCTGCTTCTATGTCGGTGGGGCCGGGTATTGGGGGAGGCTTCCATCGACCAGTCCGTGCCCGAGGTGTTCATCGGGAGCGCCCTGGGCGCGGCCGTCTGCTTCTTCGTCGTCGCCATTCCGGTAGAGGGCGCCTACATCCTGCTGTACGTGCTGCCCGTGGGAAGTGCCTGGGCCCTGCGTGCGCTCGGCGAGCCTGATGACCGCGACGCCGAGCCCGCGGCGGCCGACGATCCAACCGAGGAGGCCGCCAAGCTCTCCGGTCGCATTATCGCCGGCACGGTGGTCTACGGCCTGGCCACCGGTGCCGTGGAGGCCCTTGCCACCAGCGCCGAGGGGGGAGCCGCGTCATCGCTTTCCGTCACCTTCGTGCTCTTCGTGCTGTATTGCGCCGCTGCGCTGCAGCTCTACGGGGGTCGTCCGCTCTCGGTGGGCGTGCGCGCCGTGCTGCCCACGGGGCCCGATCAGGAGGTGGGGCCGCTCGGCGGCGCGTACCGGCTCGCCATCCTGCTCATGGTGGGCGGTTTCGTGGCGGTGCCGCTGCTGGAGAGCGTGAACGTCTCCGGCGTGGCCGTGGTGCTCGCCGGCTATCTGGGGGTCTTCTCGGTGCTCGTCTCGCTGTTCCTCATCATGGGCCGCATTGGCGGCGGGGACGCGGCGCGCTCCTTCGCCCGGGGCTTCGCGGCGCTGTTCGCGGGCGAGATCACCGGCGTGCTCGTCGGCGGCGTGCTCGGGGCGCTTCCCGGCGCCTTCGACGTG
>OGRO01003898.1_pt1 | contig 10310 bp, 9 predicted proteins | sample 1553451 | NCBI WGS metagenome assembly OGRO01 (sample SAMEA2580021, study PRJEB22360) | human gut metagenome
AATTATAAAAGAAAACCTCACATTTTTTCAAATGTGGGGTTTGTCAACAATCTGATTATCTAAAGATAATATTGAGATAGTACCATTACAAGAGAAATATGTTAAAGGTTTTAAAAACAAAGTTAAGGATTATGAAAAAGAGCATAATGAGAGAATGAAAACGGAAAGACCTGATAGAAGAAAAACTTTTAATCAAATGCTTAATAAATCTAAAAATGTAGTAGCTGATGAATTACTTTTTACAGCAACCCATAAGTTTTTTGATAATATGAGTAGGGAAGATATAAAAGAGTGGGCTGATACTTGTATGGCGTTTGTTTATGAAGATTTAGGTTATACTAAAGAGCAGGTATTACACGCCACAGTTCATTTAGATGAGGAAACTCCTCATTTACATTGTGTAGTGATACCTTTGATTAAAAAATTTGATAAAAGAACGAATATAGAAAGATATACTATTTCTAAAAAAGCTTATATTAAAGATAAAATCCATTTATCAGAGTTACAAGATAAGTACCACGAAAGATTAACTAACAAAGGTTATGATTTAGAGCGTGGTATTAAAGAAAGTACAGCTAAACATCAAAAAGTAAGAGAGCTTAAAAAGACTACTAGATATTATGAACAGAAAGTAGATGTTTTAAACTCTAAAATAGATAAAGCTATGAAAGAATTTAATGAGAAACAAAAAACTACCAAAAATATTCCTTTTAATAAAACTCATGTTTTAGTAGAAAAGGAAATTTTTGATAGTATGAATAAAGTAATTAAAGAAACAAAAAATGCGATAGAAATAGAACCGAAAATAAAGAATTTATTTAATGAAGTAGATAGTTTTACTAAAAGTCATCAGTTTTTAGAAAAAGAAAATCAAAATTTGAAAAGAGAAATTAAAGCATTAACTACTAGAAATCAAAATCTTACAAAAGAAAATAATACTTTAAAATCCTATATTAAAGCCATATTAGAGGCAATAAAGCACTTTTTTAGGCATTTGTTACAAATTGGTAATGAACCTACAAAAGAAGCTACTACAAGCGAAATAAAGGAATATTATGACAATAAAGATTTCGATAGTAATGATGTTTATGATATTTCAAATGGTACTACTAAAGAAGATGAACTTTTTGGGTATGCTAATATACCTAATTATTATAAAACTAGAAAAGATAAAGATAGAGATAAAGATGATTTTGAAATGAGTTTTAGATAAATTTAGATATTAATATATGCGATATAATATAGTAAATATTATTTTTATTTTTGTTACAAAATAGATGGATTAAGTATTACGTATAAAAAGTCATATGCAAAATTAATTGCAAAAGGTAATAAAATAATTGAAATGAGAAATTGGAAAATAAATTATAGAGGATAATTATTTATACATACGAGTGGCATAAACTTAGGACAAAATCATAAAAATTCATTGACACAAAAGAAAAAAAGTAGTAATTTATATATTAATATTTTTGAGAGGGATAGTATGGAGAATAAAAAGAAGTTATTTTGTTTAAATTTTTCTTTTGAAAAAACACTATTATATATTAATATAATTTCTTTTATGACTCTTATTTTTCAAAAAAAGTGTGACATATTTTCTCAATTGTGTCATGCTTTTTTGTTAATTTGTTGGAGGTGTTTATGGGAAATATAGTTTTAAATGACTTGATTGAAATATTGGAAGAATACAACCCTGAAGAAGTAGAAATTGTAAAAAGAGCATATGAATATGCTGATGATTTGCATAAGGGACAGTTTAGACAAAGTGGAGAACCATATATTAGTCATCCATTGAATGTTGCATACATATTAGCAGAATTGCATGCTGATAGAGATACTGTATGTGCTGGACTTCTACATGATACATTAGAAGATACAAAAATTACCAAAGAAGATATTGCTCATGATTTTAATCAAAATATTGCAAATTTAGTTGATGGAGTTACTAAATTGGCTAAAATGAATTTTTCATCAAAGCAGGATCAAAATTATGCAAATACTCGAAAAATTATTACTGGAATAACTGAGGATGTAAGAATTATTATTATTAAACTTGCCGATAGACTTCATAATATGAGAACTTTGGGTTTTAAAAGTGAGTTTAAGCAAAAAGAAAATGCGTTAGAAACTATGGAAATATTTGTACCATTATCTTATTACATAGGAGCATATAGAATTAAATCTGAACTCGAAGATTTATCATTACAATATTTGAAACCAGATATGTATAAAAGAATAGAAGAAAAAAAATTAAAAATCGAATATGATAGTGCTGAATGTTTAAAAGAAATGTTAGGAACAATTAATAATTTGTTGAGTGATAAAAATATTCCTAATAAAATAAAAGTAAGAACTAAAAACATATATGGTATATATAAACGTTTGAGTGAAGGACATAAATTATCAGATATACATGATTTATTGTCATTAAAAATTATGGTAGATACCATTGCTAATTGCTATCAAACTCTTGGCCTTATTCATTCAAAATATCATCCGATAAATGATAAATTCAAAGATTATATATGTAATCCTAAGACTAATATGTATCAATCATTGCATACAACAGTATTTGGTGAAGATGATAGATTAGTTCAAACTCAAATTAGAACATTTCAAATGGATAAAATTGCTTCATTTGGCTTGACGGCATATTGGGATGCGGAAAAGGGGAAGGCTAGAGATGTAATGCAACAAGAATTAAAAAATAAATTTCAATTTTTTAATTCTTTAATTGAAATTAATTCTATGTTTGGAGATAATCAGCAGTTTGTTAAACAGGTAAAGGACGAACTATTTTCAGATAAAGTCTATGTTTATACAACTAAAGGTGATATTATAGAATTACCAAAAGGTTCTACACCAATAGATTTTGCGTATAAGATTCATACTGATATTGGTAATACAATGGTTGGAGCATTTGTTAATGATGAATATGTTCCTGTTGATTACATATTGCAAAATAAAGATAGGGTCAGAATCATAACCGATGATTTGTCATTTGGGTCACGTGATGATTGGGAAAACAAAGCACATACTAGTTATGCAAAAAAAAGAATTAGAGAATTTTATAAGAAATAATTTTAATTATAAAAATTAATCGTTTTATTTAGAAATATAGTATAATAAGTAAAGAGGTGGAGATATGAGGATTAAATATGATTTAACAGAAATGGAATTAGAGGATATAGCAAAAAAACAAGGTAAAACTATAAATGAAGTTGCTAGTGAATATAAATATGCTTTAAAAGATTTAGAATATTCATTAAAAGAAATAAATTCTATAATACAAGAAAATAATTTTAAAACAAACTTTGATAACATAAATATAAAAGGATATGGAATATTTGGTGAATTAAAAAACAAATATATTTGTTATAATAATATCGAAAAAGTAAACAGTTATGATTTAAATGATATAGCAATAGTTACTGGATTTGGTCCAACAAATGCACCCACGGCAGGTACTTTATCAACTATTTTTAAAACGTTAGAATTGCAAAAGGAAACTGGTATATACACACATATAGTTATATCGGAACTCAGTGCATTGAATTCAAGGCAAAAGTCGTTGGATTCTTTATCATTATATTCTAAACAATTTATTACATTTATAAAAAAATTGGGATTTGATGAAAATAATGGGGAAATAAGAACTGATAATTTTTTAGATCATTCAAGAACTTTTTCTATTATTTCTAGTGTATTTAAAACTAGTGATTTCATGAAGGGTGAAGCAACTGATAAAATGTATAAAAGATTAAATGTTTTAGGTAATGATTTTTCTACAATGGTGAGTCAATGTTATACTGTAGCTGATATTGTTCTTCCTTTAATAAGAGATAGGAAAAAGTGTGTTATAGTTCCAGCAGGGTTAGAAGAATTTTTGTATCCACAGTTGGCTCAGGTAAGTATAGATAGAATGAAAAATAAAGTAGGTGGAATAAATAATTTAATTAATCCAGAAGCTACAGTTTGTGCTTTATATGGTAAAATTATAAAAGGTTTATTTCCTTATGTTAAAATGTCAAAAAGTATTAAGGATTCATCTATTAATTTAGGTGATACTAATGAGAAAATTTATGAAAAAATAGTGGAATGTGGTTCTAGGAATGAAGAAGTTATATTACAAATGATTACACTTGCTTCAAATTGGGATGCTAATATTATTAATAACGCTACTATAGCATTTAATAATAGAAATAAAAATTATGATGAATGGTTAAAATATAAAAAGAAATATTATGATTTTTTTATAAAACTTAAGCATTTGTGGGAAGAATCTAAATATAATGAACCAATTAATACATATAACGAATTATTTAAAGTGGAGGAAATTAAATGAAATTAATTATTTGCGATATGAGTGGTATTGCTTCTACTAGAGGAATTAATAATGATAAATTGTTGGATACACTCAATAATTTAAAAAATTATAATTGTACTTTTTGTACAGGAAAAGGTTATCAAGGTGGTTATGAAACATTAAAAAATATAGATTTGAAAGTACCATTTATTTGTGAAAATGGCTCTGTTATTGTAGATAAAAAAGGAAAAGTAATTTATAATGATAAAACGAATTATAATAAAGTTAAATCATTAATTTATAAATTAAATGAAATGCCATATGAATTTTTAGCGTATGTTGATTTAAAAAGTCATAAATATAAATTTTTAAAAGGAAGTAAAAAGTTAACTGAAAACTTAACACAACCATGGTTTTATAGTGAGGAAATTTATGATAATATAACTGATTTTTTAAATAATATTGATAAAGATAATATTTGTAGAATAACTACAAGAGGCTTGGAATTAGATAAATCTATTGATGAGTTAAAAGATTTTCATGTTGTTGTATCTGAAAATGAATTTCATTCAATTTGTAATAAAGGAACAAATAAAGGATTTGGGGTAAAAAAATTGGCTGAAATTTGTAATGTTGATTTAAAAGATATTATTATTATAGGAAATGATTTAAATGATGTTGATATGTTTAAATTGGACTGTGGATATAAAATTGCAACAGGTGAAAATCTTCCACCAAAAGAGTTGATGGATTTAGCAGATATATATGTTAAATTAGATGATTTGCCCAACTTTTTAGTTGAAATTGACAAAAAAAATAATATATGATAGTATATGCGTGAAAAAGACATTTAGGAGGAAAATTATGGAAAATATTATATTAACTGGTGATAGACCAACAGGAAGATTGCATTTAGGACATTTGGTTGGTTCTTTGTCACAAAGAGTTCAGTTACAAAATTCTGGTAAATTTGATCAAATTTTTATAGAAATTGCTGATGCTCAAGCAACCACTGATAATTCTGGTAACATTCAAAAAGTAAAAGATAATGTTATTGAAGTTGCATTAGATTATTTATCTTGTGGAATTGATCCGTCAAAAAGTACTATATTTTTACAATCTGAAGTTCCTGAGTTGAGTGACTTGACATTTTATTATATGAATTTAGTTACATTAGCAAGACTAGAAAGAAATCCTACTGTTAAACAAGAGATAAAATATAGAGGATTTGATAATTCAATTCCTGTGGGATTTTTAACATATCCAATTAGTCAAGCAGCTGACATTACTGCTTTTAATGCTAATATTGTTCCAGTTGGTGATGATCAGTTACCAATGATTGAACAAACTAGGGAAATTGTTAGAACATTTAATAGGTTGTATGGTGAAACTTTAGTAGAACCACAGGCTGTATTACCACAAAATGTTGTTTGTCAAAGATTGCCTGGTACTGATGGACAAGCAAAAATGAGTAAATCGATTGGAAATTGTATTTATTTAGCTGATTCTCCAGAAGAAGTAAGAAAAAAAGTAATGAGTATGTATACTGATCCTAATCATTTGAAAGTATCAGATCCAGGTAATACAAAAGATAACCCTGTGTTTATATATTTAGATGCCTTTGCAAAGGATAAACACTTTGCAGAATATTTTATGAATAAAGAAACAGGAGAATTAGAATATAAAAACTTGGAAGAATTAAAAGCACATTATGAACGCGGTGGCTTAGGTGATATGAAAGTAAAGAAGTTTTTGAATTATGTTCTTGAAGATACTTTAGCACCAATTCGTGCTAGAAGACATTATTATGAACAACATATACCAGAAGTATATCAAATTTTATTTGATGGTAGTGATAAAGCTAGAAAAATTGCCGCAGAAACTTTACAACGTGTAAAAAGAGCTATTGGATTAGACTATAGAAATGATATAGAGTTAATTAATGATCAATGTATTAAATATGGTTCTGAACCCATAGCATATGATTCTGATTCAGAAAAAAAAATTAGATAAAAAAACAGGATGATAAATGGTGTTTACTAATTAAAGTTTACATCATAACATCACCTGTTTTTTTTATTAACATTCTATATTTTTAACAATATAATCAAAATTTTCTTTGTAATTAAAATTTGATTTTAAAATAAAACTCTTTGTATTTTTAAATATATTATTTAATTCTTCTTGTCTTTTTTCTTTATTAATTTCATTGTAATTTAGTAACTCTTGAAATAGTAAAACAGTAGGCGCTAAACTTAATTCTAGGAATGCGTTTACATTTTCAGTTGGTGAACATTTTTTAATTTGAATATCCTTTCTTTTTTCTATTGAAACTTTTATTGAATGAGTAATTTTCATTTTTGTAAATTTTATATTTTTCCCTATTTTATCAAAATCTATAGAAAATTGATTTTTCTTACCATAATCAAATAATTCTTCATTAGTTTTATTTTCCATTTTAAGAAATTCATTATTTAATATTCCTTTTTTTATAAAATAGTCCTTAAAGGTTAAATAAGTTCCTACTCTGATATTAAAATAATTTCTAATATTATATGGAAGCACATTTCCATTTTTTGTAATATATGTTGTTTCTTCAGTTATTATATTCCAATTGTTAGATGCAAATAATAATGCAAAAGTAGTTTTACCACCTAAACTTGAATTGTTTATTAAAATATTGTATGTTCCGTTACTTACTAATCCGCCGTGAACAGCATAAAGTTCGCCATACATAAGATAGGGAGTTAGGAGCAATATATTTACCATGGTAATTGCTTTAATATTATTTTTGATTATCATGTAGCATTCATGTTGCTTTTTATCAAAAATATATATAAAGTAATCATAACATTTTAATATATAAAATCTATCATCTTTGGTGCATTTTGCTTGTGATGTTGTTATAGTAGCCGCATTAAATTTTTTTATTGCATTTGTTTCTTTTGATGGTGCATCATTAAATAAAATATTTGTTTTTTCAAATAAAGTATTGTTTTCTATAATCGTAACATTCAAAACATTTTTGGTATTATAATTTCCTTCAAATAATTTATTAAAGCATTCAGAAAATTCATTTAATTTTGCTTTACAAATTGTTGAGTAACATTTGATGTGGGTAAATAATTTGTTATTTTTTAAATTAATATCTATCTCATTTTTATCATGGTATTGTTTTATTTCTTTTAAAATATCATTCATGTTTTTTCTCCTATCTATATTTATTGATGACATTATATGAAAATACTATGTCAATTATTTTTGTGTCAGTTTGCATTGTTATGTTTGGATTGTTTTGATCATAAATTATGTTTAAAGTATTATCTTTTTCGATAGTTTTAAGTAAATTTTCTAGTTCTAAATTTTTTATGTCTGGGAAAATCTCTGTTACATATTTTAGAGAAAAATATATATATTTTTCTAATTTATATTTTTTAATTATTTTATATAAAATATCTACATTTATTTCCGCTTCATATTTTTTGAAATAATAACAAATATCAACAAATTTATATAAATCTAAAACTTTTCGTTTTTTAATTATATCTATTAATGTACAATCTTTGTATAAATGAATACATAATTCTATAAAGTTATGATAATGATTTAAAGAGAATATTGGTATATTATCATTTTTGTTAATTAAGATTCTATGATTTAAAAAATCATCTACTATATTATTATCAGTTGGTTTCCAATCAATTGAAAAATTTATATCTATATCTATTGTTTCAATCTCTGGTAAGTTTGTTTTCATAACAAATGGAGCAGTTTCGCCTCTTGTGAGAATACTTTCTTTTATTTCTTTTTTAGTAAATTTATGTATAGTTTTAGTTTTATAATTGTATTTTCCTTGAACAAATCCTAATTTATTCAAAACATCCGTAATAATTGGAATTGATTTTTTTTCGATTAAAATATCAATATCATTACTAACTCTACTTCCATATTTAAATAACGTATTGTTTAAAATTGCTCCTTTTAAAAAGACATATTTTATATTTTTTTTATTTAATTCATCAGAAATAATATTTATCCATTTATTTTGCTCATATGTTCTTATTTTTTGTGATTGATTTATCATATATGTATTAAGATATACGGGATAATCAAAATTTCTGACATTTAAATTTTTTATTTTTTCATAAGCTAATCCTGCCAATCTATGATAAGTTAAATATCCTAATATTTCAATCCAATTCGGATTATGTTTCATTAATCCCAGTACTTTGTTATTATCTTCATACTTTAATAGTTCAATTATTATTTTTTGTTCAATTTTCATATAATTTCCTTTCTTAAAACCAAATTTTATTAGATATATTTTATCATAATTTAAAAGTTACATCAAACATTAAATAGGGAGAATTATAAACGTTGTTAAAATCATAACTTTGTGCTAAAATAGTTAAAAATTATATTGTTAAGGGGTGAGTATTTTGTGTATATCTAAAATTGGCTTAGGAACATGGCGATTAGGTGGTGATGTTATAGCTAATCCTAATAATGATGATGAACAAGATATTTTGGCAATTCAATATGCTGTTGATCATGGAATAAGTCATATTGATACTTCAGAAAGTTATTCTGGTGGTAAAAGTGAGGTTTTAATAGGGAAAGCAATAAAAAAGTATGATAGAAGTAAAATTTTTTTAGCTACTAAAGTTAGAGAGTGGAATTTATCATATAATAAATTAATTGATTCTTGTTTTGATTCCTTAAAAAGGTTATCTACAAATTATATTGATTTATATTATGTTCATAAACAAAATCCTAAAATCTCAATTGAAGAAACTTGTAAGGCTTTAAATTATTTGTTAAGTAAAGGTATGATAAAAAATGTTGGTTTATCTAATGTTGGAATATCTACAATTGAAGAATATAATAAATATTTAAATAAAAAAGTGTATGCAGTTCAAAATCAATATAATTTAATCTGTAGAGAATCCCAGTATAAAGGAGTAATTGATTATTGTAGAAATAATCAAATTAAATTTATAAGTTGGCGTCCAATTCTTCTTTCTTATCCCGAAGTAGCAGATCCTATGTATAGTAAAGGAACATATCCATTATTAGATAAGTTATCAGAAAAATATCATGTTTCTAATGTTCAGATAGTTGCTAAGTGGTTGTTACAACAAGAAAATGTATATATGATTTTCAAAAGTAATAAAGTTTCTCATATTCAAGAGATACTGGATACACAGAAATTTACGCTTTCATCTTTGGATTGGAAAAAATTAGATGAAAATTTTCCTATTAGATTTAATAAAGGATGTGCTAGCAATGAATTTTATGAAATTACCTAAGGTTGTTTTATTTGATTTGGATGGTACTATACTAGATACTGAAAACTTGTATTTAAATTTAATGTTACAATATAATCATCATAAAAATATTTTTATCTCTAAGAAATTTTACATTGAAAATTTTTTGGGTAAATCTAAGGATGTAATCTCAAGCATTATGGAAAAAGTTTATAATAATCAATATAATAAAGATGATTATTGGAAAGGTTTATTAGAATACCGAAACAATTATATATTCAATCACAAAATTTCTGTAAAAGAAGGATTTTATGAATTGATAGAATATTTACAGTCAGAAAAAAGTTATATTGGATTAGTAACTTCAAATTCACTCGAGCTTGTACAATTATTGTTGAAACAAGCTGGCATAGATATAAATATATTTAACAGTATTATTTGTAGAGAAGATGTTAAATATTTAAAACCACATCCAGATCTTTATGAATATGCTATTAGTCAATTAGGAGTGGAAAAAAATGATGTTGTTACTATTGAAGATAGTTCAGTTGGTATTCAGGCAGCATTGAAGGCTAATATAAATGTTATACATGTAAATGATATTGAAAAAATAAGTAAGCATTTAGAAAAGCAATGCGTTGTTTGTGTAAAATCTTTATATGATATTATGTTATTTTATAGATAGTGTGAAAAGTTTTATGGAAAACTAGGCACATTAGAAGAAAAAATATTAA
>OGRO01003900.1_pt1 | contig 10306 bp, 7 predicted proteins | sample 1553451 | NCBI WGS metagenome assembly OGRO01 (sample SAMEA2580021, study PRJEB22360) | human gut metagenome
CACAATTTTCACGCTGCCGCCCATATTCAAAATTTCTGCCGCTCCGCACGGCTGCCCGCAAAGTCTTAGCCTTATTACAAATCCGCCGTCAGGATAACCGAAACCGGATATATCCTTAAAATTTACCTTTTCAAAATCATACGCTTCTATATATTGTTTAATCATCTTCCCGTTCTCCTTTTTGTTAATTATAGCATATTCCGTTTAGTTTTACTTGTAATTTTGTTTACAGTTGTGTTGTAATTTTATTCACAGCAATCCCGGACGGTAATGTTGCAAAATCCGTACCATCTGAATAGTTTTCATAGCCTGATTTGAAATTGCGCTTATATGCCCTTTCTGTATTCCGACGGTGTCACTCCCGTTTTTGCGCTGAATGCAGTACTGAAGTGCGGAATACTGGTATACCCCACCTGTTCGGCAATGTCGCCGATGCTTGCGTCGGTATCGGTCAGAAGCCGCTTTGCCGCCTCAATCCGTTCGTTCACCAGATAGCTTTTTATTGTAATTCCCGTCTTTTTGGAAAATATCTTGCTGATATAGTTCGGCGAGTATGAAAAATGGTCGGAAATAGAGCTGAGCGTTACATTCGGGTTTTCGGCAATATAGTTCTTGATTTCCTGTATAAGGTCGGCGCCTTTCTGTTCATGACAAAACGCGATTGACGAGCAGGTTACGTCAATTATATCTGTAGAAAATTTTTCCAATGCGTCTATTGAATCGTAGCGGCGGATAACGTCCCATATATTCGTTTTCTTAAAAACAAGGTTTGGGTCCTGTCCGCACTGCATCATACAAATCGAAAGATGCACAATGATTTCGTGACATATCCGCTGCACCGTCTCAATCGGCTCTGTGTTTTTGCGAAATACCCCAAAAAGCGTTTTCAGCATATCCATGGCGTTTTCGGCTGCGTTAGCCTTCACATAGCCGTCAAATTCCTTATACGAAAAAAGCGAATAATCTGCAAGGGTTTCCGAGCGTTCAAGGTCGGAGATGCAGATTGAACAGTTGCCGCCGAGGTAAAAGCTGTAGTTGATTGCGGTAAGCGCGCCGCGGTAGGAAAGTTCGCAGCCGGACAGCTCGCGGACGGGATTTCCGATTCCGATAACCCATTTATCCGAGTAATTGGAGCCGAGGTATTTTTCCGCAGCCGCGGTATATTCAAGAACCTTGTCGGTTGCGGTCCGCGGCTCCGTTTTTGACTCCGACAAAAAGAAAAATACGAGCTTTGTCATATTGAAGAACGGCAGAAACTCGGCGTTGAAACGCGAAAAAATGCTTATAAGATGCTTGAATATACGGAAATTCTCCTTAAAAAACTCCTTTTTCTCACGTTTATCAAGCGAGATAACCGCCGCGGTGCATATAAAGTCCGTGCGTACGGGTCTGAAAATATTATACAAATCGTTGTCCGCTGTCTTATCCGAAACGGTGTTCAGAAAGTAGTTAAGAAGAAAATACTTGCTTGTTTCAAGCTGCTGAGCTGTCTGTTCGTTGAACAGATTCTTTTCCGTTTCCTCGCGGATAGACTTGGCGGCAGCTTTGACTGCATCTGTTACCTCATTATCAAGAAAAGGCTTTAGAATATATGCGCAAACTCCGCTTGATATTGCGGATTGTGCGTAATCAAAGCGGTTGTAAGCGGTGAGAATAATAAAGCGGCTTTCCGGCAGAATAACCGAGAGCCGTTCGGCAAGCTCCAGACCGCTTATTTTGGGCATCTGTATATCCGACAGAATTATATCGGCTTTTTCGGACAGAGCAAGGCTGTATGCCGTTTCTCCGTCTTTGGCGCAAATAACCGAGTCGATTCCGACCGATTCCCAGTCGAGCGAACGGAGCGCGTCAAGACACATTGTTTCATCCTCTGCAATCAAGAGCTTCATTGTTCATTCCCCTTTGTCATTGATTTTATCCTTACAACCGCGGTAAGACCCTGCGGAATATTTTTTTCGTAGCTAAGTCCGTATTCTTCCCCAAAATAGAGTTTTATTCGCTGATTTATGTTGTGAATACCGTATTTTTCAATCGGCTCGTTTAAGTCAAATTCCTGTCTGACAAAACGATTAAGCTCGTCAATATCAACGCGCCTTTTTCCGTTGTCGCTCACGCGGATAACAATATCCGTCCCGTTTTGTTTTATCGAAAGGGTTATGATTCCCGCCTTATCGGTATCGGCGAACGCGTGGGTCAGGCAGTTTTCCACAAGCGGCTGGATTGTCAGCTTGCATATCAGATTGTTCATAATAGCTTTGTCGATATCGGTATGAAATTCAAAACTGTTGTCATAGCGTATTTTCTGAATGTATATGTAGCTGTTTATGTGCTGCAGCTCCTGCTCGATTGTGATGACCTCGGCGCCGTTGCTGAGCGAAACCATAAAGAAGCGCGAAAGCGCAACAATCATTTGCCGAATGTCGTCCGCCCGGTACTTTTTGGCAAGGAGCGAAATCGAATTGAGCGTATTATAAAGGAAATGCGGCGTTATCTGCGCCTGCAGCGCCTTTAACTCGGCGCGCTTGCGTACCGACATCTCATTTTTTATATCCCCTATCAGCTTTTTGATTCTTAGGTGAAGATTGTTAAAATGCAGCTGCAATATACCGATTTCGTCATTTGAGGTTATATCGATAATATCTTCGGAATCCGGGTCGTAGCGTTTGAGTATGTTTGCGAGCGCGGACAGCGGCTTTGTAATCGAATGTGCGACAAACCAGACAAACACAAACGACACAAGAATTAAAAGCAGACCCGTGATGATGATTGATGGAAACAGGCGGTTGCTTTGGAACTCCGCAACCCTTGCCGCGCTGACCAAAAAGATTCCCGTATCGCTTATGGGATGCGAGGATATAATATATGCGTCGCCGTTCAGCCTTATGCTGCGCGTTTCGGTTGATGAGGTTTTCAGCATATCGTTAAAAAGAGTGTTGTTGTTTGCGAGGGATATACCGAGCTGCGATTTACTGTAATCAATAATGTTGTTCTCGGAGCAGAGAAATATTTTGCCTGTGTCCATAATTGAAATATTCTCTATCACACCCGTGAAATCGTGAATGTCAATATACGCCTTTAAAACGGCGGTTGGCGTGCCGTTTGTAACATCGGTCAGCACCTTTGACGCAACGATAAAGCTGTTGCTTTCGTCAAGGGTGTTGCGCACCGACCAGTTGACGGAATTTCCCGCGGCGAGCGCCTTTTTAAACCACGGGTCGTTTTGCAGACGGTCGGAGGAGAACACGGTTCCCGGCGCACCGTATTGCGGATATTCGCTGTGGTTTAAGACGTACAGCTCTATATTTGAAATGTTATCGTGGAACTTGTCAATATTAAGAAGTATGTTCTCAAGCCTGCTTACATCCTTCTGTATCGAGCCGGAGCCGTACCCGCACAGTATGTCGGAAACCTCTTTGTCGGTCTGAAATGACATCATATAAGAATTAACGGTATAGATTTTTGTATTTAACGCCTGGAGCGATATTAAAACGGTTTGCTCGGCGTTCTTTTCCGCAAGCCGTGATATGAGCTTTTCGGAGTTAAGAGTCAGCACAGCCGAAAAAAGCAGTATGGTAAATATTACAATAACCGCATAAGCAATAATCATTTTCAGTTTTATAGACAGAAAATGCCTGTTCGGTGATTTCATATGACCTCGGCTCCCGTTTAAAAATTTTAACCGCAAATACACTATAGCACGATAAATAAAAAAAGACAAGTACATTTTCGGTTTTGGAAAACAAATCAAAAAAAGAGGATAAGTTTTCGAAAGTAGAGGATAAGTTTTCGAATTGCACAAAAACTTCGTTTGATATAAAATATTTACTGTGGAAAGATAACAACGATTGGGAGGTGGACGACAGCTGATGAAAAGAGTTTTAACTGCGGTTATATGTGCCGCGCTTGCTGTTGTTCCGACGGGCTGTGGCAGAAAGAGCGCCGAAAAGCCCGAGGAAAAACAGGAGATTGTTGTGGTTTGCAGCAGCGATATAAACGATACATTAAAAGATATTATGCGAAAATTCACAAATTCAAGCAGCAAGACAAGGGTAAGGCTTGTAGAGCTTTCAAATGAGAGCGCCGATGTTTACTGGAAAACGGCGTCTATGCTTGAAGATGAAAAATACGATATTGACGCGATGATATGCGAGGACGTATGGGTGCAGGGGTTTATTAAGGACGGCTATCTGGGGCGGCTTTGCCCGGAGAGTGAATTCCCGTCAGAGATATTCCCGAAGGGGATTGAGCCGTTTGTCGGCAACGGCGGGAGCGTATACTGGTATCCGCTGATTCTGGATACCGGAGTTATGTATTATCGGAGCGACAAAACGGGGCCTGCCGCGTCGGTAGATTTGATTAAAAGAGGTCTGCCGTATGCCGTGCAGGGGACGGACGGCGAAGAAATGCTCTGCTGCGCTTTGGAATATATAAATTTTGCGGATTCGGCAGAGGACGGACTGCGGCTTTACAAAGAAAACCTTGACGGCTCGGTAGGCTCGGACGGTGAGGACTATATAACGGAGTTTACCTCGGGTAATGCAATGTATATGCGGGCATGGGCGAGCGATTATGACAAAATAGAGAGCCGCCTGTCGGTACCGGGCGCAAGACTTGACGCAAAGCTCCTGACGGATGACGGCGGAGAGTATTCGGTTGCAAGGGCGTACGGCTATTCGATAAATGCGAACACCGACAAAAAGGACAGTTGCACAGAGCTTTTGGAATATCTGAAATCGGATGACGTTCAGCTTGATATATTAAGAGGGAAAAGGACGCTGCCCATAAGGCGTGACGATTACAAAAATCCGTTGATACTGGATTTCAGCAGCTATAACGCAGCGGCGGAGAAGGATTTTGATAGTCATGTTTTCAGACCGGTACGCACGGATTATGCGTATTTGTCAAGGGAAGTACGGCATACACTTGCAAAGTATCTTAAGGGCGAGGAGACGCTTGAGAAAGCAGCGGCGGTTATGGAGGAATTGGTAAATAATATAAAATAATATAAGGGGCGGACAGAATGAAAAGCATAGCAGAAATGGAAAAGCTAATAGAAAACTTTGATAAATTCTCATATTATCTCAATGATAAGCTGGAAAGGGATATTGAGGAAAACAGAAAGGGTCGGTTTGTAATAAGGATAAGAAACAAGGACGGAAGCGTTCCCGCCGATGCAACGGTAACGGTAAAACAGCTTACGCATGAGTTTAAATTCGGATCGTCGCTTTTTTACCTTGACCAATTCGGGGATGACGAAAGACGGCAAATGTACCGTGAAAGATTTTCGGAGCTTTTTAATTATGCCGTTGCGCCTCTTTATTGGGACACTTTGGAGCCGGAGGAAGGCAAGCCGCGTTTTGATGAGAAAACGTCCCCGCATATTGACAGACGGCCGCCGCTTGATACGATAATGAAATTCTGCCGTGAAAATGATATAAAGGTTAAGGGACATTGCCTTGTTTATAATTCGTTTCAGCCTGATTGGATTTCCGACAGCAATCGCGAGTTGAAAATGCAGATTGAGCGGCGCATAAAAGCGCTTGCGGAGCGTTATCCGAATGATTTTACCGATATGGACGTTGTAAACGAGATGTTTGCCATATACAAAAATTGCTACAAGGGGAATGCGTCAAGAAACCTTCAGATTACGGACGATACCGGTTATGAAAAATGGAGCTTTGAGACAACAAAGAAGTATTTTCCGTATGCAAAGAGGTTTTGGATTGAAGGCGTAGACCAAACATTTGGCAGAGAGTACCACGGTACACGCAGCTTTTATTATATGATGATAGAAAAGCTGCTGCGCGAGAATGTGGAGGTACAGGCTCTTGGAATGCAGTATCATATGTACTATGATTACGACATACATGAAAAAATATGCAACCCGCTGAGAATGCTTGATGTGTTTGACTGCTACGGCAAATTGGGATTGCCTGTTCAGATTTCGGAGGTATCGATTCCGTCGTATTCGGCAAGTGAGTATGAATGTGAATTACAAGCCGAGCTGACAAAAAGGTTATATAAGCTGTGGTTCGGAAGAAAGGAAAATGAAGCTATAGTCTGGTGGAATTTGGCTGACGGTACGGCGTATTATACGGAGAATGCTTATTCCGCAGGGCTTTTGGATAACAGCTGCGAAAAGAAACCGGCTTACCGTGAGCTTGAAAGGCTAATCAATCACGAATGGAAAACCGAATTTGAAACGCAGCTCATACCGGAGCTTAGATTTTCTGGCTTTTACGGAAATTATGAAATAACTGTAATTGCTGACGGAAGAAAAAGTGTACATAACATAAGGCTCGGCAAGGATAATACCGGCTATGACAATCGCCTTTGCGATTTCAGAGGTACGGATATTATACTGTAACGGCGAGTGCCGGTTTCGGCTAAAATAAGCAGAATAAAAAGGAGAATAAGGTAATGACAACGACGTTGGAAAGAACGGTAAAAAAGAAGAAAAAGTACAGCGGGGTGAAGGACTTTTTTATAAAAAACAGGTCGCAGATACCGCTGCTCGGAATGTCGCTTCCGGCGATAATTCTGGTGTTTATGTTTAATTACATTCCCATGTTCGGTATAATACTGGCATTCAAGGATTTTAACGTAAGGGACGGAATATGGGCAAGTCCGTGGTGCGGATTTAACAACTTTTCGTATCTGTTCAAATCGAACGACGCGTTTATAATGCTAAGGAACACGCTTGGGTATAATCTTTTGTTTCTTGCGGTGGGTCTGTGCCTAAACCTTACTCTTGCGATATTTATAAGCCTGCTGCGCGGCAGGTGGGGCAAGAAAATTTACCAGACAATATTTATTATGCCGTACTTTTTGTCAATGGTAATTGTCAGCTATCTCGTTCTTGCGTTCCTTAACATGGAGAACGGTTTTCTTAACAGAACCATACTTCCCGTGCTCGGAATCGAACCGATAAACTGGTACGTGACAAAGGCTCCGTGGCCGTTTATACTGCCGATAGTGAACTTTTGGAAGTGGACGGGTTACAGCTCGATTATCTATGTTGCGGCGATTGCGGGAATCGACACCCAGCTTTATGAGGCGGCAGCAATAGACGGCGCAACGCTGACAAAGCAGATACGGTACGTGACGCTGCCTTCGCTCAGGACGCTTATTTGTATAAGTCTGATTACACAGGTCGGACAGCTCCTCGGCGGTGACTTTGGACTGTTTTACCAGGTACCGATGAACTCGGGAGCGATAAAGGACGTGACAACCACAATACCGGTTTACATATTTAAGAATTTGACTTCGGGTTCGGTAGACACACTGGGACTTGCGTCGTCAACCTCGCTGCTTAACTCAATTGTAAGCTGTATTCTTGTGGTGACGACAAACGCGGTTGTGGACAGGATAAGCCACGGCGAAAATTCACTGTTTTAAGGGGAGGACAGATATATCATGACAGCAGGAAAAAAATTTAACCTTGTTTTAAATATAATATTTATCATACTGGCGTTTTTGTGCCTGTTTCCGATTCTGCTTACATTGAGCATTTCGTTTAGCAGTACCGAAAGCATTATGCAGTACGGCTACAGGCTGATACCGGCGAAATTCAGCGTTGATGCGTACAAATATATTTTCGGCGACCCGTCAACCATTTTAAACGCGTACGGAGTAACGATTTTTAATACGGTAGTGGGAGCCGCGGCGTCCGTTTTGGTTATCTCACATGTTGCGTACCCGCTTTCAAGGTCGGATTTTAAGCTAAGGCTGCCGATTACATACTACATACTGTTTACAATGCTTTTCAGCGGCGGTCAGGTCGCGGGATATATGGTAACCACCACTATGTATCACTTGCAAAACACAAGGTGGGTTATGATACTGCCGTGCCTTATGAGTCCGTGGTATATGGTGGTGCTGAGGACATTTTTCAAAACAGGCGTACCCAACGCAATTATTGAGTCGGGTAAGCTGGACGGTGCGGGTGAGCTGAGAATTTTGTGGCAGCTTATATTCCCGATAGCGCTCCCCGGAATTGCGACAATCGCGCTGTTTCAGGTACTTATGTTCTGGAACGAATGGAATTTGCCGCTGCTTTACATAACAAATCCAAAACTGTATAATTTGCAGTTTCTTTTGCAGCAGATGATGCAGAATATTCAGATGATAAACGAAAGTCCGGAATTTGCGGCGCAGTCGGCGGGTGCGGCAAAGCTGCCGACAGAGAGCGCAAGAATGGCGCTTTGCTTTGTGGCAATGGGTCCGATTCTTGTCACATATCCGTTCTTTCAGAAGTATTTCATTCAGGGTCTTACGGTAGGCTCGGTTAAGGAGTAAATAATTAAAAAATATATATAAATTTCAGAAAAGGTGGTAGAAGTTATGAAAAAAGTAATTGCAATGCTTATGTCGGCGGCTGTGCTGTGCGGAGCACTTTCCGGCTGCGGCGGCAGAAAGACTGCGGAGGTCACGGAGGATCCGAACACGGTACCCAAGGACACATACGAAATCCAGTGGTATCTTATGGCGGACGCGCAGAAGGACGTGGTAAGCGTAGAGGAGGCTTTGAACGATTATCTTAAAGATAAGATTAACGCAACGGTAAAGATAAACTGTCTGCCGGCGGCGCAGTATACGAAAAAGCTAAGTACAATGATAGGTGCGGGCGAATATTTTGACCTTGCATTCGTTGCAAAGTGGGCGCTTGACTATGTGGGCAACTCGCGTTCGGGCGCGTATTTTGATTTAACCGATTATCTTGATACATATTTAAAGGATGCAACCGCGACAATCGGCAAGGATAACCTTAAATATTCATACATAGACGGTAGACTTTATGCGCTGCCGGTATACAAGGAAATGGCAAGTCAGTACGGCTGGATTTACAGAAAGGATATTGCGGATAAGTACAATATCGATATGACAAAGTACAAAACATTCGAGGAGCTTGAGCCGGTTATCAAAATGATTAAGGAGAACGAGCCGGATATTAAGTACCCGATTGATTGGGAATACGGCGGCGGAACGCCGAGTATGCTGCACAGAACTGCGGGATTTATGTACTTTGACGGCAGCTATGACAACAAGGCGATAAACGTATACGCAACAAAGGAATACAGACAGGACTGCGAGGTTGCACACGATTTTTATACAAAGGGTTATGTTCGTCCCGACGTGCTTACTGCAACTGACCAGATTCAAAGGATGAGCGAGGGCAAGACGTTTGTTATGCTCATTCCGCTCAAGCCGGATAAGGTAAATGAGGTATTCAAAGATACAAAATATGATTTTGCACAGGCGGAGGTAACGGAGCCGATTGTTGATATGCTTGCGGGTACGGGATCGATGCAGGCGGTTTCCGCAACAAGCAAAAATCCGGCGCGCGTTATGAGATTCTTAAACCTTCTCAATACCGACCCGTATGTGAAAAACCTTGTTGTTCACGGAATCGAGGGCAAGCACTACACAAAGGTTGACGAAAAAACGGTAAAGCCGATAGCGAACAGCGGCTATGACCTTTATGCCAACAGCTGGTCAATCGGCAATGTATTTCTTGACTATCTGCTCCCGAACGAGGACCCTCAAAAGCATGAAAAGCTGAAAGCGTTTAATGACGAAGCGGTGGACTACGGCTACAGCAGATTTTTGAATAAGGAAGTCAAGGATCCTGATATAAAGCAGAGAGGAATTGAAATAAGCAACACAATAAATAACTACGATAAACAGCTTGTATTGGGCGTGGTGGATGTTGAGCCGACGTTGACGGAATTTCTTAATGCTCTCAAAAAGGTAGGCGTTGACGATAGCATAGCGGATCTGCAGAAGCAGCTTGATGAGTTCAATCAAACCAAGGACAAGAACTAAATCCGATTAGGAGAACAGTAATGAACAAAACACTAAAATGTATTATCGTAATAATAAGCGCGATTTCGGTTTTGTGTATTCTGACCTTTGCGGAGACGGTTGAAAATATCAGCTTGACTTCGGACGGGGCGGAGATCGCGCTATCCGCCGCTGCGGACGGCGCCCTTGCAACGGTTGATGTTGCGGCTCTCAATCGGCTGAATGTTGAGCTTGGTGCATTAAATGCGGAGAGCGTGTCGGCGGTTATCGTACCGGTAAAGGACGGGGGCGCCGCGGCTTTGTCCGCGCAGAATGTCGTATACGCAGCGCAAAAGCAGACGACAGACGGCGCTGCAGAGTTTGTATTCCGCATGAAACAGTCCGCGTCAAGCGGCATATACGCTTTGCTTGTCGGCGGAGCGGACAGCGGATACATCACCCGATATTTCAGGGCAAAAAACAGAAATATACCGTTTGATACGGTTGAAGGTCAGCGTGTTGA
>OGRO01003909.1_pt1 | contig 10295 bp, 10 predicted proteins | sample 1553451 | NCBI WGS metagenome assembly OGRO01 (sample SAMEA2580021, study PRJEB22360) | human gut metagenome
ATGTGGACGCCGAGCTCCTTTCCCTGGCGGATGATGGAGTCGATCTCGTCATAGCTCAGGTTGAGCTTGTGGCCGTACTCCGCGGCCCAGCAACCCGTGCAGTGCAGGTTACAGGCGCTCGTGGGATCGAGCAGGATGGCCCAGGGGATGTTGCAGCGATACTTCTCGCGCATCTTCTCCTGTACGCCCCACGCTATGAGGTTGGACTCGACCAGGACGGTCTTGATCATGTCGTTGCGAACCGCGGGGTTGAGATCCATGATCCGCATCATGAGCTGGTACATGTTGTTGTCGGGATCGGACATGACCTTCGTGAACGCCTCGCGCTGCGCGGGAAACAGGGCGTCGGGGCAAATGGCGTTGATCTTGTCCATCACCTTGCTCATGTTGTTTTCGGGATCTGCGCAGAGGTAGTCGACGAGCTTGTTGGCCGCCGTGCGCTTTGCAAAGTCCATTGGTCTCATAATCCGGGCCTTTCCTCTTGCCTGGCCGAAAGGGCCGCAATACCGCGTTTTGCTTTTCTGACTAGTCTAAGATTCGCCGCGACGCACAAAAATGGCCGATATGCGAGATACCGGCCAATAATGCGACTATGTCATATCCTGCCGACGCTGCAGATTCCAACGCAAGACAATCAGAGAGGCGCCTATGGCGGGTACGAGCATCGCCAGCCACATGAGCGAATACGCCTCGGGTTGGCTGCCGAGAATCGGCGTCGCAGCCTCTATGACCATGCCCCCGATGATGGGACCGATGAGCATTCCCAGGTCGAGCCCCGTGAAGGCGGTATTGCTTGCGGCGCCGCGGCGAGATGGGGGCACGGAGGCCAACGCGGCGGATTGGAGCAGCGGACCGCAGCATCCGAATCCGGCCGAGCCTAAAATCGCGGCGATGATGAACGCCACCAGATTGTCCGCGACGGCAAGCGCAACGTAGGACGCCGCAAAGAACGCGATACCGACGGCGAGCATGCGCGGCGCACCAAACCTGTCAGCCATGCTTCCAAATAGGGGGCGCGTCCCCAACAGGCAGAAGGCGTACACGATGAAGAAGACCCCCATCTGGGAAACTCCCACGGAATAGCCATACAGCACGACATAGGCGCCCATGCACGAAAACGAGGTTGCGAGCAGCATCAGGGCGACCCCCTTTCCCACTGCCTCCGGCGCGAACATACGATCAAGTTTCAGCTCGTAGCGCAAACGCTCCCGATACGGCTCCCGTATGAGCCCGACACCGCAAATGGCCACCAGGAGGCAACCCGCGGCGAGGAAATAGGATGGTGAAAAGCCGATGGCATTCACTAGGTACAATCCCGCTGCCGGACCGACCACCTGCGCGAACGACTGCGCCAGGGCATAGATGCTTATTCCGCTCGCAAACCTCGATTCTGGAAGGAACTCCGATACGAGCGACATGGCAAGCGGGCCACTGCAGCCAATCCCAATGCCGTGCACGAGCCTGACGATGACAAGCCCCTGCAGGGAATCCACCACACCGTAGAGGAACATGCAGGCGCATATGATGCACTGCGATGCCATGAGCAGGCGCTTGCGCGAGAAGCTGTCGAACGCAGGGCCCGCAAAAGGCCTGGTGAGCAATGCCGTCACGGAAAACGAGCTCACCACTATGCCTACCACGGAAGGAGATGCTCCCAGCACATCGGCATACACCGGAAGCGTGGTGTTGGCCATGAACGCGGCCATAGACTGGAAGAGGTTCACCACCATCAACGCGATGTAGGGAAAGCTCCAGATGCTCTCTTTTTGCTCTTTCACGCGGCCGCTTTCGTCTTGGTACGCACACACTATAGCCGTAGGCTAGCCTACTGCCGCGCGGGAAAGTCCAATCGAAACAGGCGGCGTGCCTCACTCCGGCAGCTTGCAGACGTCCACCCACTCGCTTTTGGGAACAATCGCCGCCAGCTCATCGGGCGTCAACGCGATGGCGCTGTTGGAACTTCCGCACGCCGGATAGACCATGTCGAACCTGCGCAGGGACTCGTCGAGATAGACATCGCACTCGTCTTTCACGCCAAAGGGGCACACGCCACCGACGGCATGGCCGATGCGTTTCTCCGCCTCGTCGGCAGACAGCATCTTCGCCTTGCACCCGAAGCGCGTCTTGAACTTCGGATTCGCTATGCGCGTGTCTCCGGCGCACACCACGAGCGCCACCCGATCGCCCACGGCAAACGAAAGCGTCTTGGCTATGCGCTCGGGCTCGCAGCCGACCGCCTGGGCGGCAAGCTCCACCGTAGCGCTCGAGGTCTCGAATTCCAAGACGTCTCCGTCACGTCCGTATCCGGCGAGATACCTCTTTGCCCTCTCTAACGACATGGCTCCTCTTCTCTCTATCCTGTCCTTCGAGAATGATAGAGGACTTATGCGACAGCGGCCATCTGCGGAGTGGATTTCAGGCCCCAAGAAGCCACTTCCATGCAGGTCGGATCTTGCTGTTCCAATCATGCTTCGTCCTGAAAAGTGTGGATATACTCAATTTTTCGTCCTTAAAAATGAGAGAACTTCCAGTTTTTCGTCCTTAAAATTGTGATTATTGACGCCACAGGATCCTGCATCACCGATTAGGCTTTTGGTATGGGAAGCGCGAAGTGTACGCAGACGTCTTCGCGACCCGTGACGGGCACCCAACCCCGGATGCGATCTCCTAGCACGATGTCGGTTTGCGCCATCAAGGGCGTGACCGGTTTCGGGTCGAACTCGTGAGGCCCCAGATTCTTCTTCATCCACGCGATGTCGTACCATCGCCCGAACTTGTTGCCGCAGTCGGCAAACTCGCCGACCTTCGCATAACCCATCCGCTCGTGAAAGCGCGAGCTGGCGTCGGTGAGATGCTCGTCGTCAGGATTGGGACATGCCACGCAGGCGTAAGCGCTCAAGATGCCCATGCGTCTCAGGGCGTCTTCCAGGGCTTCGTACAGCGCATGCCCCACGCCCGTCGTCCTCTTAGGAGCTTGAGAAAACTTTGAGACCTATACGATAACAGCGCCTACTGAGGCAAGAATCCTAGAAATATTTATAGTGTTTTTTATAATTCGTAATCATATTAATACTATAATCATTTCTAGAATTTCTGCGAAAGGAGCGCAGCATGACTCCCGCTATCACCGTAAAAGAAGCCGCGACACAACTTGGAATCTCAGTGGGGCGAGTTCACCAGCTGATACATTCGGGAGCGCTTAGCGCGGAAAAAGTCGGGAGCCAGTGGCTCATCGACAGCCGCGATGTTGCGGAAAGGGCAAAACGCAAGCCCAGGGGAGGAAGACCGTCGGCTCAATCGCCTACAGACGCCAGACGCTATATCCTGATGAATCGAGATCACGAGGTGCTTGGCTTTACCTATAGCCTTTCTGCCAACAGCTTTCTTGGCGTCTTCGCAATCTATGACCACGCGAGAGCCCCCTTTTCGATTGTCTCGCCCAGAGGCGCGTCGGCGTCATTGAAAGCCCTGGATGCATGGTGGTCTCATCGGTGCATTCCCCTGTCCCGTGACAACATCGACACGAAGTTGCGTGAACTTGGATTCAACGATCCTTCGCAAATACCTTTCGAAAGCCTTGGCCTTTCCCTATCAGACCAATACTGGATCCGGCCAGAGGAGATGAACGTCAATTGGGACGATATCAATTTCTTCAATAACTCCTTTTCCGACATGGATTTGAAGGCTGGCGACGATTCGTGGGAATGGATGTCGGAAGTCGGACTCGATTCTCCCGACAACACGTCCGATGGCGTGCTGCCAAAACGTTGGATTCGCCAACGTGGAAAAACGGCCCTGCTCAAGGGGTCAGGGCCCCTGGGACAAGAAGCCTACAATGAGGCGGTTGCCACCGCTCTGTACAAGCGTTTGCTCACTGAAGGAGAATTCGTATCCTATGACCTCGTGCAGACATCAAACGGCATGGTAAGCCGCTGCGAAAATTTTCTCACGGGTGCCGAGGAGTACGTGCCGGCTTTTGCAGTAAGGCAGCTGAAACGCAAGCCGAACCATTTCAATGACTACCAGCATTATGTGGATTGCTGCGCAACTATCGGCATCGATAACGCTGCCGACATGTTGGATAAAATGATCGTGTGTGATGATCTCCTCGCAAACCACGACCGGCATTGGCGCAATTTTGGAATCATCCGCGATGTCGAGACTCTGGAATGCAGGCCAGCACCGCTGTTCGATTCCGGCAGCAGTTTGTGGTGCGACGTTAGCGACGAGCCACTCCGCGCTGGAAAATGGAGATTCAGCACGAAGCCCTTCTATGATGATTCAAATAGGCAGTTCAGGCTGGTGAATGACCTGACCTGGCTAGATCCAACCGCGCTTGATGGCTTTGTCGAAGAGGCGCGAGAAATCCTAGCGCTCAATCCTGCCCTTGCCAGAAGACTCGATGCGATATGCGCGGGAATTCAATCGCGCATAGACCGGCTGCTTCGTCAGCTTTAGGGGATGATTCAACAGCCTAGCAGAGCCTTGTATAACTGCTCGTCCGTCTCCCCAAACACGTTGAAGACGACATCGAGCGCGTTATCGTGATCATCGAGCCACTCATCCACCGTGGCCACGGCGATATGCGCCGCCTCGTCCTGGGGAAAACCGAACACACCCGTGCTGATGCAGCAAGGGGCGATCGACTCGCAGCCCGCCTCGAGCGCGGCGTCCAGGCAGGCAGTGTAGCAGTTGGCGAGCAGCGCGCGGTCAAGGTCACTTGCCTCACCGCACGCGATGGGGCCCACGGTGTGGATGATGCGCTTGCTTGGCAGGTTGAAGGCACCGGTCACCTTTGCCATGCCGGTGGGCTCGGGATAGCCCTGCTCCTCCATCAGCCGCGCGCACTCGAGACGCAGCTGGATACCCGCGAAGGTGTGGATGGCGTTGTCGATGCAATGATGCCCCGGCACGAAGCATCCGAGCATCTGGGAGTTCGCGGCGTTCACGATGGCATCGACACCCAGCGTCGTGATGTCCCCACGCCACAGGCGCATGGAACCGTACCCCTCAACGGGCTTGATGTCATCGAGGGTCGTCGTGCCCCGGTACTCCAGGATGCCCTGCAAGAGGCGGTCCTGCGATACGATGAGCTCCTCGGATGCCGGGACAGGCGGGCGCGTGTTCACCAGGGCCCGGAACAGGTCCCATTGCGCTTGGGGACCCTCGGGAATGGCCACCACATCGTCGCGCTCTTCCAGCAGCAACTCGATGGCCGCGGGAAGGGCCTCCTCGACCTTTTGGAGCAGTTCCGACTTATCACTCATGACAATCCGCGCCCTTCCCTCCTACGATATCGCCGCTTCCACGCAGTCCTTACGGCGCATCATACATGCTTTTGGGAAGGGGCCAATGCCCGAGGCGTCTAGCGATTCTCCTCGACGACACGCTCGTAGGGTTTGGTGCCCTTGTAGATCTCGTCCTTGAGCGGGTTGAGCTTGAGCTTGCGAATGCGATAGAGCTGGTAGACGGCCACGGCGACGTTTGCCGCCAGCGCGATGAGGCTCACCACGAAGAATGCGGTGGGATTGTGCGTGGTGGGAATGGGCGCCAGCACGTCGGCAAACTGCGGAACCGTCATGACGAACATGATCCACAGCGCAAGCGTCTGGGCCCGATGCTGCAACCACGCGCCCCGCTTGATGAAGAAGGTGGGGATGGTGCATGCCAACAGGAGGGCCAGACCGCAGTAGGCCGAATGGTCCGAGATGCAGTTGTAGGTGTAGGCGAAGTTCCACAGGTCATACGCGATGATCCAGGGCCAGATCATGTCGGGCCAGATCATGTCCTTGGAGGAGTCCTTCGAGATGAAGATCCCGAACCAGCCGCAAATCGTGACGATGTTCAAGATGCCCGCAATGCCGTTCATGATGTTCCACGGGCCCGATATGGTCCAGAGGTTCTCCACGACGCCACCGCTCCACAGGGCAAAGCCAAACACCTGGAAGTCGCGGATGACGGCCTCGGCGATGTTGATGGCGAGGATGAGCGGTGGGAAGCACAACGCCCATTTCTTCTCGTAGAGATAATGAACCTTGCCGTCCTTGCCGTTCCACTTGACGAAGCGCAAGGCGATGAAGCCAAGGCAGCCCGCAAGGGCCGAATAGGTCTTCACCCAGTTAAACCAGGTGCCGGTTCCGTACTCGTTACCGGGCGCTGCGGTCTCGGGCCAGACGAAGATGGTCAGCGCGATGGGAACGATGGCGAAAAGCGCCAGGCCGGCCCACAGCTTCACGCGTCCCAGCTCGTTGAAGGCCATGAGCGCAAACAGGACGAACAGCCAGATGGCCCAGTAGATGGGATCGGCGGCTTGATACAGAATCCCCATGGTGGTTCCCCTTCCCTCGATGCCTACTTGGAGACTTCGGGCTTGTCGCCCACCTGCTCGTCCACGACGATGGCAACCTCGGTACTCACCGGGTCTCCGTACTCGTCTATCAGTCCTTCCTCTCGGCCAATGAGGTATTCCTCCCGGGCCTTGCGCCGGCGGAAGGTGACATCGGCCTTTCCACTGCTCAGCTGGTAGCAGTACCAGAAGACGAACGGGATGCCGATGATGCCGTTGATCATGCCCCACCAGTACATCACGTCGGGGTTGAACCAGGCCGCGCTGTTCATGATGGTGGGGAATAGCAACGGGAAGCAGCTGCGCAGCAGCAGGTGTATGCCCAGGGTGTAGATTCGGCCGGTGATATAGAGCTCCGGCTGCCGCTTGATGATGGGATAGAGCTCGGCTGCGGCCAGGATGCAGCAGGTGCTGGCAAAGAACGCGTGGCCCTCGGCATAGACGAAGCATGCGTTCCACGTGGTGTAGAGGAAGTTCCACATGGGCACCGTGTAGGCGATGATCTCGCCGTAGTGCGCGGTATCGTACTTCCAGTACTTGTCACCGAAGGGCATCGTAACGCACAGGATGAACCCGGCCAGGGCGTTCATGTAATTGCCCATCTCGACATCGCGCAAGGTCGCCTCGGCGATGTTGCAGAACACGATGCCGTAGAGCACCCAGCGCACCCAGCGCTGGCGCATGAGACGCCAAAACGGGGTGTTCTTTTGCTGCACGGCGGCGATGCGTCCGATTCCGGCATAGATGAGCGGCAGTATGACCGACAGGTTCTTGGCCCAACGGAACCAGTCATCGGCCGGTATGTTCATGATCCAGAACGGGATGGTGGCAAGCGAGACCACCCAAAACCACATGGAGGTGCGGTAGTGGCGACGCATGAACTCCGTGAACAACATTAGGAGTATGGTGTATATCACCATCGAAATTGGAGTGACCCAAACAGGAACCGTCATGGCGTGCCTCCTCACCTCGGTGTTTTCCCAGCTAAATGCGGGAAATCAGCCGCAGTGTATCATGGGCGAGTATAATAAGATTTCACATATCAGCGCTGTTTGTGAAAGACAATGTCGCGACTAGCGTTTTTGACCGGGGGGACTCGATGGCAATCCTCGAATACGGAGGGCGCACGCCTTCAGAAGCCGCTTCGCACGTGCGACGTCACAGGAAAAGCCTAGCCGAAACGCGCCGGCTTACGGGGACGCGCGGCAACATCGCCACGGCCGCCCGCAAGCTCTTCGAGCGCGACAGCGTACGGGCGACCACGGTCACGGCCATCGCCCGGGAAGCAAACGTGACCCGCGAGCTCGTCTACTACCACTTTGGGAACAAGAACGGCGTCATCGAGGCGGTCATCGACGATTACGTCGAGGACCTGGTGGAAAGCGTCATCGCATGGAACGAGGAGCGCGTCTTTGGAGACACCCGGGGCTCGCTCAGGAAGTGCGTGCGCATCTTTCGCTATGCGCTCTACGATGCCGAAGGTACCCCACGTCCGATGATCCGCGTGCTCGAGGAGCTCGGCGTGCGTGACGCGTTTGACGTGAGGGCGACCCGGGAGACGGCGGAATTCCTCTACGATCACGTTGCCACCGAATACGCCGCATACCACCAGATAGAGATCGAGCTCGTCTACGAGATGTTCTGCGTCGCGATCTTTGGCCTCGTTGGACTCGTGAAGGTCAAGCCCGATATCAGCGACGAGAACCTGATGAAGGTCGTCGAGCAGACCCTGCGCCTCGACATGATTCCCCTCTCGTGAGGGGAAAGAGTCGCTATAGACTTACGATAGAGCTCGACCAGGCGAGAAGCGCGTGGGCAAGTTCCTCGGTTCCGAAGGCATCGGGGTTGTCGTAGGCATCAAGGAACATCGCCTCTTGCTCCGTTGCGAGCTCTCTCATGGCAGCGCGGCTCGGCGGATACTCGCCGGTCTTGGCATAGTGCAATGCACGCATGACGAAGAAGGCCGATTTTACGCAGACGGCAACGATGGCGTCGAGCGAGCCTTCGGCGAAGACGAGCTCATGGCTCATCGCATGGTAGATTTCCGAAGCCCCTACCTTGGCAGATAGCATCGCATCATCGGCGGTGAATTCCGTATCCATGAAGTCGAAGGAGCCGAACACGGCGCGCGTATCTTGGACCAAATTGAATACGTCGTGGCGCGGCCATGCGGCGAGCAGCTCCGGCGACCCCGTGAACCCGCAGGCAAGATCGCCGTGGGGCATGGTAGCCAGCAAGGCGCGATAGGCCGCGAGGTCATCGTCATCCAACCCCTCCACGATCAGCACGACGTCGATGTCACTGTCGGACCGGGCCTCCCCTCGGGCACGGCTGCCCTGGATACCGACGAGCTTCAGGCGGGGACCAAAAACGTCGAGCGCCTTGCCGACGAGGCTATCAGTCCAGCTTTCGATATCGATTTCCTCGTTCATGGGAATCCCCTCTGCCGCGCTACGAAACAAGGAGGGACATGATAGCCGAGGGCGTATACTATTCGCAACGAAAGCTTGCGAGAAAGGAGGCCACCATGGCAGCCATGACCCAAGACGTGAGGGAACTGTTCGAAACCGCCGAGAACATGGTTCTGTGCACGGCATCTGCCGACGGGGCACCCAACGGAGCCGCCATCGGCATGAAGACCGTCATCGACGAGGAGACGGTCTACATCTCCGACCAGTTCTTCAAGAAGACGCTGACCAACCTGAAGGAGAACCAGAAGGTCGCCATCGCGTTCTGGACCGGCCATGATGCGTTCCAGATCCACGGCACGGCGCGCTACGTCAACGAGGGCGACGAGTTCGCCGTCCAAAAGGAGATGGTGGACGCGAAGTTCGCCTCCATGGGGCTACCCATCAAGGCGAAGGGCGGCTGCTTCATCCACGTGGACGCGGTGTACCAGATGGCCGCAGGCCCCACGGCCGGCGAGCAGTTGGCGTAGAAGCACGCATACGAAATAGCAAACGAGCAGAATTGCTACGTCATTGGGGGGGTCTCTTTCGAGACCCCCCCTTGCATAACGCGTAGGACAAATGGTCCTGCGTCCCACGATGCTACACCTCCCTTGCTATTCAAAAACATTTACAAACGTAAGTAAACTGTTGACATCGCGTGATTTGTATATTTACAATAGTAAAAGAGTTACATTTGTAAATCTACTAAGGAAGCGTGCGATGTCGAAGAAAGTAGGGAAAGGCGACATCCATTTCCAGCCGAAATGGGGACAAGTGCTCTTGTCGCTGCTGGTCATAGCCGGAGCAGTCTGGCTCTTCTGGTGGTGCATCTGGGGAACGCCGCTCACGGGTGCCCCTAAAGTGGTCGTGGCGGTCTTGGTAATTCTGCTGGACTGCCTCCTTTGTTTCAGCGCGGGAATGAACCTCATCTTCAACTTCTATTCGCGTGGTGTCTGGGCAACGCCCGAGGAGATGAAGATGACGCTGCCCGGCGAGGACCTAATCAGCGACCCCGAGGGACGCAAGATGGTTCGCATTCGCCAGGCGCGCGACCTAGACGCGCCGCTCGAGGAGGTCTGGAAGCACGTTTATCAGCTTGACCCCACGAAGGGCGGCATGTATGCCTGGTCAAACTGCGAGCGCCTGTTCGGCATGAACGTGGACAACTCCTATTCGCTCGAGGAGATGTGGCAGCAACCCGACTCCGTCGCCCCCGGTGACTTCTGGGCATGGAGCTATGGCGGCTTTGGGGCTGAGGTCGCGGACGTGGTGCCGAACAAGTACATCGTGTGGTTTTGCGATACGACCGATCCAGTGCGCACGCCCGGAGCTGCGTACATGCAGACGCCCGGCAAGAAGTACGTCAAATGGTACTGGACCATCGCGCTGTTTCCGCTGGACGGCGGAAAGCGCTGCCGCATCATAAACGGCTGGGATACTGCCTACGGTCCCCACAATCCAATCAACTGGTGGCAGGAAACCTTCATCATCGGCTATGG
>OGRO01003915.1_pt1 | contig 10283 bp, 8 predicted proteins | sample 1553451 | NCBI WGS metagenome assembly OGRO01 (sample SAMEA2580021, study PRJEB22360) | human gut metagenome
AAATATGATACTCACCCCAAATGATGCAAATATTTTTGGAATAAACCTATCAGTTTCAAAAGAGGAACGTCTGGTATTAGAGTTTAATCAGAAAAATCAAACCGTTACACTTGATCGAAGTGAATTAAAACATCAGTTTGTTGAAGAGTTTGGGACATATCGTCAAGCAGAATTAAAAATTGGTGAAAAGATTGAAATTAAAGTTTTAATGGATAATAGTATTGTTGAAATCTTTATTAACAATGGGGAGTTAGCCTTTACAAGCCGATTATTCCCATTAGAAAATTCAACTAATATAGAGATTTTTAGCGATGGATTAATGTCCTATAAGTATGAGAAGTATCTTTTAAAACATGGTATTTAATTTATTTACCATACATAAAAAAAGGTCTGTCAAAAATATGACAGACCTTTTTTTATGTATCATTTTTTGAAAACGTTTAATGAGTTTATAGGTACCATTAGCAAGACAAAATCTATCTTTTTAAGTATCTAGTTTTTGGTACTATAAAAAAGCAGTTGAGGCAGAGGTTTAATCAATTGATTACGTATTGATAAAGTGAGGTCACATTTATTTTAGATGATCAATAACCTCTAATAATGATTCGACAATTTTAACTGTTTTATTGGCAAACTCTTCATCAGGATATTTCATATCTGGTACGCAGATAACATCTATATTTCCAGCGTGTGCTGCTGTAATGCCGGCTTCACTGTCTTCTAAAACTAACGCTTCCTGAGGAGTTATTCCTAATTTTTCACAGGCTGTTAAGAAAATTTCAGGATGAGGTTTTCCACAAGTCACTTCATCGCCACAAATCATATCATCAAAATATTGATAGATATTTGCTGTTTTTAAAATGATATCCGCACGAGCACGAGCACTACTGGTTGCTACAATTGTTTTATAGTTATTTTCTTTTAGAAACGTTAGTAATTCAACGATTCCTTTTTTTAATGGTGTGTTAAGTTTTAGGCGGTTATCTAATGAGACATGAACATCATCCCAGACCTCATCTATTGGGAAATCTTCTCCGTAGTGATCTATTAATACTTGATAAACGCCTTTTTTATTTTTTCCTAGGCAACGACGATAAAGTGTTTCGTCAAATTTATATCCTAATTGATCTAACTTATGACAATATTCTTCATAAGTCACTCTTTCACTATCAATCATTAATCCATCCATATCAAATATTATAGCTTTTTTCATATCTAATCCCTCATTCTAAATTTGATAAGTGGATTATAACAATGAATATGGCATAAAGCAATGTTATAAGGGAGATTATCTCTCATATCAAAAAAGCCCTACTAAGGGAGGAAAGCTACGAATTCGCAAGCTCATTTCCTAGCGTGGGGGCCCCCATTTTTACGACTGGCTAAACGCTTGATTCAACTTTTTAATAAAACCACATAATTTCTCCATAGTGTTGTCATATAATATCGTGGGTTGTGAATGTACCTACTTTGCCGATGATATTGAAAGGATGTGAGGGTATGGACGGTAGTCCGAGTTGTTGTAAGGATAATAAGATGGGTTCCATATCTGACCATCTTATGAAGTGGAGGATATGGTAACCAAGGAGGATTGAGCCATGGTTATTGAAATTAAAGAGTTAATTGAAAGAAATAAGTTATTAGAGTTATGTGAGTATTTACAAGAATTGAATTCTGTTGATGTAGCGAATCAATTAATGGATCTTGAGGATGAAGAGTTGGTTTTAGTTTTTAGGGTTTTACCTAAGGATATTGCTGCAGAAGTTTTTTCTTATTTAGATAAAGATTCTCAACAACATATTGTGGAGTCGATTACAGATCGAGAAGTCACACAAATTGTGGATAAGTTATTTTTAGATGACACAGTTGATTTTATTGAGGAGTTACCTGCAAATGTTGTTAAAAAGGTGATTCGAAATACATCTCCTCAAAAACGTGAATTGATTAATCAGTTTTTACAGTATGCACAGTATTCAGCAGGATCAATTATGACGATTGAGTTTGTTGATTTAAAAGCGTATATGACTGTTAAAGAGGCAATTAATCATACTCGAAAAACTGGAACAACTAAGGAAACGTTAGAAACTTGTTTTATCATTGATCAAGCACGTCATCTTTTAGGATCGGTGACACTTAAAGATTTAATTTTAAGCGAAGATGATATGATAATTGAAGATATTATGGACACTAATCTTATCTCAGTTCAAACATCGGTTGATCAAGAAGAGGTTGCACATTTATTTAAGGCGTATGATTTAGTAACGATGCCCGTCGTGGATAAAGAAAACCGTCTAGTAGGAATGATTACGATTGATGATGTTGTGGATATCATTGAGCAAGAAAATACGGAAGATTTTCAAAAGATGGCAGCGATGGCACCAAACGAGGAACCTTATTTAAAAACTCCCGTTTTATCTTTAGCTAAACATCGTATTATTTGGTTATTAGTTTTAATGATTTCAGCAACGGTGACAGGACGTATCATTCAAGGGTTTGAGGAAGTCATTCAATCGGTTGTTATTTTAGCATCATTTATTCCAATGTTAATGGACACAGGGGGAAATGCTGGTTCTCAGTCTTCTACTTTAATTATTCGAGGATTAGCGCTTGGTGAAATTACGACTCATGATTATTTAAAAGTTATGTTTAAAGAGTTACGAGTAGGAAGTGTTGTGGCAATTGTTCTATCTGTTGTCAATTTTTTAAGAATTTATTTTATTGAGCATGTCGAGTTTATGGTCGGAATTACTGTTTGTGCAAGTTTGTTCTTTACGGTTATTTTAGCTAAAGTGGTGGGAAGTATTTTACCGATTATTGCTAAGAAGTTAAAATTTGATCCAGCTATTATGGCGAGTCCGTTGATTACAACGATTGTTGATGCCTTTGCATTAATTGTTTACTTTATGTTAGCTCGCACACTTTTAGGAATTTAATATGAAAAAGCCTACATTGTAGGCTTTTTCTGCTTATAATAAAAGAGAGATTGGAGTTGATGAGATGCGTATTTTAATGGTAGATGATGAAGTAAAGATTTGTGAATTTGTACAGGCGTGTTTAGATAATGAAGGGTATCAAACAGAGGTTGCTCATGATGGTAAAACAGCACTTAGTTTATTTCATCAGTATACCTATGATTTGATTCTGCTTGATCGAATGTTGCCTGATGTGAGTGGAGAAGAAATCTGTAAACAAATTAGACAACAGTCTGATATTCCAATTATAATGCTAACAGCCAAAATAGAAGATGAAGATCGAATTGAAGGTTTTCAATTAGGTTGTGATGATTATATTTGTAAGCCATTTAATATAATGGAGTTATTACTCCGAATAAAGGCTATTTTAAAACGAACGATAAAAAAAGATAATCAAGATTTAATTAAATTTGGAACAGATTTTGAACTAAATACTTTATCCCATCAGTTAAAGGTTAAAGGACAGGAGGTTCCTTTAACGAATACAGAGTATAAAATTTTATTGGCCCTTAGTTCACATCCTCAAAAAGTGTATACTCGAGAAGAATTACTGGCTTATGCAGTTGATGGATATGTTGAAAAATTTGATCGTGTGATTGATAGTCATATTAAAAATTTAAGGCATAAGATTGAGATAGATTCAATTATCTTAACCGTGTACGGAGTGGGGTATCGTTTTGGATTACAAAAGTAAAAGAATGCCTATTAATAAAAAAATGATTTTAATTTTTTCATTTGTCATGATTGTGACGATTATTATGATTCGGTTATTTGTTGCAACGCTTTTTCAACATTCATTTGAACGATATGTAGATGATTCGAATAAAGTAGAGTTATATCATTTAATGAATTTTGACGCTCGAGGGCTCTATCGAAATGATGAATGGGATATGGATTTTATTAAAAATTTAGGAATTGATGCGATTCAAAAAGGAATTGCGATTAAAGTATATGATCATTCGGGCAAGGAGCTTTGGAGTGTGTTTTCTGATGAGAAGGTGCTATCCGATTACACGTTAAATGAAATTAGTCAAAATATGCAAAACATTGACAGTGATTGGAGTAATGCACTCGAGGATTATCAAGTAGATATTTATAATGAGAGAGATGAAGTTGTCGGAAAACTAGATTTAACTCATTATGCTTCGACGTATTATATGAGTAATGATTTAGAGCTATTGAATACGGTTAATCAGGTGATTTTAATTATTGGTATTGTGTCAGTGGGCAGTATTGTTGTGGTTTCTGCGATGATTTCAAAATCTATTTCGATTCCTATCGTGAAGGTGTCCCGAATGGCGAAGTTGATTGAGACTGGCCAATATAAGAAGGAAGTGGAGACTCGTAGCGATATTAAGGAGATTGATGAGTTAATCACATCGATTAATAATTTGTCACTGGCTTTAGATGAGCAAGAAATGTTGAGGAAGCAACTGACGACTGATATTGCGCACGAGTTAAGAACGCCTTTAACGACGATAAAGGGGCATTTGGATGTGATGATTGCGGGAATTTGGGAACCGACGTCTGAGCGTTTGATGAGTATTAATGAGGAAGTCGTTAGGATTAGCCGGATGGTAGATGAACTACGCCATCTTTCAAAGTATGATAGCGAAAGGACAAAGCTTGAGTTATCTAAAATACGATTAGATGAGCTGTTAGTGTCTGTCATTTATAATTATCAAGTTCAAGCCTTTGAAAAAAACATCGAGATTCAATCGCAAATTGAACCAGTAGTGGCTTTAGTTGACGAGAAGAAATTTTCTCAAGTGTTAATCAATCTATTATCGAATGCCACTAAGTATACAAATGTAGGCGGAGTGATTACGGTGATGTGTCATTCTGATGAGCAACATATCTATATTAAAGTTGTGGATAATGGTATTGGAATTCCAGAGGTTGATTTGAAACATATCTTTGAACGATTTTATCGTGTGGATAAGTCAAGAAGTAAGGAAACGGGGGGCATTGGTGTTGGATTAACGATTGCGAAATCTATTGTAGAAGCTCACGGGGGATTGCTGAGTGTAAAAAGTGAAGTAGGGATTGGTAGTGAATTTATGATTCAATTAAAAATAATTTGATATTTTATATGATGTTATATCATAAATGTTTTAGATGAAAAAAGGTTGAGTCTTGATTGGACTCAACCTTTTAAAATGCATTATTTTACAAAAAGTAAAAGTAACATCGCGATAATTAAACAAGTAAAACCACCAATCATGGCTGTTGATTTTTTCATGTTAAAGATCCTCTCTGATTTGTATTTATACATAAATGTTTCAAAATAATAAGATAACTACTATGATATATTATTATAATTTTGATAAATATAGTAAAAAATTATCCAGAACATAACTATGAAATTTTTTTGTGCTAAAATAATACAGGTGATTAAAGGAGGGGCCAACATGGAACAGAATTTTATGAATGATTTATATAAGCAAATTGCGAAGCAATTAAACATTACAACGAATCAAATTAATGCGGTCTTAAAACTTTTAGAAGAGGGATCAACCGTTCCATTCATTGCTCGTTATCGTAAAGAGGTAACAGGAGCGCTAGATGAAGAGCAGATTCGTGAAATTTCTAAGACATATGAGTACGGTGTTAATTTACAACAGCGTAAAGATGATGTCATTCGTTTAATTGATGAAAAAGGGATGTTAACACCAGAGTTAAAAAATCAAATTTTAAAAGCAGAGAAATTAACTGAGATTGAAGACTTATATCGTCCATTTAAGGAGAAAAAGAAAACTCGTGCAACGATGGCAAAAGCAAAAGGTTTAGAGCCATTAGCACAGTATCTTTTAACTTATCCACAATCAGGAATTGAAGTTGAAGCAGCTAAATATGTGAATGAAGAAGTAGCATCTGTTGAAGAGGCTTTACAAGGAGCTCGCGATATTATCGCGGAGATGATTGCGGATAACGCAGATTATCGTAAATGGATTCGTGAATATACAACGAAAAATGGTGAAATTCAATCTAAGGTTCGTGATAAATCATTAGATGAGCGCCATGTTTATGAACAATATTATGAATACTCTGAACCTATCTCACGTATTGTTCCTCACCGTGTTCTGGCGATGAATCGTGGAGAGTCGGAGAAGATTTTACGTATTTCTATTACAGAGAACGCTGAAGGCGTATACACTTATTTATCAAAGCAATTTATTAAGGATGCATCAGGGGAAGCTGCCAATCAGGTGATGATGGCAATTGAGGATGCGTATAAACGTTTAATCAAACCTTCAATTGAGCGTGAGATTCGTGCTAGTTTAAAAGAGGTAGCAGAAAATCAAGCGATTCATATCTTCTCTGAGAATGTGCGTCAATTATTATTACAACCTCCTATGAAAGGAAAAGTTGTACTTGGAGTTGACCCTGCTTTCCGTACTGGATGTAAGTTAGCAGTTGTTGATGAGACTGGTAAAGTATTAGATATCGATGTGATTTATCCTCACGAAAAATCAAAAGGGTCAACTGCAGACCCTAAATTAGTAGCGGCGGCGCGTGCTAAGGTCATTGATAAAATCAATACTCATAAAGTAGAAATTGTGTCGATCGGTAATGGTACAGCTTCACGCGAAACAGAAAGTTTTATTGTTGATGTGTTAAAAGAAATTAAGCATCCAATTTATTATATTATTACGAATGAAGCAGGAGCTTCAGTTTATTCGGCATCAGATCTTGCGCGTCAAGAGTTCCCAGATTTACAGGTTGAGGAGCGTTCGGCTGTTTCGATTGCAAGACGTCTTCAAGACCCATTAGCAGAGCTGGTTAAGATTGATCCTAAGTCTATTGGGGTAGGTCAATATCAACATGACGTAACGCAATCTAAGTTGAATGATTCATTAAACTTCGTGGTTGAAACAACTGTTAACCAGGTAGGGGTAAACGTAAATACAGCGTCGCCTGCATTACTTAAATATGTAGCGGGTCTTTCTTCAACGATTGCCAATAATATCGTGAAGCACCGTGATGAAGTTGGAAAGTTCACAAAACGTGAAGAGTTAAAGAAAGTTGCACGCTTAGGAGCTAAAACTTATGAGCAAGCAATCGGATTTTTACGTATTATTGATGGGGTAAATCCGCTTGATAAAACGGGTATTCACCCTGAAAGTTACAAAGTTGCAGAAGAAGTTCTTGAAAGCTTAGGGTGCACAAAAGATGATTTAGGAACCGAAGGCTTAAAAGCAGCAGTTGCTAAAGCTGATCGCTTAAAATTAATGGCAACGCTTGGTGTTGGTGAACATACATTAAACGATATTTTAGATGCATTTGTTGCACCGAATCGTGATCCACGTGATGAGGTGGCAGCACCTTTATTACGTTCTGATGTGTTAAAACTTGAAGATTTAAAACCAGGAATGGAACTTCAAGGGACAGTTCGTAACGTTGTTGACTTTGGAGTATTTGTCGACTGTGGTGTAAAAGAAGATGGATTAGTTCACTTATCAAAAATGAAAAAAGGATTCGTTAAACATCCAATGGATGTTGCCTCAGTTGGGGACATCGTTAAAGTATGGGTAGAGTCAGTTGACTTAAATCGTAAACGATTAGCGTTAACTATGATCATGCCAGAAGCTAAATAAATTAAAAAGGAGCTAGCTAGCTCCTTTTTAATATTATGAATTATTTTTAATATACAACTTTAAACATTTTATGATTAGTATCAGAATATAAATAATCAATCCGTACATAACCAGTGGGATTAAAGATGAAATTGAAAATAGTAATTGATTGAAGATATTACCACCTGTAGTTTCTATAACTTCAACTTGCATTAGTTTAGTCTCCTTTTATTAATTATAGGGTTTAATTTCTTTACATTTTGGAAAGTTTGAACAACCATAAAACTTTTGTCCAATATGATTGCCTTTTTTAGTTTCACGTAAAGTCATAGGTATCTGGCATTTTGGACAGATTGGTACATAATCTTCGGAGGTAATACTAGCAATAATAGGATTAGTTTTCATTTGGGACTGTATTAAATCTGTTAATTCAGAAATTGCGTAGCTATTTTTGACGGGTATATGGAGAAGAGGGAGATTAGCCGCTTTAAAAACTTCATCAACAAATGCATCTCGTTGTACTCTATTTGATTGCTGATGACTTTTATCATCCAGTTCAATAGCTACCAATGGTTTCAGAGATACATTATCGCAAACTAAAAAGTCTACATGTTTTCGGTTAATTTTATTCCAATAGCTTTGTTTCATTTTAAAATCTTTTATATTAACAAAAAATAAATCTCCTAATGATACTTTAGACAAAATCTTAAATGGAAGCTCTTTAGTAGCAAGTGACAAGGATTTATAAAAATTAAGTTCTGCTGCTGATAAAAAATCATCCCGTAAAACATATGGAAATATATTTTCTATTTTTTTACTTTGTTTGTTATTCTGTTTTGGTAATAGTCCCAGTGCATTAAGAATACTTCCTAAACATCCAATATTTTCGCTCATTATTCATATCCTCTCTAGTGATTATCTCTCCCTAATTTTAACATTATTTTAAGATAATTGTTTTATTATGTGGTAAAAAATGTATGTTTAATACTAACAAGTAATCAAATAAAGTTATTTAGGAGTATATTTTTGGGTTGAACTGAATTATCCAAAGTTCAGGTAACGGTGAATAAGGAAGGTTTACCATCAGAGGAGATAGAGATAGGCCTCCCAACGCTGACTATTTTTGATTTGAATCTCCCTGCAGGAACAGATTATTTTGAAATGGAAGTCAGCTATTTTGATGAGTCAGGAACTGAGATTTTTTAGGATGGTAGATATAGAAAAAGGATTATCTGTGAATTTTTCGATAATCCTTTTGATTGTTAGGATTTAAAGTGTAGCTTTTCTTTACTAAATGGTAAATAAGTACTACAATTATGCTATATATGAAACCGAAAGGGTGTACAAAAAATGTCAAAAGTATTAGCTAAAGTTAAAAATTATGAAATCACTGAAGAAATGTTAAATGAAACAATCGATGCCTTACGCGCACAACAAAATATTAATTTAACAACTGAAGAACAAAAACAAGATTTATTAGATGAATTAGTTGCTCGTCAGTTAGTTGTTGAAGATGCAATTGAGTCTGGATTAACTGAAACTGAAGAGTTCCAAAAATTATATCGCGAATTCATTTTCCAACACAGCATTGGACAAATGTTCAAAACAATTAATGTAACAGATGCTGAGTGTGAAGCTTACTATAATGAAAACCAAGATCAATTCAAAGAAGAAACAGTTCGCGCTGCTCATATCTTAGTAGATGAAGAAGCAAAAGCAGAGGATTTATTAAATCAAATTAATGAAGGTGCAGATTTCCATCAATTAGCAAGCGAACATTCAAGCTGTCCTTCTGGAGCTCGTGGAGGAGATTTAGGAGATTTCGGACGTGGACAAATGGTTCCTGAATTTGAACAAGCTGCATTCGCTTTAAATATTGGAGAAATTTCTGGGGTAGTTAAATCTCAGTTTGGATATCATTTAATTAAATTATTAGACAAAAAGAAAATTAAATATTATTCATGTATTAAAGAACTAAATATAGATAATAGTTTAAGAAAAATAACTCAAGATAAAACAATAGGTTTAATAATATGTAAAAAAGATAACAAATACGTAATAGAATACTCAAGCGATAAAAGAATATTATCAAGAGAATATGAATTGATATAAAAAAGCATCCAATTTATTAGAAAAAATTTATTAAAAGAATGTTGACAAACAACATCAAAAAATGTATATTGTAATAAAAGGAGAAAATAAAAATGAAAGAAAAAATTGATAATGAATTTAAACCAAGGACATGGTTACTTGGTATATTAATATTTATTGCTCTTGTAATAGTAGTTATATTAATTAATAAAATAGTTCTAGTTAGTAAAGAAAGAAAGGAAAATTCTAAAAGTTTATTTGACATATTTGATAATTTCTTTGGCGATATGGAAGATTCTAAAACAAAAGTCGATGAAGAATATCAAAAACAACTAGAAAAACATGATATTGATTCGTTTAATAGTCCTCTTGAATTATATTCAGGTACTACAATAAGAAGTAATGTACCAAACAATATAGATAATATTATAAGTAGTAACAAGAAAAATAGTGACCATATAATTACTTTATGTTATCAAAATACTTGTACAGAAGATGAAAACGAAATGAGAACTATAAAAAAGAATTTTACTGAAAAAATCCCAACAAGTGATCCTAACTGGTTTGAAAAAACAACTCAATATTATGATATAATACTTGATTATGATGAAGCTGGTTATGTAAATAAGATTACTATAGAATG
>OGRO01003920.1_pt1 | contig 10269 bp, 10 predicted proteins | sample 1553451 | NCBI WGS metagenome assembly OGRO01 (sample SAMEA2580021, study PRJEB22360) | human gut metagenome
TTAAGCGTAAAACCGCTGTTTTTCGGTATTGTAAGCCTGATATTTCCGCTTGTGCTGTCGCAGTCCAGTTTTTCAAGCGGTACGGCGGAGCTTACCGTTATATCGCCCGAAACACTGTCGCTTTCAAGCTCCGATATTTCGCCCTCGGCGTTTACCTCTCCGCTGACCGTATCAATATCAAGCCTTGCGGTTTTAATGTTTTTCAGCTCCGCGCTGCCGCTTACGGTATCAATTTCTATTTTACCGCTCGCCGCAACGCCGATAATATTGACTTCCGCCGATACCGAATCGGTATTGACGGATTTCAGCTTTTCCGCCGCACTTGACGGGATTTTAACCGTGAGCGTTTTTTTCGGCGTTTTTTTAAGCCCGAACCGCATACCCGCAGCCATTTGCTTAATTTTCAAAACGCCGTCTTCCACGCGCCAGCGGAGCTTGTTTTCTTTTTCCGCAACCTCGGTTTCGCTTATAACGGTATCCTCGCCGTCGTATGACTCAATATTTATTTTTCCGTTTGTCCAGTTTACCTTAATGCTATGAAATTCATCGGTCACCGTTCCGCCGCCCACATTGTAAAGGGCGGAATTTTTATATGTTTCTCCGATAATGCCGGACGACCAATCCCCCGTAAAAAACGAAGATGGCGAACAGTTAATTCCAACTATCAGCAGAGATGTAAGTAAAACCGTTACCAGCGACCATATGACTATTCTTGCAATTGCGTTTCGTTTCATTATGCGCACCTCATCTCTTTAAATCGAAAACCGCTTTTATTATATTGGAGACCGCGCCGCCGATTATAAAAATAAGCCAGCTTATATACCAAGCCCCCGTTAAAAAACTTATAACAAAATACGCAGTTAAGGTAAGCGCCCACACTGCGCCGTTTACAGCCCCCATAAGCGAGCGGTCCTCGTTTTTTTCGCGGTTCCATTTTTTGAAATCCTCAACCACCGTGTCGTCGGTCGGCGTATATTCAAGCCGCATTCCGCTGCGGTAAATAATCAGCGCCGTGGCAACCGCCGCTATAACAAACATTGAAACAATGCCGAAAACCTCGTTTACGCCTATTTCATCGCAAATTATAACCGGCACAACGCAAAGTATGTAAAGCGCAACCGCAACCGCTAAAAGCAAGGTGCGTTTGTTTTGGTTTTTCCGTATTTCCTCGCGCGAGTAGCCCGATGACGCTACCGGAGCTATAATGCTGTCAATCAGGTGGTCAACGTCCCCTATTCCGGCAACGGCGATATTATAAGCCGCCTCGTCGCTCTTGCCCTCCGCCTTTAAATCGTTATAGCGGTCTATGGTGTTTTGCAGTATTTCCTCTTTTATTTCCACCGCCTGGCGGGTCTGCGGCGCGTTTTTAAAAAGCTCCTCTATATGTTCGCGCAGTTTTTCATTCATTTCCGTTTTCCTCCGTTTCAATAAGTTTGTCAATAATTATTTTAGCCGTTTCCCATTCTGCAATAAGCGAGCGGCACCTGTCGGCTCCCACGGGCGTTATATGATAATATTTTCTGCGGGCGCCCGAGCCTTCAGCACCCCAGTATGAATTTATGCAGCCGCTGTCTTCAAGGCGCCTGAACGCAGTGTACAGCGTAGCCTCGTTCAGCTCGTACCTGCCGCCCGACGCCGATTTTATTTTCTTGTTTATTTCGTAGCCGTAGCTGTCGCGCAACAGCAGCGCCGATAAAATTATCGTGTCGGTATGCTCCCTTATAATATCGCTTGCGATAGACATATCCTCATCTCCTTAATGTATATAATAACTTAAAATACCTTAAAAGTCAAGGTATATTGACAGTCTGAAAACACTTTAAATACCAAGGTATAATAAAAATCGCATTGTCGGCGCTTTACTTTTTTTACCTTACAGTGTATAATAATAAAAATATAACAGCTACAAGGTGATGCTTTTGCAATACAGAGAAAACAGGCGCGATATTTATTCAAGCTCGGGAACGAACCGCGCGCCGCAAAAATACGAGGATATTTCTTCAAGTTCCAAGGGACGGAAGCCCGTGCGGGGAAAAAAGCCCCGCCGCAAAAAGCATACGGCGAGAAATATACTGCTTACCGTTATATGCCTTTTGCTTGCGGTATGCGTGGGGTTTTACATATACGCTTACCGTATTATAAACAACGCAAAACGCGCTCCGCTCGACCGGGACGATATAGGAATAAATTCGGACGAGCCGCAAACCTACGGAAAGGTTCGGAATATAGCGCTTTTGGGGCTTGATACAAGGCAGGATAACGATGTGGGCCGCAGCGACGCAATAGTAATACTTACAGTAGATAAAGCGCACAACAAGCTGAAACTTACTTCGGTTGCGCGGGATACCTACGTTTCAATAGACGGTCACTCAAAGGACAAGCTTACCCATGCCTATGCCTACGGAAAATCGCAGCTGGCGGTGAAAACGCTTAATCAAAATTTCGGCGTGGAAATAAGCGATTATGTAACCATGAACTTTTACGGGCTTACAAGGGTTATTGATTACATAGGCGGGGTGGATATAACCGTTACCGAGGCGGAAAAAAACGAGCTTAACAAAAATATTTTCCTCGAAATGCGTTCGCTCGGAATGAAATGCCCCGATATTAAATCGGCGGGCACACAGCGGCTGAACGGCGCCCAGGCGGTTTGTTATGCCAGAATACGGCATATAGACAGCGACGTGCAGCGCGGAAACCGACAGAAAATCGTGCTTATGGCTATGTTTAAAGAGGCTAAAAGCATGAGCGTGCTAAAGCTGCCGAAATTCGCGGAAATGTTCTTAAAGGAGTGCGAAACCTCGCTTTCCACAAACGACATTATGTCGCTCGGCTCATGGGGTCTTGTGGCGTCTCCCGAATTTGAGCAGCTGAGCATACCGAACGATAACATTCCGTCCTCCGGCAAAATAATCAAAGGCGTGTGGTATTATGTTTACGACCTTGAAACCGCAAAAAAAGAAATAAAGGACTTTATATTTGAGGAAAATTATTACTCTGCCGAAAGCGCGGCGGCAAGAGCGGCAGAACAATAGATTTGAGGTGACGGCTTGAAAAGGCGAATAGTTATTTCCGACCGTGACAGGCAAAACGCACGGCTTTTAAAAACCGTGCTTTCGCCCTACGGATACGAGCTTTACAGCTCGGCTGACCCCACGGCGTGCGGCGCTTTAATATCGGCTAATCCGCCCGATATTTTAATAACCGACCCTCTCTACCCCGATTCGGACGGTATAAGACTTATAAAAACCGCCATTTCATCGGGCTGCGGCGCGGTGATAGCCGTTTCCGCTGTGGGAAACGAACGCGCGATAACCGAAATTTTGGATTCGGGCGCCGACGATTATATTCGCAAGCCCTTTTTATCGGGAGAGCTTTCGGCGCGCGTGCGCGCCTGCATACGCAGGCTTGAAGCGCTTGAACAGGCAAGAGGGGAAAGCGTTTCCGACGTTTATTTATGCGGCGGGCTTAAGGTTGAATTTAATAACCGCCTTGTCACGGTTGACGGCGCGGAGGTTCACCTTACTAAAAACGAATTCAGAATTTTAACTCTGCTTTGCAGATATTCCGGCAGGGTACTAACCTACGATTTTATAATTAAAAGCGTTTGGGGCGCGCAGGCGGCGGACAGCAGCGGAATATTACGGGTCAATATTGCGAATCTGCGCAAAAAAATAGAACAGGACAGCGCCAATCCGCTGTACCTGTTCACCGAAAACGGCGTCGGCTATAAAGTAGCCGAATCGCTGTCGAAAATATAAATCGGGCTGTACAAAAACCGTGCAAGACTCAAACTTCTTCGGTTTCGGGTTCCGTTTGTTCGTTCGGATCAGATGTGGGAGCTTCGCCGCCCTTGAAAAGATAATCGAAGCATGTGCTTTGCGCCAGGGAAACATAATCGTCGTTCACAATTATAATATGGTCAATCAAAGCTATGTTTATATGCTTTAAGGCGTTAAATATCATTTCGGTAATTTTAACGTCATCACCGCTGGGCAGCGCCACGCCGCCGGGGTGGTTGTGCGCAATAACGGCGCACACGGCTTTTCTTTTAATCACGGTTTCAACAACATCCCGCATAGACACGCTTACCTCGGAGACATTGCCGCTTGAAAGCACGTCAAACCCCAAAACCTTGCCCGATGCGCTAAGCGACAGAATTGAAAAAACCTCGCTGTCATAGCCGAAATATTTTCCCAAAATAAAACGGGCTATTTCTTCGTAGCTTTTAACGGTTTTATCCTTTGCGCTTTTTTCGCTCTGATAAATTCTTGCAACAGGCAAAATAAGCTTTAAAAGCGATACCGATACCTCGCTTATGCCCTTTACCTTCATAAGGCTGTCAACCGGGGCGTCAAGTATTCCCGAAACCGAGCCGAAACGCTCTACAAGCTCATGCGCAACCTCATTCGTGTCCTTTTGCGGAATAGAGTGAAAAAGGATATATTCAATAACCTTGTGCGGCGGGGTCGCTTCGTTTAATCCGTTATACAGATATTCTTTCCTTACTCTTTTGCGATGTCCGCTATGAACACTTTTTGCCATTTACGGCACTCCTTCCCGAAGTTCTTTCATTATATTATAGTACAAAAAATAAACTTTTTCAAGATAACACGAGGCTTTTTTATGAAAATTTTTACAGTAACCAAAAACGATGAGTCGCAGCGGCTTGACAGATTTATAACCAAAAACTGCCCCGAGCTGCCGCAAACGCTTATGTTTAAATATATAAGACTCAAAAGAATAAAGGTAAACGGCAAGCGCGCGCAGATAAACACAAGGCTGTGCGCGGGGGATACGGTAGAAGCATATATAAACGATGAATTTTTCGTAAGTAAAAAGCCGAAATATGACTTTATGTCGGCGCCGTCAAAGCTTAATATTGTGTATGAGGATGAAAACATTTTGCTTGCGGATAAGCCGCAGGGCTTGCTTGTTCACCCCGATAAAAACGAATACGGCGATACCCTTATAGCGAGAATACAGCGGTATCTCTATGAAAAGGGAGAATACCGCCCCGAGGACGAAAACAGCTTCCGCCCCGCCCTTGCCAACCGCATAGACCGCAATACCGGCGGAATAGTAATAGCCGCGAAAAACGCCGAGGCGCTGAGAATTTTATGCGATAAAATAAAGCTGCGCGAGCTTGAAAAGCGCTACCTTGCAGTTGTGCACGGCACGCCCGAGAAAAAGGAGGCTACGCTTGAGGGCTTTCTTGAAAAGAACGCCGAACAAAACCGCGTTTACCTTAAAACAAAAAAAACCGACTCGGCTCTCACAATCAAAACCCGCTACCGCGTTATAGAAAGCCGAAACGGACTGTCGCTTTTGGATATTGACCTGCTCACGGGCAGAACCCACCAGATAAGGGCGCATATGGCGTCCGTCGGTCACCCGCTTTTGGGCGACGGAAAGTACGGACGGCTCGGCGCGGATAAAAAAACGGGATTTTCCCGACAGGCGCTTTATTCTTACCGCCTTAAATTCACCTTTTCATCCGATGCGGGAATACTTAATTACCTTAACGGGAAAGAGTTCCGCGTTAAGGAAGTATGGTTTGCCGATGAGCTTTTTCCGGGGTATGAAAAAAAGCTGCCTCAATAGCCTAAATTTTCCCCGCAGATTATAACGTTAATTCTGTCCTTTACCCTCTGCATTGCCGAAACTAAGTAATCGCAGCAAATGCGGGTGCTGCCGCAGCAGCCGTCGGTCATCTTCGGGTTTTCGCTCTTTTCAAGGGATATGCAGTGACCCAGCTTTTTGCAGGGGGCGTCAACACTCAGCCGTGCCGTATTCATAGGCGCGGCTGTTTTCTTTACGCGCAGAATCCCCTCATCAACGTCCTTTACAATCTTATTCGCGCCTACCACCATAACCACCTTTTTTGGCCCGAAACAGATTGAGGACACGCGGTTTGCATTTCCGTCAACATTTATAAGCTCGCCGTTTTCCGTAACGGCATTTGACGAGCAGAAAAAGAAATCGCACCCTATTGCCGCGCGGAAAATTTCAAGGCGCTCTTCCTCGGAAATTCCGGACTTTAATCTGTTAAAAAACTTATATTCGGGGTCGCTTATAATATCCCACACGCCGCTTTCATTAAGGCTCATAGATCCGCCCGCGGTTATAACCGCGCCGGGGAAAAGCATACCCTTTACTATTTCGCAGACCTGCGCCTTGTTTTCGGCGTAATACGCTTTCATATTGTTGCGTTCAAGGTTTTTCATTGTTTTTTCAATTACAGCGTTCATCAGTTCCACCCTTTCACTATTGTTCCGCCGCCCACTACCGCGTCGCCGTCGTAAAACACTGCCGCCTGCCCGGGGCTGGGCGCGCGCTGCGGCTCGTCAAATTCTATTATAACTTTATCGCCGTCGGGCTTTATAACGGCAGGCTGCGCCAAGTGGCGGTAGCGCAGCTTTGCGGTTACCCGCATCTCGCCTTCAAGCGTATCAAACGGGATAAAATTAAGCCTGTCAACCAGTACCTTTCGGCAGAAAAGCCGTTTTTCATCGCCTAAAATCACCGTGTTGTTTTCGGCGTTTTTCTCAATTACAAAGCGGGGCTTACCGAGCGCAATGCCAAGCCCCTTGCGCTGACCTATTGTATACCTTATTATTCCCTTATGCTCACCGAGGCGATTTCCGTTTTCGTCGGTAAAATCCCCTGGGTCAGCCGTTTTGCCCGTAGCCCGCTCAATAAAGCCTGCGTAATCACCGTCGGGCACAAAGCAAATATCCTGGCTGTCGGGCTTTGTCGCGTTTACAAAGCCGTGTTTTTCGGCTATTTCACGCACCTGCGGCTTTGTAAGGTCGCCTAAGGGGAACAGAGTTTTTGAAAGCTCCTCCTGCGTCATTGAGTAAAGCACATAGGTCTGGTCCTTGTTAATATCCGTCGGGCGGCAAAGCAAATATCTGCCGTTTTTCGCCCTTTTAACGCGCGCGTAATGCCCCGTGGCGATTTTATCGTACCCCAGCGTTTCGGCGCGGTGCAGCATTTTATCAAACTTAATTTTGCGGTTGCACTCAATGCAGGGGTTGGGGGTTCTGCCGTTTATATATTCGTTTATAAAATCGGATATGACCTCTTTTTCAAAGCTCTCCTTAAAATTAAAGGCATAGTGCGGAATACCGAGCCGCACGCAAACCGCGCGCGCGTCTTCCACGTCCGATAGCGAACAGCAGGTTTTGGTAAGCCCGGCGTTGTAATCCTCGCCGTCATAAAGGCGCAGGGTGACCCCCGAGACATTATAGCCCACCTCTTTAAGCAGCGCCGCGCAAACAGAGGAGTCTACTCCCCCGCTCATTCCTACCATTACCCTTTCTCCGCTCACCTTTAAACCCCCGATAAAATAAAATTCAGCCCGAAGAACCAAGAGTTCCCCGGGCAGTAAAATCAGATAGAAGTAATATGCGCGATTTCGTACATATCGTTATCAAACGGCTTTTTCATATTGAGCGCCTCGTAAATATCAAAATCTACAATTTCACCCTTCTGCATACCTATAACTCGGTTGCCCTTGCCCTCTCTTAAAAGCTCTACCGCGGCAAAGCCCATTTGGGTTGCAACAACGCGGTCGCGAACGGTCGGGTTGCCGCCGCGCTGAACGTGACCCAGAACGGTAGCTCTTGACTCTATTCCGGTTATTTCCTCAATTTTTTGGGCTATCTGCTCAACGCCGCCCACGCCCTCGGCTACAACCACTATAAAGTGCTTTTTGCCGGTTTTCTGAGTCTCTCTTATTTTTGCTATAACGTCGTCTATAGAATGTTCAACCTCGGGCACCAAAATAGCGGTAGCTCCCACGGCAATGCCGCTTTGCAGCGCAAGGTAGCCCGCGCGCCTGCCCATAACCTCAACAACCGAGCAGCGGTCATGCGATTGGGCGGTGTCTCTTATTTTATCAACCATTTCCATGGCGGTATTCATAGCCGTATCAAAGCCTATGGTGTATTCGGTTGAGGAAATATCGTTATCAATAGTTCCCGGAACGCCTACGCAGGGTATTCCGCGCAAGGATAAATCGCGCGCGCCGCGGTAAGAGCCGTCGCCGCCTATTACAACTATACCCTCAATGCCGTGCTTTTTGCAGTTTGCAATTGCCTCCTGCATGCCCTCTTCGGTTTTAAAGCGCGGGCTTCTTGCGGTGTAAAGCACCGTTCCGCCGCGGTGGATTATATCCGATACCGAGCGAACGTCCAAATCAATAATATCTCCCTCAATGAGTCCGTTATATCCGCGGCGTATACCCTTAACGGTCATACCCCTTGCTATTGCTGTTCTCACAACCGCGCGAACGGCTGCATTCATTCCCGGCGCGTCTCCGCCGCTTGTAAGCACACCTATTGTTTTCATCTTTACCATCTCCATATACATCTTCAAATTAGAGTTTAACACATTCAAAAATTTTTTTCAACAGTATTTTTCTTTTATTTACGTTTATTTAATAAATTTAACATTTTCCGCCCCGAGCAGGCTTTTAAGGGCGTTAAAAAGCGTTTCCGAGGGCGTTATGCGCAAGCTCGGCGGCACTGCGAGCTTTTTGCCCGTATCGGCGCAAAGAATTATAACGTCGGTGCTGCCGCTGTGCAATGAAAGCTGCCGCTTAACCTCCTCAAATTCTCTGCCCGACTGAGATTTCACCTTTAAATAAAGCCCGCTTTTGTATTTTTTAGCCGCTCTGCCCCTTGCGGTCTCGGGTATTTTTTCCACCCGCTCCACCACAAGCTCGGGGTCTCTGTCCTCCCGCTCGGATACTCTGCCGCTCACCGTTACGGGCTCGCCCGAAATTAAAAGATTGCGGAACTGCGTATATGCCGCGGCGAAAATTGTAAGCCCTACCGAGCCGCTCATATCCTCAAGAAAAGCGGTAGCCATAATGCTGTTGTTTTTAAGCTGCCGCGCTTTAAGCCCGTCCACTATGCCTGCCAATGTCAGTCGCTTTGAATCGGGGCAGCGGTGCGCCGCAACGTCCGCCGCGCGCGCAAAGCCCGATTTTTCGGTAAACGCGGTGTATTCCTCCATCGGGTGTCCCGAAAGGTACAGCCCGGTAGCCTCCTTTTCAAGCTCCAAAAGTGTCTCCCGCGGCATTTCCTCCGCCTTTATCGGCTTAAAGGAAACGTCCGTTCCCATTTCACCGAAAAGGTTCAGCTGCCCCTTTGCGGAGTACTTTTTTTCATCCTCCGCAGCGGCAAGCACCCCGTCTATATTATAAAGCATTTGCCGCCTGTTATCCTCAAGTCCGTCCATAGCGCCGCTTTTAATAAGCCCCTCAAGTGCTTTTCGGTTAAATTCGCGCGAGTAATTGCGCAGGCAAAAATCGTACATTGTGGTATACGCGCCGTTTTCCTCGCGCTCGGCTATGAGCCTGTTTATAACCCCCGTGCCGAGGTTTTTAACCGCTAAAAGCCCAAAGCGTATGGCGTTTCCGTCGGGTGTAAACCCCGCGCCCGATGAGTTGACCGAAGGCGGCAGCACCCGTATTCCGTTTTTGCGGCAGTCGGCGGTATAAAGCGCAACCTTTGCGGGGCTGTCCATCATGCTTGTCATAAGGCTTGAAAAATATTCCGCGGGGTAATGGCATTTAAGGTATGCCGTTCTGTAAGCCACAAAGGAATATGCCGCCGCGTGCGCCTTGTTAAAAGCGTAAGAGCTGAAGCTCTGCATATCGTCAAAAATCTTGTTTGCCGTTTGCTCGTCTACCCCGTTTGCAACCGCGCCTTTACATAAAATATTGCCGTTTTCATCCTTTTCGCCGTGAATAAAGAATTGCCGCTCCCGCTCCATAACGTCGTGCTTTTTCTTTGCCATTGCGCGGCGCACAAGGTCGCTGCGACCCATCGAATAGCCCGCCACGTCGCGCACAATGCGCATGACCTGCTCCTGATATACCATGCAGCCATATGTGGCCTTGAGCGCGGGGCGAAGCTTTTCGCTAAGATAGATTACCTGATCCGGATGGTTCTTGCCGGAAAGATACTTGGGTATCTGGTCCATTGGGCCGGGCCTGAAAAGCGAAATTCCCGCGATAAGGTCTTCAAGGCAGCCTGGCCTAAGCTGCAGCATGAACTGCTTCATGCCCGCGGATTCAAGCTGGAACACGCCTTCGGTCTCACCCCGGGAGAGCATTTTGTAGGTCTCGGGATCGTCATAATCCAGCTTGGCGATGGAGAAATCCGGTTCTTTTTTCTGAATGGCCAGCTCCGCATCCCGGATGACCGTCAGGGTGCGCAGACCGAGGAAGTCCATCTTCAGCAGGCCCAGCTCCTA
>OGRO01003921.1_pt1 | contig 10266 bp, 9 predicted proteins | sample 1553451 | NCBI WGS metagenome assembly OGRO01 (sample SAMEA2580021, study PRJEB22360) | human gut metagenome
CACACTCCCTCCTCACGCCGGCATCCATAGCCAATTATGAGGGCGTTGGAATCGAGTCAATGCGCGAGGCTGTGCAAAAGCTCGGCTTTAAGGACGTCGAGGAAACCGCCGTCGGCGCTACGATTGTAAAAAACGAATATGAAAGAATGATAGACGAGGATAATCGGGATGTAATTATTTCGTCCTGCTGTCACAGCGTGAATTTGCTTATCCAAAAGTATTTTCCGGGTGTGCTGCCGTACCTTGCGGACATATATTCGCCGATGCAGGCTCACTGTATGCGGATAAAGGAACGCGACAGAAACGCAAAAACCGTTTTTGTCGGTCCTTGCGTTGCCAAAAAGGACGAGGCGGAATACTACTCGGGAATAGTTGACGCGGTGCTGACGTTTGACGAGCTGACGAAGTGGTTTGACGAGGAGCATATTGAGCTTAAAGCGGAAAGCCGTGCGGACGAAAACAGCCGCGCAAGGTTTTTCCCGACTACGGGCGGAATCCTTAAAACCATGACCAAAAGGAATCCCGAATATACATACATGGCGGTTGACGGCGTGGAAAACTGCATAGCGGCTCTTAAAGACATTGAAAGCGGAAAGGTGCATAAGTGCTTTATCGAGATGTCAGCCTGCGCGGGCAGCTGTATTGGCGGTCCCGTCATGGGCAAGTTCCACCGCAGCCCGGTAAGGGATTATATGTCGGTTGCGGATTTTGCCGGCAAAAAGGACTTTGACGTTGAGCAGCCGGATAATCTGTCGCTGAAAAAGACCTTTACAATAATAAACAAAAAGCTTCAGCCGCCGACCGAGGAGGAAATAACCGAAATATTGCGGCAGATGGGCAAGACAAAGCCGGCAGACGAGCTGAACTGCGGCTCGTGCGGGTACGACTCCTGCCGCGAGAAGGCGGTTGCGATTTACCAGGGCAAGGCGGAGATTTCAATGTGTCTGCCGTACCTTAAGGAAAAGGCGGAGAGTTTTTCCGATACGATTGTCAAGAATACGCCGAACGGACTTATAGTTCTGAACGAGGCGCTGGAGGTTCAGCAGATTAACGCGGCGGCGCTTAAAATGATGAATCTGAGCCGCGCAGAGGATATCCTCGGCGATCAGGTGGTGCGAATCCTTGACCCCAAACCGTTTACGGATGTGTTGGGCAGCGGACGAAGCCTGCGCAGCAAGCGCACCTATCTTGCGGAATATGAGCGGTACATAGAGGAAACTATCGTCTATGACAAGGATTACAGACTGATTGTCTGTATCATGCGCGACATAACCAAGGAGGAAAATGCCCGCCGACAGAAGGAGGACATGAGCCACAAGACTGCGGAAATTGCGGACAGGGTTGTCGACAAGCAGATGCGCATTGTTCAGGAAATAGCGTCGCTGCTCGGCGAAACGGCTGCCGAAACAAAAATTGCACTGACAAAGCTGAAGGAGAATATTGCGGATGAATAATTTGTGTGCGGATATAGGCTATAAAAGCGTAAACCATTTCGGAGAGCAGCTCTGCGGCGACCACGTTGACGTGGTGGAACAGGGCGAAGGCTCGTCCGTTATCGTACTTGCCGACGGACTCGGCAGCGGCGTAAAGGCAAGCATACTATCCACCCTGACGTCAAAGATAATTTCAACCATGATGGCGGAAGGTCTGGCTCTGGAGGAGTGCGTGTCGACAATCGCGGCTACGCTGCCGATTTGCTCGGTCAGGGGTGTTGCATACTCGACATTTACTATAATTCACCTGATAGACAACGAAACGGCGGAGCTTATCCAGTATGACAATCCGCAGGTAATTTTCTTCCGCGACAACAAAAACTATGACTACCCCATGTCGGAGATGAACATTGACGGCAAAAAGGTTTACAAAAGCGTGATAAGCCTACAGGAGAACGACACCTTTGTTGCAATGAGCGACGGCTGCCCTCATGCGGGCATAGGCACGGCGTATAATTTCGGCTGGAAACGCGAGGACATTATATCGTTTCTGGAGCCGCTGACGTTCGGCGGGTTTACCGCAAAAACGCTTGCGACAATACTTGTTGACGAGTGTTTTCGGCTCTACGGCGAACAGCCGGGCGACGACGCAACCGCGTGCGTGGTAAGGGTTCGCAGGCGCGCGCCCGTGAATATCCTGTTCGGACCGCCGTCAAACCGCGACGACGCGAACCGCATGATGGCGCTGTTCTTCTCAAAGGAGGGCAAGCATATTGTGTGCGGAGGTACGACGTCGACGATAGCGGCAAAGTTCCTCGGCAAGACGGTCAAGCCGAGTCTTAATTACGAGAACAGCGACGTTCCGCCGACTGCGGAGATTGAGGGCGTTGACCTTGTAACCGAGGGCGTTATAACTATAAACAGAGTTTTGGAGTACGCGCGCGACTATCTGAAGAACAACGAGAGCTACGAGCAGTGGGGATATAAGCGCGACGGCGCGTCGCTCATCTGCCGCCTGCTCTTTGAGGAGGCGACCGACATCAATTTCTATGTCGGCAGGGCGATTAACCCCGCGCACCAAAACCCCGATTTGCCGATAAATTTCAATATAAAAATGAATCTTGTTGAGGACCTTTCCAAATGCCTTAAGGAAATGGGGAAACGGATAAAGGTCAGCTATTTCTGATAAATTATGCGTGAGTTCTGCGTACAGGGTCTTAGGCACGGAACGAAACGCTGTTTAGAGAATGGAGTTGAGGATTTAAAAATGAGAAAGTTTGATACAAAGGTGCAGCACCTTAAATACAAGGTACTGCGAGAGGTGGCAAGAGAGGCGTGGAACGGCACGCTTCTTGAAAATCTGATGGATATACCGATGCGGATTATACCGGGAAACACGCCGACCATGCGTTGCTGCGTCTATAAGGAGCGCGCGATAATCGGCGAGCGCATAAAGATAGCTATGGGCGGCGATTATGATAACCCGAACGTAATCGAGGTTACTGAGATTGCGTGCGACGAGTGTCCAATGGGCGGCTATGAGGTCACAAACTCATGCCGAGGTTGCCTTGCTCACCGCTGCGAGGATGTGTGCAGACGTGGCGCGATAACCTTTGACGAAAACCACGTTGCGCATATCGATAAGGCAAAGTGCGTTGACTGCGGCGCGTGTGCGGGCGTTTGCCCGTTTACCGCGATAATTAACAGAAAACGTCCGTGTCAAAGCGCGTGTAAGGTCAAGGCAATTTCCATGAACGAAAACCGCGCGGCAAAAATTGATTACGATAAGTGTATATCGTGCGGCGCGTGCGTTTATCAGTGTCCGTTCGGCGCAATAAGCGACAAATCGTATATTCTTGACGTAATCGACATAATCAAAAAGAGCGAAAACAACCAAAAATATAAGGTTTTTGCGGTGGTTGCCCCCGCAATATCAAGCCAGTTCCGTTACGCAAAGCTCGGTCAGGTAATCACGGGACTTAAAGAGCTTGGTTTTTATACGGTGGTAGAGGCGGCTCTCGGCGCGGATATGGTGGCAAATTCCGAGGCAAATGAGCTTGCGGAAAAGGGATTTTTGACAAGCTCATGCTGCCCCGCGTTTGTTGATTATATTCACAAGAGCTTTCCGGAGCTTGCGGAGCATATCTCGCATAATCTTTCGCCCATGGCTGCGATTTCAAAGTACATAAAGGAGCATGAGGGCGAGTGCCGTATTGTGTTCATAGGGCCGTGTACTGCGAAGAAGGCAGAGATAAAGAAGGAGGAGGTACGGCAGTATGTGGATTCGTGCCTGACCTTTGAGGAGCTTCAGGCATTGTTTGACAGCCGTGACATTGATATTACCGCTCTCGGCGAGGACGTGCTTGACAACGCGTCATACTACGGCAGAATATTTGCGCGCAGCGGCGGCCTGTCGGACGCGGTTAAGCAGGCTCTTAAGGAAAATAAAATAGACGACTTCGAGCTGAGTCCTGTACCTTGCGACGGAATTGAGGAGTGCCGTGTGGCTCTTCTTAAAAAGAGCAAGAATGTGCTTAAGGGAAACTTTATCGAGGGAATGGCTTGCATAGGCGGATGTATCGGCGGCGCAGGGTGTCTGACTCACGGCGAGAAGAATAAGGCGGAAGTCGACAAATACGGTATGGAGGCATACGAAAAGACAATTTTTGACGCGATTTCGATACTGAAAAAATAATGTACGATATGCAAACGGCATAGACAAACGGCAAAGACAAACGGCAAAGACAAACGGCATAGAAACTCCTTATATTTCTATGCCGTTTTTGTGATTTTCGGTAAAAAGTTAGGCTCGCCCGCTTTGTTGTTTTTTAATTCGTTTTGCCTAAGCCGATTTAAGCTGCCATTTTTACGTTGTTTCGTCAAAAGACGTGCCTGCCGGCGCGGCTTTTACGACGTTTATGATAATTATGTTTGTTATTTTAATCCTGTTTTTTCGGCGCGCAGAATTTGTTAAGAGCCAGCATTACAATGATAATAACGCAGGTTACAATAAAAATTCCAGCCATGCCCTTTGCCATAACCGGCAGTGTTGAAAGAAATGCTTCGTAGTTTGTATTCATAATCATTCGCTCCTATCCTAAAAGGTTAAGTATAAGACCGCCCGCGATAACGGAGGCAATCTGACCCGAAACATTGACGCCTATGGAGTGCATAAGCAGGAAGTTTTGCGGGTCCTCGCGCAGACCCATTTTGTGAACCACGCGTGCGGACATCGGGAATGCCGAAATTCCCGCCGCGCCTATCATCGGATTGATTTTTTTGCCTTCGGGCAAAAACAGGTTAAGCAGCTTTGCAAAAATCACGCCGCCCGCTGTGTCAAATATAAACGCGACAAGTCCGAGTGCGATAATCATAAGCGTTTCGCGCGTGAGGAACATGGACGCCTGCATTTTTGTGGCAATCGTTATTCCAAGGAAAAGCGTGATAAGGTTTGCAAGTACCTTTTGAGCCGTGTCGGACAGCGAGTCAAGAACGCCGCATTCGCGCACAAGGTTGCCGAACATAAGAAAGCCGATAAGCGCAACGCTGCGCGGCGAAACGATGCCTGTTACCGCGGTGATTATTATCGGAAAGAGTATTTTTGTTGTCTTGGACACGCTTTTCTGGGAGTACGGCATACGGATAAGCCGCTCCTTTTTTGTGGTCAGCGCCTTGATGACGGGCGGCTGAATAAGCGGAACAAGAGCCATGTACGAGTATGCCGCGACCATTATCGCGCCTATATACTTTGAGTGGAAGTAGTTTGCGACAAAAATCGATGTGGGACCGTCCGCCGCGCCGATAATCGCGATTGAGGCTGCGTCCTTTAGGTCAAAGCCGAAAAATGCAGCAAGGCTGAGCGTGAAGAAGATTCCGAACTGCGCCGCCGCGCCGAAAATCATCAGCTTTGGGTTGGAAAGCAGAGGTCCGAAGTCAATCATCGCGCCGATTCCGACAAAGAGCAGCAGCGGAAAAAGCTCGTTTGCTATACCGGCGTTAAAAAGCACGTCAATGACGCCGATTTCCTTCACTCCGTCATAAATCTGCGTTACTGCGCCGGACATGGGCAGATTTACGAGTATCGCGCCGAAGCCGAGCGGCAGGAGCAGCGATGGCTCCATGTCCTTTTTGATTGCAAGATAAATAAGCAATCCTCCGATAACCCACATGACGCATTGCTGCCATGTGATGTTTAGTACGTTTGAAAACAGATCATACATTAAAAATTATCCTCCCGTAGTTTTATATATAAATTTCATTGATTACTCGGATGACCGCCGTTTTGCGGGTGTTATGCTGATTGTCCGTTCATATTTCCGCGAAAAGACCTTTATCGGAGCGCACACAAAATCCATGAGTAAAAGATGTCTATCGGGGCGCGCACAAAATCCGTAAATAAAAAGACCTTTATCGGAACGCATGAAAAATCCCGATAAAAGTCTTGCTTTTTAATCCTCAAGCGGGCGTTTTGCCGTATTGACGCCGGAGAAACGAACGGTGTTCGTAAGCTACTCCCTTTTATTTTAATAATAGTTTTACAATATTCGGTTTTTTTATTCTCAAATATTATATACCAAAAAGCGTTTTAAGTCAATACAAATTTCCCAAAATGCGGAAAATTTGTGCTTAATGTCGGCAAAACGCGCGGATTCTTTTGCGGTAAACGCTTAAAGTCCGCCGCCCGTGACGTTTGAAAGAGTACCCGCGATAAATGTGTTCAACTCCCGTGTGCCTAAAAAGCCGTTCTTAATAAAGATACTTAATTTTTGCGTACGGTTTTTCAAGCGTTGGAGGCCGGTCATTCTTTGCATGCCCCTTGCAATAATACAGTTGCATACCTTCTATTACCGCATTATCTATTCCCTGAACAGAGAGAAGATATTTAAACGCCGCAGCAGGTAAGTAATATTCTTTTACGGTATCGAAATCCGAAAACTTTGCATCGGCAATTTCATATGTCTCATTCCCGCTTCCGTCCACGCTTTTTATAATATAGTCCGGGGTATAGCTCTCCTCGCTTTTTGTATTTGAACCAAGTGATATTTTTGTGTTTCTTCTCAGATTTATATCGCTTGGTTTGCCGCTATAAACTATTTCGGGTTGATAAAATAGATATTTCTTTTCGTCACTCTTTTCATAATAAAAATACTTTGGGAAAGCGGCATTGTTGCGCGGATTTTTCTCTTTCCTCACATATCCGTCATTTTCCAGCTCCTCATCCAGTTTCAAAAATACGTAATACTCGTAAATTTGTGACGAAGTTACAAGATTCCACCTTATTTTATCGTCATCGGGTATGTTAATTGCTCCGCCGAAAAAAAACAGTCGTATATGCTTATAAATATCGCGATAATGCGGTACATTTTTAAATATATGCGTCATCTGCGGCAAAGTGTCAACCGTAATATCCGCTGTATTGCTAAATATTTTCTTATATTTCTCATACATTTTACGAAATTTAACGGTCAGCTCCGTTACGTCGCCAAATTCAGGTGTTTCCGTTTCTGTGTTCGGATCGGAAATCATTCTTTTGATATACATGGCGTCTTTAAACTTTTCTCCCTGTGTAGAAAGATTGGAAAGATATTTCAAAAAACCCAGAACAATACGGTTTTCATAAATATCATAGCTTTTCCTGTTTGACGAAACAAGTGTTTTTCGCGGTATATACGTATTGCTTTTAAACTTAACGGGACCGTCTTTTGCCATTGACAGATACTGCGGATGGGTAACTATAAACCTGGCTGTGTCCTGTGAAAAAGTGGTGAGTTTTTCTATGCTGTCAACAGACTTTATTTCCGTAAGTCTTGCACGGCTATTGTTGTAAAAGTGCCGGTAGTTTTCTGCGTATACCTTGAGAATACTGTTAAGTATATCCTCTGCTTTGAAATTCCTGTTGTTGCCGTCAAAGTTTATTCCGAACAAATCACAAACCGACCCGGGAAATTCTATTTTTTTTGAACGGTTTATGATATAACGTATCATATTGTTAATTTGTTGTTTGATTTCCTCTTTTTTCGGAATAACATATATGTGTCCGCTTGAAAGCTCAAATCCGTCAGTCTTTTTAACCGTTATCCTTATCCATCCATAGTAGATCGTTTTTTGACGTCCACCCTCTTTCCACGGAAATCGAAAGGTAACGGTTGTCCGACTCGTCTTTTTGTGATACGCCCAAGATATCTGCAATCTTGTCGCATATAGAGGTCTTGCCTGTTCCGGGTTCTCCAGCAAAAACGGTAAGAAAACCCTGTGTTATGCAGATGAGCATATTTTTTATCATATTTTTATCATAGTTCCGATAGTTATGTATTTCTTCCGTAATGCTATTGAGTATGTCGGTGACGCTGTACTCCTCTGCATTGTTTTCTGTTATATACTCATCTGTTTCAACAGATATACCGTTATCTTCATTGACATGGTTTTCGATGATGTTATCAACAGCTTCCGGGTTATACATAACATATCTTTCGGTTCTTGTTCCGTCGAATCCGTCGGTTTGAATTGTATAGCAGTCCGTACTGTTCATAACCGTAAAACTATTTGTTGCAAAGCCGTTCCTTGGTTTAAAAAGACAAAGTCCATTTACATTCCTATATTCCAAAGGACCGATAATATTGTTGCCGTCATCCAAAAAGTATTTTTTACCTTCTTTCAGGTCACCTTCCAAAGAACCTACCCTTTGAGGCATTTCACTTATATACCATTCATCTTCTAAAATTTTGGCAGTTTTTGTAACAAAATATATACCGCGGTCTCCGCTTTCAAAAACAGAAATCGATTTGTTTTCCATTAACTCGCAAAACGATAATCTGTATTGTGTAAAGTTTTCTTTTGGAATTTCTATCAAGTCATCATCGGAAAATGTTATAAAACAGAGCTTTTCTTTATACTCCTCCAGTTTATGATAGTGTCTTTTGAACAAATCGGCGGGCTCCGGCTCTGCCGATATTTATGCTTTTCCGAAAATTATTTTGAAAGAAAATAAGGTTATCATAATTCTCCACGGCGCGGAGCGTGTTTTCTTCGACTATATACTGCGGATAGAAATTATAAAAATAGTTTTCACATTTAATATATCCCAAATATGTTTTCCTAGGCATTTTTCTACCTACTTGCTTATTATATACTGATTATATTACGTTTTTTCTACATTGTCAATAGTATATTGATATTATATAATAAAATTGAACATTTTTATATAAAAAATACGCAATAAAAAAACCCGAAAACGTAATGTTTTCGGGTTTGCAGCAGATATATTCTTATCTTTTGCTGAACTGCGGCGCACGACGTGCAGCTTTGAGTCCGTATTTCTTTCTTTCCTTCATTCTCGGGTCACGCGTTAAGTAGCCTGCCGCTTTGAGTGCGGGTCTGAAGGTTTCTGCGTCAACTTCGAGGAGCGCGCGCGCGATACCGTGACGTATAGCGCCTGCCTGACCTGTGAAGCCGCCGCCCTTAACGTTTACCAGAACATCAAACTTACCAATTGTGCCTGTGAGCTCAAGCGGCTGACGAAGGATAGCCTTGAGTGTTTCAAGACCGAAATAATCGTCAATATCTCTCTTGTTGATTGTTATTGCACCGTTACCCGGTACTAATCTTACTCTGGCAACCGACTCTTTTCTTCTGCCGGTTCCGTAATACTGAATTGAATTAGCCATGGTTTTCTATCCTCCCTATCTTATTTCGCCTGTCCACTCAATCGGTGACTGAGCAGCGTGTTCGTGATCTGCACCACTGTAAACCTTGAGCATCTTTAATGCCTGTCTGCCCAAAGTGTTGTGCGGGAGCATACCTGCAATCGCAAGCTCCATTGCCTTCTCCGGGTTTTTCTCCATCATATCCTTATAGGATACCTCTTTCAGATGACCGATATAACCGGTGTGTCTGAACCATTTCTTCTGTCCGAGCTTGTTTCCGGTAAGAACTGCATCCTTAGCGTTTACGATTATAACGTATTCGCCGCAGGCAACGTTCGGTGTAAACTCCGGACGGTGCTTACCTCTCAGAATAGTTGCGGCAGCTGCGGCAACGCGGCCGAGCGGCTTGCCCGCAGCGTCGATAACATACCACTTTTTCTCAATCTCATTAGCTTTTGCCATGTAGGTTGACATTGTTTCTACCTCCTAAAAAATTTCTTTCAGACTATGAGCAGATGAACACACCTTCCGATATGTGCATTTGCCCACAGTCTGTTACCTGTGCATTACAGCACTTTTTTGGCTGAAAACCTGTCCCGAGGTTTTCAACTTGTTTATTATACTACGGCTTTTCTGCTTTGTCAACCCCTTTTTTAAAAGAAATTGATTTACCGCAACTCAAGGTCACGTTTTCGTGAATTTACTCGTTTATACTCGCGTTTGCTCAAAGTTCAAGTCAAAAAAATTTATTTTCAATCTTTTTTTATAAAACATACCATATAAATACTCAAATAAAAAGTTATGGTAATCTAAGCTATGTTACTCATCTTAACAAAAATTTTCGCTATAAAATAAATATTGTAATTGCTGAAAGAAAATTTTCTGCAGAGGATAAAACCGATAAAATAATATAAAGCAAAATATAATATAGGAGAATACATCTGCAAAGCAAGAACACTGGGATTCAAAACATAGTCCTTGCATACCGGAAAAATTCCGCACATACACATATTAAAAAACATATTATAAATATAGTACATTAAAATTTTAAAGATTTAAAAAAATTTAAAAAAAATGCTTGACAAGACGTAAAATTTATGGTATTATATAAAACGTCCTTTGGACAAGCAACGATATGGCGGTATAGCTCAGTTGGCTAGAGCATACGGTTCATACCCGTAGTGTCACTA
>OGRO01003922.1_pt1 | contig 10265 bp, 9 predicted proteins | sample 1553451 | NCBI WGS metagenome assembly OGRO01 (sample SAMEA2580021, study PRJEB22360) | human gut metagenome
GCTTTGTGGAAAACTGCTTGAAGCATGTGTACTCGCCGGATTATGTTTTGGAAATCGAAGTGAAGGCGGCGGTGCTGCGCAGCGGCGCAGACACGTTTGCCGACCTGACGGTGACGGACAACGGCGGCGGCTTCTCGCGCAGCAAAATGAAACAGAACACCGCCGAGGGACACCGGTCCATCGGCCTGCAGAATATCGCGGGACGCATTGCGCTGTCCGGCGGCAGCTTCCGCATTGTCAGCTGTCCCGGATTGGGCACGACAGCCCGCATCATACTGCCCATGAAAGGGGAAGAGCATATATGTTAAAGGTACTGATCGCGGAGGACGAACCGCTGAGTCTGCAGAATCTGAGCGGACAGATGCGCGATTTGCTTGGCGCGGATGCACTCATCGAGGGAGTTGCGAATGGACGGGAGGCGGTTGAACGCGCCCGTCAAATTCAGCCGCAGCTGGTGCTGATGGATATTGAAATGCCGGTGATGAACGGCCTTGATGCGGCAGCCATCATCCACAAAGCCATGCCGGAAACCCACATTGTATTCCTGACTGCCTTCGACCGCTTCGACTACGCCGTAGGCGCCATGCGGGCCGGCGGAACGGATTATCTGGTCAAGCCGTTTGACAGCGCACAGATTACCGCCTGCCTGCGCAAGCTGAATCTGCTGCCGGAAAGCCGTCCGGCGGTGCGCGGGGACAAGCCGGGAAATACGTTCTGCACCCAGTTTTCCGTGTGGCTGGAGCATCATTACATGCAGGATGTGTCGCTTGATCAGGCGGCAGAGGCGATGGGCATGAGTTCGTTCTACTTCTCACGCTTTTTTCGCACCTCGTATAACCAGACCTTCCTTGAATACTTGACCGCCTACCGTATCGACCGTGCGGTTGAGCTGCTGCAGCAGACTGATATTCCGGTACGGGAAATCGCTGTTCGGGTCGGCTATACGGATGCAAACTACTTCACGAAGGTGTTCAAGCGGCATTTGGGCGTAACGCCTACAGAGTACCGCAATCATAACGCAAACTGAACGAGCCGCGCGGCAGAATTTACGGAATTCATACGGAAAATTTACTATTTCTTCCAAAATGTTTATGCAAATGTCATAAAATAGAATGCGAAAATTTTCAGTACGCTGTGATTTTACCTGTCTACCGCAAGTATTTACGATGTTGCCGAAACTGGTCACCCTATATAATAGGAGATGGAAAGATGAATAAACGCTTTCGGTGTGTGATCGCCGGATGGCTGCTGCTCATGCTCTGTGCATGTACCGGCGGCACGGACGAGCCGCATATCCGCTATTACCGCCTTGCCAGCGGGCAGAGCGAAAACTACCTCGCCAATCAGGCGTGTCAGCGCTTCTGCGACATGGTGCGCAGGGAAACGGACGGCGCGATACAAATTCTGCCGAGCTTTGATAACGAGCTTGGTACCGATGCATCCGCACTTGAGCAGTGCGTGTACGGCGGCATTGATTTTGTACGCACGCCAATCTCGTCTGCCGCGGCGTATGCACCGCAGCTTGCGGCGCTGCAGCTGCCGTACGAGTACACCTCGGACAAGCACCTGTTCCGGGTGCTGGACGGCGCAGTCGGTCAGCAGGTGATGGCCTCGCTCGAGAACAAGGGCCTAACCGGTTTAAGCTATTTTTATGCCGGTTACCGGTGCTTTTTCACGACAGGAAAGGCGATCACCTCACTCGATGACATGAAGGACCTGCGGCTCGGCACCGAGGATTCCTCGCAGATGAAGCAGGTCATTCCGATGTGGGGCGCCGAGGCGGTGACGCTGCCGCCGGATGAGATCGCGCTCGCGCTCCGCACTGACCGGATTGACGGCGCCGAGAGCACGCTGCCTACCTATGTGGACAGCGGCTACTATCAGCTTGCACCGTACTGGACGTACGACCGACATTCCTACAACGCGGATGTGCTGGTCGCGTCCTCGGAAACGTGGGAAACGTTCTCACAGGAGGAGCAGACCATCATTGAGCGATGCGCCGCTGAGGCGGCTTCGTGGCAGCGCGACCACTGGCAGAGCGCAGAGGTTCGAGCAATGCTGCATGCATCCCGCAGCGGCTGCTACATGGCGCTGCTCGATGAGGAGCAGGCCGAAAAGTTCCGTGCAGCGGTGCAGCCGATTTACGAACACCTTTCCGATGCGCAGAAGGAGGTCGTGCAGGCCGTACAGGCACTGGCCGACAGCGATTAGCGAGAACCCCTCCTTGTGCATGACCAGTTTGTTCGCAAACGTCCGTAAAACGGCGTTTTCGATAGAGGAAAACGAACAAGGAGGCTAAAAAGATGAAAATCAAAAGATTGATGGCAGGTCTGCTTTGCGGTGCAGTCGGTGCGGCAACCCTTGGTTTGTCCGGCTGCGGCAATGCCGCGGACAGCGGCATGATGGATGCGGCAAACGCCAATGCAGTTGCAGGCGGCAGCAGTGATCTGCCGGTCATCACCTGGAAGATGGGTTCCACCTGGGGTGACGGCAACATTCACTTCACCTGTGACGAGCGCTTCTCCGAGCTGGTCAGCCAGCTGACCGACGGACGCTTTACCATCACCAACTATCCGGAGGGCTCGCTCTGTGCGGCAAATCAGCTGTTCGATTACGTTCAGAACGGCACCATCCAGTGCGGCGGTGACTGGGGCGGCTACTGGAGCGGCAAGGATACCGCTTTTGAGCTGCTCTCCACTACAATGGATAACTTCACCGGCATGGACTACTACATCTGGATCACCCAGGGCGGCGGCCTGAAGTGCTATCAGGATATGTACGGCAAGTACAACATGACGTATTTCCCGATTATGATCAACCACGCAGAGTCCGGTATCCGTTCGACCAAGCCGATTACTTCTATCAAGGACATGCAGAGCATGAAGATCCGCCTCGGCGGCGTTATGGCCGGCCGTGCAGCGGAAAAGCTCGGCATCAACATCACCACCGTTGCGGCAAGCGAGCTTTATGAGTCCCTGCAGCGCGGCGTTATCGACGGCGGCGAGTTCTCCACGCCGTGCTCGGATGATTCGCTGAAACTGCAGGAGGTTGCCAAGTACTGGTGCTCGCCTGCATGGTATCAGTCCGGCGGTGTCAACGGCGTTATGATCAACAAGGACGCGTGGAACCAGCTCCCCGAGGAGTACCAGAACGCCATCCAGATGGCGGCTGAGATCTGCACCTCCGAGCAGCTGTCCCGCTACCTGTGGATGGATTTCGATTCCACCAAGAAGATGCTCGAGGAGGACGGCTGCGTCGTCACCAAGATGAACCAGGACGACTGGAATACCATCCGTGAGACCTGCCGTCAGGTTTACGAAGAAGAAGCTGCGAAGAATGAAAACTTCAACATGGTATACAGCTCTATGCAGGATTACCGTGAACATGCCGATACCTACCGCGCAATGCTCGGTGACTACGGCTGGGGCTTCAACTACGATGAATCCGAAAAGTGACCGACAGAGTGTTCCGTGCTCTCTTTTGAGAGCACGGAGCCTCAGAAGATGAGGTGTAATATATGAAAGTGATCAAACGCATCTGCGATGTGATCGACCTCGTCAATGACTGGATCGGCAGGATTGCTTCCTTCGCCGTTCTTGGCATTCTCGCGGTCATTGTTACCGAAGTCGTGCTGCGCCGTTTGTTCCACAGTCCGCAGATCTGGACGATGGACGTCATCTGCATGACCTTCGGCTGCTACATTATCATGGTCTGCGCCTACGGCTTCCAGAAGAAGGCCTTTGTTGCGGTTGATGTGCTGTATGCACGGCTTAAACCGCTTGCGCAGAACATTCTGCACCTGATTACCTATCTGGTGTTCTTTGTTCCGTTCGTATTTGTGCTCGTGCCCGAGAGCTTCGGATTTTTCCTTCGCTCGTATACCACGGGTGAGCGCGGCTACTCGGTATGGGCGCCGCCGGCATGGCCGGTCAAGCTGGCGCTGTTCGTCGGCATGACGCTGCTCGCACTGCAGGGCATTTCCGAGATGCTCAAGTGCGTGCGCGGCATCGGTGAAGCCGTTTCCGGCACAGATGATACGAAGGGAGGCGACGCTGCATGATGGAAATGCTGACCAATCTTGTCACGCAGTCCGGCGTGAGCGCAACACAGCTCAGCGCGATCCTGCTTGGCGTACTGTTCCTTACCATGATCATCGGTCTTGCGACCGGTCAGGAGCTTGCGTTCGTCCTCGGCGGCGCCGGTGTTATTATCGGCTATCTCGCCTGGGGCGGCCCGGGCATCACCATCGCCATGACCAAGGTGTACGACCAGATGCAAAGCTATTCCATGGTCGCCATCCCGATGTTCGTGCTGATGGCAAACTTTTTGACACATTCCAAGGTTGCGGATGGGTTGTTCCTCTCTATCCGCTACCTGCTTGGTCCTCTGAAGGGCGGTCTCGGTCTGGCAGTGATCGTGGTTTCCACCGTGTTCGCTGCCACGACCGGTATCGTCGGCGCATCCGTTGTTACCATGGGCATGCTGTCCGTACCGGTGCTGCTGAAGTGCGGCTATAAGCCGTCTCTCGCGTGCGGCATGGTGTGTGCGGGCGGTTCGCTCGGTATCCTGATCCCGCCGTCCATCATGCTGGTTTCGATGGGCTCCTATGCGAATGTATCGGTCGGCAAGATCTTCTTCGCCGCCATCGTTCCGGGTCTTGTCCTGTCGCTGTTCTACATGATCTATGTGTTCGTCATCTGCCATATCCACCCGGATTACGGTCCGGCGATGACCACCGAAGAGTTGGCTGCCATGCCGCTGAGTGAGCGCATCACCGGTTCGCTCATCAACCTGATCCCGCCGGTCATCCTGATCGTCGGCGTGCTCGGTTCTATCTTTACCGGCTGGGCAACCCCGACCGAGGCAGCAGGCGTAGGCGCGCTGTTCTCGCTCATCCTCGCCATCTTCTACAAGCAGTTCAGCTGGAAGATGCTGTACGATTCGCTGATCGACACCGCAAAGACATCTGCGATGGTATTCATCATCCTGTTCGGCGCGTCTGCCTTCACCGGCATCTTCATGTCGCTCGACGGCGACCAGCTGATTGCAACCTGGATTTCGAGCGTTGGCATCGGCAAGTGGGGCGCGTTCGCAATCATGATGGCGATCGTATTCTTTATGGGCATGTTCCTCGACTGGCTGGGCATCGTTATGATCGTATTCCCGATCTTCCTGCCGATTATGGATATGTTCGGCTTTGACCGCCTGTGGATCGTCGCAGTTACGGCTGTTATGCTGCAGACCTGCTTCATGACGCCGCCGTTCGGCTTCGCACTGTTCTACATCAAGGGCATTGTGCCGCCGTCGGTCAAAATACAGGAAATCTACCGCGGCGTTATCCCGTTCATCCTGATTATCATCGCAGTGGTAATTCTGGTAACGGTATTCCCGCAGGTTGTATATTTCCTCCCGAATCTGGTAGCATCTTAATCTTTCTCCTGAGCCTTCCGGCAGACACCTGTGCCGGAAGGCTCATCTGCTTGTTACCTGTGTTATTTCGCAGTTCAATGCGGTTTTCCTCTTACCGTATTACCGTAAAATGGGAAATATGTAGATGTGTTTGAACTGCGGAATAAACTTCTGTCTGCCGGATTGTTGGAGTATTTGCCGGCGGCAGACCCCCCTCCGGGCTCTCTGATCTGTTGAAAATCAGAGAGCCCTTGCTTATTCTTGCGTGGAAAAATTCCGCAAATCGCTTGACTTCTCGAAAAATTTCGGGTATAAGATTATATTGGACAGACAAAAATTCGATGATATACTATTATATAATGCATGCCTGTTCAAAGCCTGAACGGTATGGTCAGGCTCGGTTTGTCGAAAAGGTCAATATTCATGCAGCTTCAGCCAATTCGCGCAGCAGCGCGTGTAAAATAGCATTTGCTTTGCAAATGCAAAAAAGTCGGGGCGTGTACCGCGCAGCGCGGCCGAGAAACCGCGCAAGGACAGCGCTGACTTTTTTCATTTCTGGAGGGAGAAAGTTTCTGCATAGGAACTTTCGGACGACTTTGGAACGGCCCGCGGTCCGTTCCTGCTTGTCGGCGAAACTGTACTTTCGCCGACAGCCTAAGCCTGAACGGTGCGTTCAGGCTTTCGGTATGTCATACTGCAGCATCGTTAAAGGAGGGGATTTATCGTGCAGACGCAGATTTTTATGGTGCATAAGCGGCATCTGGGACTGCGGGCGCCGACGGTGCTTGCCGTCGGCTTTGCGCTGACGATTCTGGTGGGTGCGCTGGTACTGATGCTGCCGGTTTCGGCGGCAGACGGACAGATAACACCGTTTCTCGACGCGCTGTTTACAGCAGCCTCGGCGAGCTGTGTTACCGGACTCGTCACGGTCAGCACGGCAGTGCACTGGTCGGTATTCGGCAAGTGCGTCATCCTGCTGCTGATTCAGATCGGCGGACTCGGCTTTATGTCCGTCGCGGCTATTGCGTCGTTTGTCCTGCGGCGAACGATCACGCTGCACGAGCGCATGGTGATGAGCGCGGGGCTTAATCTGTCGGACGGCGGCGGCATTGTCCGTCTGACACGGCGCGTGCTGTTCGGCACGTTCATCATCGAAGGGACGGGAGCGGTTCTGCTGTCCTGCCGGTTCGTGCCGCATTACGGTTTCCCGAAGGGAATCACAATGGGCGTGTTCCACGCGGTTTCGGCATTCTGCAACGCAGGCTTTGACCTGATGGGCACACCGGACGATCCGTTTCAGTCGCTCATCGGCTGGGCGGAGGATCCGCTCGTGAACATTACGCTGATGGCGCTCATCGTGCTCGGCGGTCTCGGCTTTTTCGTGTGGAGCGACGTGTGGGACAAGCATAGTTTCTGCCGTCTGCGCCTGCACACGAAAATCGTGCTGACGGCCACGGCAGGTCTGCTGCTGTTCGGCTTTGGCTGGACGCTGCTGTTCGAGTGGAGCAATCCGGCAACGCTCGGTGCGTTTGATACTCCGCACAAGCTGCTTGCGGCGGCGTTTGAGTCCGTGACCCTGCGCACGGCAGGCTTCAACACCATCGATCTCGGCGCGCTTACCGGCCCGAGTCAGGCGGTGTCGTGCCTGCTCATGTTCATCGGCGGATCGCCCGGCTCAACAGCAGGCGGCATCAAGACCGTGACGGCGGCCGTGCTCGTGCTCACGGCCATCAGCGCCTTCTGCGGGCGCACAACGGTTTCGGCGTTCGGCCGGACGATTGCGCCGCGCAGCATCATGAACGCCGTAACCCTGCTCATGGCAGGCGGCGTGCTCTGTCTGGTCGGCGCCTGTGCGATCGCCGGAATCGAGGACGCACCGTTTCACCAGTGCCTGTTTGAAGCGGTCTCCGCGTTCGGCACGGTCGGTGTGAGCATGGGTCTGACACCGACGTTGGCGGCGGCTTCGCGCGTCATTCTGATCGTGATGATGTATATGGGCCGTGTCGGTGTGTTGACGCTCGGCGTTGCCGTTTTCATGCGCCGCAGAGAGCCGCCAAGGCTCAAATACCCGGACGCAGATGTGTTTATTGGTTGAGGCAGCATTCCGCAATTACATTTTCGGCATTTTGCGTGATGATGCCTTTATGGTGAAGTAGATTAAGCAGTTATCCAAAGGAGAGACAGATATGAAATCCTTTCTGGTGATCGGCATGGGCCGATTCGGTACCGCCGTTGCGCAGGAGCTGACCGAGCTTGGTCAGGAGGTTCTTGCCATCGACGAGAACGTCGAGAGCGTGCAGCGCATCGCGGATGATGTGACGCAGGTCATGCAGGGCGATGCGCAGGACGAAGCCGTGCTGGGGGCCATCGGCGTGCGCAACTTCGACTGCTGTATCGTTGCGGTAGGTACGGATATGGAGGCGAGCATCCTCATCACAGTCATGCTCAAGGATCTGGGCGCGCAATACATCATTGCCAAAGCGAGAAGCACTGTGCATGCCAAGGTGCTCGAGCGCGTCGGTGCGGACCGTGTTGTCCTGCCGGAGAGCGAAATGGGCTGCAAGCTGGCACAGCGCCTGGCACATGCCAACGTGGTGGATTTTATCGGCGTGTCGGACGAATACAGCATTCTGGAGATACACGCGCCGAAAAGCTGGGTCGGCAAATCGCTGGTGCAGCTTGACGTGCGGCAGAAGCATAAAGTGAATGTGCTCGCCGTCCGTCATGGTGAACAGGGTGCACTGGATGCAAGTCCTAAGCCGGATAGGGCCATCGAGCCGGATGATCTTCTGTTTATCATGGGCGAAAATAAATTTGTGAGCAGGGTGGTGGAACTGCATTGATTGAGATACAGAGCCGTCAGAATGCCGCGCTCAAGCATCTTGCGCGGCTGGGACGGGAACGAAAATACCGCCGGAGCACGGGGGAAATGCTGTGCGAGGGCGAAAAAATGCTGGGAGAAGCACTGCGTTCGGGCGCGAAGCTGAAAACCGTGCTTGTGAGAGACGGCTGGGACAGTCCACTCGTCAAAGAGGCGGAAGAGCAGGGAGCATCGCTCTATTCTGCACCGGATGCGCTGTTCAAACTCGCAAGTGAGGTGGAAACGCCGCAGAACGTCATCTTTTCCTGCGAGCAGCCGCAGTGGACGGCGGACGCGCTGGACGGAGCCGGGCAGGTGCTCCTGCTGGACGGCTTACAGGACCCGGGCAACCTTGGCACGATCTTACGCACCGCCGAAGCGTTCGCGCTCGGCGCCGTTGTGTTGTGCGAGGGCTGCGCCGATCCGTTTTCACCCAAGGTCGTGCGCTCGACGATGGGCGCGGTGTTCCGTCTGCCGTGCGTGACGCTCCCGCTTGCGGAGGCCGCCGAACGGCTGCACCGGAACGGTCTGCCGCTGTACGCCACCGCGCTGCATGAGGACAGCGTGCCGCTTTCCTCGGTTTCGCTTTCCAAAGCCGCCGTTATCATCGGCAGTGAGGGAAAGGGCGTGACCGAGCAGGCGCTCCGTCTGTCCGACAGGCGCGTGATCATTCCCATGAAGGGCCGTGCCGAATCGCTCAATGCGGGCGTTGCCGCGGCCATCGTGATCTACGAAATGACAAAATGAGGAGGCGGGCACTATGCCGTCAAGACTCAGCTATGTTTGGCTTTCGCTTAAGCGCGGCCGCGGCGCGCGCACAGCCGCTGAGGTACTCGATGCCTTCGGCTCTCCGGAGGCGGTGTTCGCCGCCGACCGGCAGGCACTGACAGCTGCGCCGTGTGAGCTGCGCAAGACCCATGTCGATCTGCTGTGCGACAAGGATACGTCCGAAGCAGAGCAGGTCATCCGGTCCTGCACGGAAAAGAATATCCAGATCATTACCATCGGTGACAGCGCTTACCCGGACCGCCTGCGGGCGATCCCGGATCCGCCGACCGTGCTGTATGTGCGCGGACGCTGGCCGGATTTCGACAGTGTTCCCGCCGTAGCCGTCGTCGGCACGCGCAAGGCGACGCCGTATGGTCTGAAAGTCGCCGATCAGATCGGCACAACGCTTGCCCGAGCGGGCATGATAACCGTCAGCGGCATGGCGCTCGGCAATGACGGCGCGGCACACCGCGGTGCGCTGAAGGCGGGCGGTCTGACCGTTGCCGTGCTGGCGGGCGGACCCGATGTGTGCTATCCGCCGCAGCACCGCAGCCTGATGGGCGATATTCTGCTCATGGGTGCCATCATCAGCGAATATCCGCCCGGCACCGAGCCGCACGGACGCAATTATCATCAACGCAACCGCATTATCAGCGGCCTGTCGGTCGCGTCCGTCATCGTGGAGGCGAGCGACTGGCGTTCGGGTGCGCTCATTACCGCGCGTCACGCGCTTGATCAGGGACGCGATGTGTACGCCGTGCCCGGTCCGATCGACGCGCCGCAGTCGCAGTCGTGCAATGAGCTGATCGCCAAGGGCGAGGCTGCGCTGCTGACCAGTCCGACCGTGCTCGTGCGCGAGTACAGCGGCATGATGCCCGAGCAGGCGGTACAGCAGGCGTTTCGGCGTCAGACCGGCGAGTATCCGGAACCGGCTGCCAGAAGTGCTTGGGAGGACATTCGCAGGCGTGAGCAGCAGGCCGAACCCAAACAGCCGTCTGCGGCTGCAAAACCGCTGCCGGACGGCTTAAATGAGGATGAAAAGACCATCGTCACGCTCGTGCGGGACGGTGTAAGCACGCCCGAGGAGCTGATCGACCGCTGCGGTCTGGCAGCGCCGCGGGTGATGAGTCTTGTCACCATGCTGGAAATGGATGGGATTCTGCGCCGTGAAAAGGGCAGACTCATCCTCGGCACATGGTAAAAGTGAGAGAAAAAAAGAAAACACGCA
>OGRO01003925.1_pt1 | contig 10254 bp, 11 predicted proteins | sample 1553451 | NCBI WGS metagenome assembly OGRO01 (sample SAMEA2580021, study PRJEB22360) | human gut metagenome
CACGAGCTAGCCGTCCGAGGCTTATTTCGTCGACAACGGCGGTAAGGCTTACCGGATAACCGAGGCGGACGCGGAAACCCACGACAGGATTATCGCATACACAAGCGACCTTATGCACGTTTCCGCATCGGCGCTGTGCCTTAATTATAATAAGGAAATGAATCTTGCGTATACTGCGGGCGCGTTTCGCGACTGCACACGCATAGCGAATATCAACCCAAAGCTGTGGAGCGAGCTGTTCATAGAAAACCGCGAAAACCTTCTTTATGAGATAGACGGGCTGACGCGTGCGCTTGGCGCAATAAGACAAGCGATTGAGCGGTCGGACAGGAAAGAATTGGAGAAAATTCTTGAAACGGTCAGGACAAACAAGCTGAAAATGCAGCGTACGGAGCCGAAATAAGCAGTAAAAAATGTTGAAAGTTTTAAAAAGCTGTGTTATAATATAAATATGTGCGGTAATTTGTGCCGATGTTGAAATACTGTCAGAATAAAGGAGACAATAATTATGGTAAAACATGTCATACTTTGGAATCTTAAAGACGAGTACACACAGCAGGAAAAGGAAAAAATCAAGAAGGATATAAAAAACGGACTTGAGGGGTTAAAAGGTAAAATCCCCGGTCTTTTGGATATACGCGTCAACATAGACGGACTTCCCTCGTCAACCGCGGATTTAATGCTTGATACATCGTTCGAGGATGAGGCGGCGCTGATGCGTTATGCGGCGGACAAAGCGCATAACGCGGTTGCGGATACGTTTGTCCGTCCGTTTACCTCAAACCGCGCGTGTCTTGATTTTGAAACAGAGTAACATGTTTGAATTTCACAAAGGAGGAGATTTCGATGCGAACGCTCAGGGTTGAGCTTGGCGAAAGAGCATACGACATTCATATAGGCAGGGACATTTTAAAGGAAAGCGGAAAAATAATTGGCTTGGTTACAAAAAGCCGAAAGGCGTTTATTGTGACGGATGAGAATGTCGAGCCGCTGCACGCGGATGTTTTGTGCGAAAGCCTTTTTGATGCGGGATTTGACGCGGAGCTTACCGTCATACCCGCGGGCGAGAAGTCAAAGTCGCTTGAAATGCTCGGCTTTTTGTATGACAGTATGCTGAGCGGCGGAATCACCAGAAGCGATATAATAATCGCCCTCGGCGGCGGTGTGGTCGGCGACCTGACCGGACTTTGCGCGGCAACGCTCCTTCGCGGTGTTGATTATGTACAGATACCCACAACGCTGCTTGCGCAGGTTGACAGCAGCGTGGGCGGCAAAACGGCGATAGATGTTCCGAGCGGAAAAAACCTTGTCGGCGCGTTTTATCAGCCAAAGACGGTAATAATCGACACAAAAACACTTGAAACGCTCCCCGGCAGGATATTCTCGGACGGCATGGCGGAGGTTATAAAATACGGTCTTATCCGCGATGCAGAGCTTTACAAACAGCTTGAAAAATGCGGCGGCAGAGAAAGCGTATACGCGGAAATTGAGGACATTGTCCACCGCTGCTGCGACATTAAGCGCGGTATAGTCGAAAATGACGAGCGCGACACGGGCGAAAGAATGATTTTAAATTTCGGTCATACCTTCGGTCATGCGATAGAGCGGAAGTACAACTACGAAACATACACTCACGGCGAGGCTGTTGCCGCCGGAATGGTTATGGCGGCGGAGTTCGGAGAAAAAATCGGTATGACAGCGGCGGGAACATCGCAGAGCATAAGAAAAATCCTGAAAGGCTACGGATTGCCGACAGATATAGAGCTTGACCGCGATTCGCTCGGCGCGGCGGTTATGGTTGATAAAAAAGGCGACGGCGGACTGGTAAACCTTATACTGCTTGAGGATATTGGAAAAGCCATAATAAAACAATTTGCAAAAGATGACGTTATAAAAGGAAACCGATAATATGGATATGGTATATATTGAGCCGCAAAGGCTTGAAGGCAGTGTGAAAATTCCTCCTTCAAAGAGCTATGCCCACCGCGCACTGATTTGTGCGGCGTTGTCGGAGGGCGAATGTAAAATCGAAAATATAAGACCTTCTCAGGACATACTCGCAACGCTTAACGTCGTTCGGGCATTCGGCGCGGAGTGTGTGTATGACGAAAAAAAATCGCATCTGACGGTTAAGGGGCGCGGTACGGGCGGCTTTGGCGCGTTGGCTGCGGCGGACTGTAACGAGAGCGGCTCGACACTGCGGTTTTTTATGCCGATTGCGGCGGCGCTCGGTATAAAAAGTGAGTTTACGGGCCACGGAAGGCTTATGCAAAGACCGCTTAAACCGTATTTTGACCTGTTCAAAAAATGCGGCGTGAAATGTGAAATGACGAGGCAAGACACGGTAACGGTCAGCGGGCATATGCGCGGTGGCACATATACGGTTGACGGCAGCGAAAGTTCGCAGTTTGTCAGCGGTATGCTTTTTGCGCTTGCCTGTGCCAAAGAGGACAGCAGGCTTGTGATTGACGGGGCGCTGCGTTCGCGCGGATATGTTGACATTACGCTTGACGTGATGAAAAGCTTTGGAATAAAAGTTAAAAACAATAATTATGAAAGCTTTGAAATTAGGGGCGGACAGCGGTTTTCAAGAAAGACCTACCGAGTTGAGGGCGATTTTTCACAGGCGGCGTTTTTTCTTGCGGCGGGAGCAATCGGGTCGGATATTGTATGTGAGGGTCTGAACGAGGACAGCATACAGGGCGACAAAAAAATAACCGATATTATCCGCAAGGCGGGCGGCATTGTGGAAAGTTGCGGCAAAGGAAGGCTGCGGGCGCGTTGTACCTCGTTAATGCACGGAATAACGGTTGACGCGGACGAAATCCCCGACCTTGTGCCGATTATTGCGGTTATGCTCTGTTTTTGCCGCGGCGAAAGCAGAATTATCAATGCGGGGCGGCTGCGGCTTAAAGAGAGCGACAGACTTCGCGCAACCGCATCGGAGCTTTCGCGGCTCGGCGCAAATATATACGAGGGCAGCGACTATCTGAAAATTGTCGGAGGTCAGGTGCTTTGCGGCAATACCGTTTCCGCGTGGAATGACCACCGCATAGCAATGGCGGCGGCGATTGCGGCAAGCCGCTGCGAAGGCGGCGTTGGGATAACGGGTGCGCTGCAGGCGGTGAAGAAGTCGTATCCGGACTTCTTTGGTGATTACAGAGCGCTTGGAGGGAATGTCAGATGAACGTATGGGGCAATAAAATAAAGGTAACGATTTTCGGCGAATCCCACGGCGCGGCAATAGGCGCGGCAGTGGACGGAATACGGCCGGGAATGAAGGTTGATACGGAGTTTATTGCGCGGGAAATGCTGCGCCGCGCTCCGGGTAGAAACCGATTTTCGACAAAACGGAACGAAAAGGACAGTGTAGAGATTGTTTCGGGCGTGTTTGACGGCTACACGACAGGGACGCCGATTTGCGGAATAATAAAAAACGGCGACACACGTTCGTCCGATTACGAAAAAGACTTGATAAGACCGGGACACGCGGACTACACAGCGTTTGTCAAATATGGAGAACACCGCGACTTTCGCGGCGGCGGTCACTTTTCGGGACGGATAACAGCGCCGCTTGTGTTTGCCGGTGCGCTGGCAAAGCAGCAGCTTGCGGAACGAGGCGTGACAATCGGCTCGCATATACTAAGTATCGGCAGCGTACGGGAAAAGTCGTTTCTTGCCTCGGAAATAAGTGCGGAAACCCTTAAAATGCTTGCAGAGAAGGAATTTTCGGTACTTGATGACGAAATCGGCGAAAAAATGAAAAATGAAATCATTGCCGCCGCAAACGACAAGGACTCCGCGGGCGGGGTCATAGAATGTGCGGTAATCGGTTATGACAAAGGCAAAGGCAGTCCGTTTTTCGGCTCTGTCGAAAGCGTGATTTCCTCGCTTGTGTTCTCTGTTCCCGCGGTAAAGGGAATCGAGTTTGGGCGTGGGTTTGCTCTTTCCGAAATGCGCGGAAGTGCGGCAAACGACGAATTTTTTACGGACGGGACGGACGTTTTTACAAAAACAAACAACAACGGCGGAATCAACGGCGGAATAACAAATGGAATGCCGATAATCTTTTCGGCGGCGGTAAAGCCTACTCCGTCAATAGCAAAGGAACAAAACACGGTTGACATTTCAGAAATGAAAAATGCAAAAATAGGAATCAAGGGCAGACACGACCCCTGCATAGTCCAAAGGGCGGCGGTTGTTATAGAGGCGTGTACTGCGCTTGCGTTATTGGAGATGAATTAAAATGAATAATCTGGAAGATTTGAGAAAGAAAATAGACAAAATTGACAGCGAGCTTATGCCGCTTTTCACCGAGCGGATGAAGTGCAGCGCGGAGGTTGCGGAGTACAAAAGGGCAAACAATATGCCCGTGCTTGACAAAAAGCGCGAAACTGAGATACTGAACGCAAAAATGCAGGCGGCGGAAGAAGGATTCGGGGCGGCAGTCTACGATTTTTACACAGCAATAATGGCGATAAGCCGCGCGGCACAGAACGAGCGGCTTGCAAAAAAGGACGCAAAAATCGATATAAGCGGTTTTGAGCGCAGCTTCAAATCCGACCCTACTGTTGTATTCCAGGGCGCGGCGGGCGCAAACTCTGAATCGGCGCTGATAAATATTTTCGGCGAGGACTGCAAGCGCAAAAACGCAATGACCTTTGCGGAGGTTTTGGACATGGTGGAAAACGGCGAGGCGGACTATGGCATATTGCCTATGGAAAACACGTTTACAGGCTCGATAACCGACGTTTATGACCTTCTTTCTGAACGCGACCTCTATATTATAGCGGAAACCGACATTCCGATTGAGCATTGCCTTATCGGTATGCCCGACGCGGAACTCAGCGACATCAAAACGGTGTATTCGCACGAACAGGCTTATATGCAGAGCCGCGAATTTTTCTCCAAAATGCAGGATATAGACTTTAAGCCGCACTTCAACACGGCGCTCAGCGCAAAGGTTATAGCCGGCTGCGGCGACAAGTCAAAGGCTGCGATTGCAAGCAGAAGAGCGGCAAAGATTTACGGACTTAAGGTGCTTGCGGAGAACATAAGCCAGAGCGGCAGCAATGCGACAAGGTTTGCGGCTGTTGCAAAAAAGGGCGTAATCACGGAAGAAAGCAGCAAAATAAGTATTCACTTTACGCTCCCGAACGAGAGCGGCTCGCTTGACAGAATTCTTGCGGTTTTTGCAAGAAACGGACTTAATATGGTTAAAATAGAATCAAGACCGTCGCGCGACAAGAATTTTGACTATTGGTTCTTTATCGATTTTGAAGGCTGCCTTCTCGACGACAACACAAAGCGCGCGCTTGAACAGGTTGCGGAGCAGGCGGAGGGCTTCAGACTGCTTGGTAACTACAAAACAGTCCACGGAATAAAGCAGTCATGAAAAATATAATACTTATAGGATTGCCCGGCTGCGGTAAAACTACACTCGGAAGGCCTGCGGCAGGGGGGCCTTAAAAGATCTCCCTGACTTTGCCGACTGTGACGAGGAAATCGAAAAGAGCTGCGGAAAAACCGTAACTGAGATTTTTGCCGATTGCGGTGAAAACGGGTTTCGGGAAATCGAAACCGAGGTTTTGAAAAGCCTGCTTTGCCGTGAGAATACCGTTATATCAACCGGCGGCGGAATTGTGGAGCGGGATGAAAATGTGTCGGAACTGAAAAAACACGGAAATGTGATATATATAAACAGGAGTGTCAGGGAGATTTGCGCGGACATCGATACATCGGGACGGCCGCTTTTGAAGGATGGTGCGCAAAGGGTGGCAAGGCTTGCTGAGCGCAGAAATCCGCTTTACCGCGAATGTGCGGAGGTTGAGATTGAGAACAGGGGCGACATTGACGGTGTTGTCCGCAAAATAATCAGGGAGGCTGAAAAAATAAATGGCTGATATGAAAATTATGGTAATTAACGGACCGAATATCAATATGCTGGGGATAAGAGAGCCGGGAGTTTACGGAAACAAGACCTATGCGGAGCTTGAAAGCGAGATTGAGCGGCACTGTGCGGAGCGCGGTGCGGAGGTCGTTGTGGTGCAAAGCAATTCCGAAGGCGAGATAATCGATTTTATTCACCATGCGCTCGGAAACTATGACGCAATCGTAATAAATCCGGGCGCGTACACGCATTACAGCTATGCGATACGCGACGCGCTTGCGGCGGTATGCGTCCCGGCGATTGAGGTTCATATCAGCAATATTCACAAGCGCGAGGAATTCAGGCGCACCTCGGTGACTGCTGCGGAGTGCGTGGGTCAAATTGCGGGGTTTGGATTTGCGGGTTATAAAATGGCAATAGACTATCTTTTAAGTGAGGTCGGAGCGAATAAAAATGAAGATTAAGCTTGCTGTAATAGGAGATCCTATCGGACACAGCCTTTCGCCGGTGATTCATACAACCGTGCTTGACGAGCTTGGAATCGACTATGAATACAGAAAAATTCATGTCAGCCCGCAGGATTTGGAAGCGTTTATGATGTCGGACGCGGCAAAACAGCTTGACGGCTTTAACGTGACAATGCCGCACAAGGAAAGTATTGCCAAGTATATGGAAAGCATTGATGCCGAGGCGGAGCGCTGCGGCGCGGTGAATACGGTCAGGGTGGAAAACGGTAAATTTTTCGGCTATAACACGGACGGGGACGGATATGCAAAATCTCTTGCCGAAATCGGCTTTGAGCTTGCGGGAAAACGGATAACGCTCTTGGGCGCGGGCGGCGCGGCGGCAACGGTAATGCTAAAGGCGGCGTCGCTCGGCGCGGCAAAAATTTCGCTGCTTAACCGAACGGAGGCTACCGCGGCGGAGCTTGCCAACGAGGTATACCGAAAGACGGGAGTTATGGCGGAGGTATATCCGCTCAATACCGAAAACTGCCGCAGATGCTGTGCGGACTGCGACATACTGATTAACGGAACGCCGCTCGGCATGGCGGGCGTTTCGGCGGATTTTGAGGACACCTCGTTTTTGGAGGAAATCGGAAACGGTGGAGTTGTCTCCGACTTTATTTACAACCCGCCGCAGACAAAGCTGCTGGAGGACGCGGAGCGGCTCGGACTTAAAACGGTAAACGGTCTGGGAATGTTGATTTATCAGGGTATTGCGGCTGATGAAATATATCTTGGACGCGAGCTTGATGGAAAATATCTGAAAAAGAAAATAGAGGACAGGCTGAAGAACGCCTGATTATAAAAATTTTGAATTAGTGTCTTGACACAGGCGCTTTTGTGTGTTAGAATAAAGGTACGAAAAGAAGTATTTTTTGTTGTTCTTTGCGACTGACGGATTTTAGTGGAGCACCACAAAGGAACAGGGAGCAGGGGTGAAAGCCCCATTTACAGCCGACCGTCTGGGCGCATTTACTCATCTTGGCGAGTAAGTGCGCCCTTTTTGTTTGCGGCGGCGGAAAAATAAAATAAACGGAGGCACTGTAATGAAAAAGGTAGGTATTGTTATGGGAAGCGACAGCGATTTACCCGTAATTAAAAAAGCAACCGACACTTTAAAGGCTTTGGAAGTACCGTTTGAGGTACACGTATATTCGGCTCACAGAACGCCGGAGGAGGCTCGCAGCTTTGCCTGCGGCGCACGCGAAAATGGATTCGGCGTTATAATTGCGGCGGCGGGAATGGCCGCGCATCTTGCGGGAGCGATTGCGGCAAATACAACGCTGCCTGTTATCGGCATACCCTGTAAATCAACAAATCTTGACGGCATTGACGCACTTCTTTCAACCGTACAGATGCCCCCCGGAATACCCGTGGCGACTGTTGCGATTGACGGAGGAGTCAATGCCGCTTTGCTTTCCGCCCAGATTCTGGCGCTCGGTGACGAGGCTCTTGCAAAAAGACTTGACGAAAAGAGAGCGGCGGACAGCGCAAAGGTTTTGGAAAAAGACTCGAATATAATGACCAAATTATAAGCTGCACGGCACAGACATAAGAAGGGAGAAATAAAATGGGCGGTTTTTTTGGAGTAAGCTCAAAGGAAGACTGCATGACCGATGTGTTCTTCGGAATAGACTATCATTCACATCTTGGTACAAAAATCGGCGGCATTGCCGCATATGATAAAGAAATAGGACTGCAGAGAAAAATACATAATATTGAAAACTCTCCGTTTAGGACAAAGTTTGAGCACGTATTTGAGGAAATGCGCGGCAGCGCAGCAATAGGCTGCATAAGCGACAGCGACGCACAGCCGTTGCTTATCCGTTCTTCGCTCGGAACATATGCGCTCTGCTTTATCGGTATAATCAACAATGCCGAATCGCTTATTGAAAGATACCTTTCGTTCAGCGGTGGACACTTCGGCGCAATGAACGACGGCGCGGTCAACTCAACGGAGCTTGTGGCGGCGCTCATCAATCAGAAAAGCAGCTTTGCCGACGGAATACATTTTGCACAGGAGGAAATCGAGGGTACGGCGTCAATTCTTATTCTTGCCGAGGACGGCTCGATTATCGCCGCCCGCGACAAGGTGGGTCGGCTTCCCGTACTCGCGGGGAGGAACGAACACGGCTACTGTATCTCGTTTGAATCGTTTGCGTACAAAAAGCTCGGCTTTGAGGACGAAAAGGAGCTTGGACCGGGCGAAATAGTCCGCGTTACGCCGGACGGTATAACCCAAATCGGCGCGCCGGGCGATAAAATGCGGATTTGCTCGTTCCTCTGGTCGTATTACGGATACCCGACCTCGAATTATGAGGGCGTGAATGTCGAAACCATGCGCTACAAAAACGGCGAGATAATGGCTGAGAACGATGAAAGCTACGATATAGACTATGTTTGCGGAGTTCCCGACTCGGGTACGCCGCACGCAATCGGGTATGCGAACAAAAGCGGAATACCGTTTGCAAGACCGTTCATCAAATATACGCCGACATGGCCGCGGAGCTTTATGCCGGCAAATCAAAAGGATCGCGACAAGGTTGCAAAAATGAAACAAATTCCGATCCATGAGCTTATACAGGACAAAAGCTTGTTGTTTGTGGACGATTCGATTGTCCGCGGAACGCAGCTGCGCGAAACAGTTGAATTTCTTTATGAAAACGGCGCAAAGGAGGTTCATATGCGTTCGGCGTGTCCTCCGATTATGTACGGATGTAAGTTCCTCAATTTTTCAAGAGCGACAAGCGAAATGGAGCTTATCGCACGGCGCGTAATCATGGAGCTTGAAGGCGAGGAAGGCTTTGAACACATAGACGAATACAGCGATACCCGGACAGAGCGCGGCAAAAACCTTAGAAAAGCAATATGCGAAAAATTCAAGTTCGCGTCGCTGGAATTTCAGTCGCTTGAAGGCGTAATAAAGGCAATCGGAATAGACAGGTGCAAGCTTTGCACATACTGCTGGAACGGAGAGGAGTAAAATATAATGAATAATATTTCAAAATCGGACAGCTACGCGGCGGCGGGCGTTGACATAACCGCGGGTTACAGAGCCGTTGAGCTTATGAAACAGCACATTGCAAAAACAATAACAAAGGGCGTCTGCTCGGACGTTGGCGGATTCGGCGGTCTTTTTGAGCTTGACCTTGAAGGAATTACAAAGCCGATACTGGTGAGCGGAACGGACGGCGTTGGAACAAAGCTGAAAATCGCGTTTCTTATGGACAAGCACGATACGGTAGGCGTTGACTGCGTTGCCATGTGCGTGAACGATATTATCTGCTGCGGAGCAAAGCCGCTGTTTTTCCTTGACTATATCGCGTGCGGAAAGAACGTTCCGGAGCGCATAGCTGACATTGTAAAGGGCGTATGCGACGGCTGCGTACAGTCGGGCGCGGCGCTTATCGGCGGCGAAACGGCGGAAATGCCCGGATTTTATCCCGTTGACGAATACGATCTTGCCGGATATTGCACAGGCGTGGTTGACAAGGCGAAAATAATAGACAATTCCAAAATGGAGGAGGGCGACGTAATAATCGCGCTCCCTTCAAGCGGCGTACATTCAAACGGTTTTTCTCTTGTGAGAAAGGTGTTTGACGTTGAAAATGCGGACATAAAAACACCTCTTGACGAGCTTGGCGGAAAGTCCGTCGGCGAAACGCTGCTCACACCGACAAAAATCTATGTAAAGCCTGTTCTTGCGCTGTTGGATAAGATATGCGCAAAGGGTATTTCGCATATAACCGGCGGCGGATTTTACGAAAATATTCCGCGCAGTATCCCGGACGGTCTGGGTGCAAAAATTGACAAATCAGCCGTAAAAATTCTGCCGATTTTCGAGCTTATTGCAAAGAC
>OGRO01003927.1_pt1 | contig 10250 bp, 8 predicted proteins | sample 1553451 | NCBI WGS metagenome assembly OGRO01 (sample SAMEA2580021, study PRJEB22360) | human gut metagenome
TACTATCAGACCATTCTGATAATTGAATAATTCATCAATAAAACCTTTGATTATGGTGGTATGACCTTAAAATTTTTAGCCAATTGAAACGTTAAAAAAAAACGCCCTAAGAAGTAAGAGTGACGAAAGTGGAAATAAAATGTATAATTGAAACATGTAAACCCTTACACACTTTTTCTTTATGAAGTATCATCCAATAAAAAGCCTAAATCTTACACAGGATACTGTGTTATTTTCAGTAGGAGTTTAAAATTAATATGGAGTAGTGAATTGATTACAAATTGAAAGTAGAATATAAAACACACCCAGGTAAAGAAGTTACAATAATAATAACCAATGATTTAGATACGTCGTCAAAGAGTGAGCTTAAAAAGTTGACTATACTAACAAAGAGGGAGTACTGTTATGGAAAAAGTTTTGAAGGATGGTAAACTTTATTCTCTAATAGAATTTAGGGACAAAATCTATGAGGATTTAGATTTATCAAAAAGTGACTTAACCACTTTATTGTGTGCGATATTGATTGCATCTATTGGTTTGAATATGAATTCTATTCCAACAATCATAGGGGCAATGTTGATTTCTCCATTGATGACACCTATCCTTGGAGTAGGTTTTGCGTTAGCAATATTAGATATAAAACTTCTCAAAAAGTCGTTTAAAATTCTTTTTATTCAAGTTGCAGTAAGCCTTTTAGCCTCTACACTTTATTTTTTACTTTCGCCCATTTCTTACGCAAGTACGGAAATTATTGCTAGAACTTCGCCCACAATTTGGGACGTTGTAATAGCATTCGTCGGTGGATTAGCCGGCATTATTGGAGCACGAAAGAAAGAAGCTAATAACATTGTTCCTGGTGTCGCCATTGCAACTGCTCTTATGCCACCCGTTTGTACCGTGGGGTATTCTATTGCCACAGGAAATCTTGAGTATATGATAGGGGCGTCATATTTGTTCTCCATTAACTGCAGTTTTATTATGATTGCTACATATATTGGCACTAATGTGATGATGGTTAATAATCCTTATGTTAAACATAATCGTGAAGCCTCTAAAATGCGAAAAATATTAATTCTAGTCTCGCTTGTTCTTATTATTCCAAGTTTAGCTTCTGCAACTGCCTTAGTTAGAGATACGCTAATCAATGAGTCTATCAATAATTATCTATCTGATCAATTTGAAAACCATACTATTTTGAAAAAGAAATATAGTAAAGAAAATAATACACTAAAGCTAACCATTTCAGGTAAATATCTTTCAGAAGCTGAGTTACAAGGTATCATTAACAAACAAAATGAATATGGTTTGAAAAATATCTCGATTCAGGTTTCACAATTAACAAATGATAGATTAACTGAAAAAGAATTAGTCGACTACATCATTCAATATAAAAACGATGATGATCTTCAACAAATAGAAAAGGATAAGTAAAAAGAATCCCCAAATAACAACAAGTAATGTGAGATATTAATCTGATAAGCATAAGAAACCGTTGAAAAGTATTGTCACTAGTGGTCCATAGGAGAAATATCAATGAAAAAAGTAATGATAATTATTAATCCAACTTCTGGAGGAGAAACAGCATTAGATTATAAAGAGAGCTTGGAGAATAAGGCTAAAGAGTATTTTGATTATGTTGAAACTAAGATTACGCAAAAAGCCAAAGATGCAACTCAATTTGCTGAAAAAGCCTCTAAAGAAAAATATGATGCAGTAATTGTTTTTGGTGGAGACGGTACTGTAAATGAGGTTATTTCAGGGATTGCTGAAAAAAATCACATTCCAAAACTTGGGATTATTCCTGGTGGAACTGGTAATTTAATCACTAAGCTATTAGAAATCAACCAAAATATTGATCAAGCGATTGAAGAACTTGATTTCAATTTTACTAAAACCATTGATGTTGGAAAAGCTAATCAAAATTATTTTGGCTATATTTTTAGTGTTGGATCTTTACCAGAAGCTATTCATAACGTTGATATTGAAGATAAAACAAAGTACGGTATCTTTGCATATGCAATCAATACGATGAGGTCCGTTATGGAAGACGATGTATTTAATGTTCGTATTGAAAGCGAAAATGGCAATTATGAAGGTGAAGCTAGTCAGGTCTTAGTTCTTCTATCTAATTACTATGCAGACAAAAAACTATTTGATGAAAATACAGATGGATATGGAAATATCTTGATTTTAAAAGATGCATCCATCATTTCTAAATTATCGACTATCCCAGATTTGTTAAAAGGGGATCTAGTAGGTAACGATAATATCGAATATATCAAAGCGCGTAATATTAGGATTTCTTCAGAGGTTGAGTTAGAGTCAGATGTTGATGGAGACAAATCGGATAATCTTCCAGTAGATATAAAAATACTAGGAAACCATATCGAAGTATTCTCAGGCACCAAAGTATAGTTTTTTCCCTTCTACTTCTCCAACAAAAAAGTTCTAAATGATATAAGTTACTGCATCAGCAACAATAATAGTCTTGTCCTTTTTGAAGTTAGGATATAAGTCAAAGGTAAGTCAATTACTTTTAATATATGGAGTTAAGGCGTTTTTTGATTCATGTCTAAAAACTTTTCGGAAGCATCAACTGTGATCGTAGTTTTCGAGCATAACAAAAAGTAGTGAAGAGATTCCATCGTCGGAATCTTCTTCACTACTTTTCTTCTCTCTTTCCTACTCAATCACCAATAGCAGCATTTCAGAGTTTCCACTCTTCAATCAACCAATCCGAAAGAGCATCATATCTTTCTTGGAGATGGTCATGATGACCGTAGGAGTCAAATGCTGAATAAGTGGACAAGCACTGTTTTTTGATGCATTCATGTACTTCTTTGGCAAAGCTAGGAGCCTTGGCCAGTCTATTCTTATGATTAGCCCCTTCGGTCAAACCGTTACATAAATAGACCGAGCAAGACTTATTGATGGGCTGGTGGGCTTTGCAGTAAGCTACAAAATTTGGATACCAGAAGGATCCACAAATGGAAAAGATAAAAGGCATCTTATCACTGCTATAAAGACTGGAAATAGCAGCCAAACCACCCAGCGAGTAGCCTCCGTAAGCCATGCGAGTTTCATCCAGTCGAAACTCCTGTATGATACTTTTGAAAATATTGCCAAATAGATGGTCATGATAGCTGGCCAACTTGCCACCAAAATCAGGGCTCCCAGGTCTCAAAGCCTGAGCCTGCCAAGGCGTAAAATCATCCAAGCGATTCTTGGGCTCAAGGCCTACCAGGATAACAGAATCCGCTAGTTTTCCCAGATAATCCAGTTGTCCATCATTCAGAAAAACAGCTGGATAAGTCTTAGTAGCATCATAAGACTCAGGAAGGGCAATCGTCACTCGAATGCCATGGCAGACAAAGTCTTTATTTATTAACAAAGTCATTAACCTTTTCAAGAGAATCAATCACAGATGGACCGTAATCCATAAGCTCATCATAAGAAATAGTCATGATTTTCTTGTTTTTAACGGCTGGAACATTTTCAAGAACAGCGTTCTTTTCCATCTTGTCTGTAGCATCCTTGTCCATGGCCTTATTACGGTCACTAGTTACATAGATAATCAATTCTGGTTCCATAGACACGAGATTTTCCAGAGTCAAATCTGATGTTCCTGTCGCAACATTGGTATAGCCAAGCTGATTAAGCATACTTTCTTGAAGGGCAGATTTGTAAGTTCCAAAGGTCTCATCGTTGTAGGCACACATGATCAGAGCCTTCTTCAAGTCTTTGTCAGAAGACTTGTTTTTCTTTTTAACAGCGTCGATACGCTTTTGGAGTTGTCCTGCATACTTGTCTGCCTTGTCTTGAACGTTGAAAATGTCACCAATATTTTTAACATCTTCGATGATATTATTCAAATCTTGTTTAGTTGTTGAGACAGAAGCTTTTTGAGTATAAACAGGAATGTCGTTGCTGTTCCACGTGCTGATGGTTCCCATTGATTTGTCTGAGAACATCATGTTACGACCAATAAGAGCATCTGGTCCGTAAGCCAAGATGGCTTCTTGAGAGATAGTCTTCTTATCACCGATATGTGGGATTGAGGCAATGTCTTCCTTATATTTATCGGTTACTTCATTGTCAGGGTTAAGCATACCGACAATCTTGTCTTTTAAACCAAGCTCAATCAAAATTTCCGTTGATGAAAGGTTGTTTGTGATAACCTTTTCTGGTGCCTTTTTGAAGACTTGATCTAGCTCAGTTCCTTTATCGTCATAAGTTTTGACAGTCAAAGGATACTGGGTTTCTGAGTTAGTCTTTTTCACCGTTTCTTTTGCTGCTGATGACGATGATGTGCTGTTTTTATATGTAGAACTGCATGCTGTCAATGTGAGGACTGCTGCAGCGATTAATGCGATACCAAAAGTTTTCTTGTTCATAAGGCCTTCCTTTCCTAGGCTTATAAATACTGAATCATTGCCTGCTGGTCATCCGTCCAGGTAATACGACTCTGAACATCATAAACCGCCTGCAAGGATTGTGGGGTTACGGCATCCCTTGGGACACCTTGGGCAATAATCTCACCCCCTTTCATTAAGTAAATATAATCTGAAAAACGACAGGCCAATTGAATATCGTGGAGAACTGCGAGAACATTAATGCCGAGTTCCTTGACCAAGGCCAACATCTCCAACTGATACTTAATATCCAAATGGTTGGTAGGCTCATCCAATAAAAGAAGTTTGGGTTCCTGAGCCAAAGCACGCGCTAGGATAACTCTTTGTTTTTCGCCACCTGATAAGGACGAATAATAGCGTGTCTTCTTTTCAGACATGCCAACCTTGTCTAGGGCATCCTGAACGAGCAAGTGGTCCCGCTCCGATTCTTTTTGCAGAAAGGAAAGATGGGGCGTTCGGCCAAGCATGACAATTTCTTCCACCGTGCAATCAAATTGAAGGGTGTTAAACTGTGTCACAACGGCCATTTCTTTTGCAGTTTCCTTTAGGCTTACCTGATCTAGGCTTTTTCCATCAAGTAAAATCTGACCGCTATCTGGTTTCAACTGGCGATAAATGGTTTTTAGCAAGGTTGATTTCCCACTCCCATTTGGTCCTAGTATGGTCTGGAATTGTTCGCCTTCGACCTTTAGGGAGACTCCATTTAGGATTTTTTTCTCTCCAATCGAATAATGAATATCCTTACACTTTACATCCATAAGTCTAAACCACCTTCCTACGATTTTTAGTCACAATATAAATAAAGAAAGGTGCGCCAACCAAGGCTGTAAAGATACCGATAGGTAACTCCGCATTTTTAACGAGGATTCTAGCCAAGACATCTGCCCAAACCACAAACAAGGAACCTAGGAGAGTTGCTACTGGAAAAAGCTTACGATAATTAGTCCCGACTATACTTCTAGCGATATGAGGGGTAATCAAGCCGACAAAGCCGATAATTCCACAGCTAGCAACCAAGACGGCCGTTATGATCGCAACGATGGCGATATAAAGATACCAATAGAGTTTAAGTGGAATCCCTAAAGTCAAAGCTGCTTCATCTCCCATCATCATGGCATTAAAAACACGATACTGTGTTGAGAAAAAGAGAAAGGCCAAACCAACCACTACTGCTGGAAGCATCAAATCTGACCAAGATGTTCCTGTCAATGAACCCATGGTCCAAAACTTAATGGTCATGACACTGTCTGCTGTCGCTCCAATAGAGATTATAAAATTGGCAAAGGCAATAAAGAGGGCATTAACAACCGTTCCAGATAAAATCAAGCCAGATGTGGTCACTCTCCCCTGCATAGAGGCAATGATTAGGACAAGAACCGTCGCTAGGATAGCCCCCACAAAGGCACCCAAGCCTACCACAGCTTTAAGACCTAAAATAATGGCCAAGGTTGCTCCAAAAGTTGCTCCTGCCGAGATTCCCAGGATATAGGGTTCGGCAATCGGATTATTAACGGTTGACTGCATGACACTCCCAGACATGGAAAGACCTGCACCAACTATTAACCCCAGGATAACCCTAGGAACTCGCATATTCCAGATAATAGCTTCAAGTGGCTTGGCTATACTATGACTGGCAACCGGAAGCCCCAATTTACTGAAGATGACACCATAGGTATCACCTATATCTATAGTGACCGCCCCTAAAGAAACTGCTATAAAAACTGACGCTACTAGCAAAAGCAGAAGCAAACAGAGCAGGCTTAGGTAGCGGGAAAAAACAAGGTGTTTTGTTTTTTTAAAAGGCATTAGCACCTCCTTTCCACCTGTAATGTCAGAAAATTTTGACAATACATTTTCTAGTATAACATGCCTCAAAAAGAAGGGCAAGGTCATCTGAGTATTACATAGAAAAAAGAGCAGTCAACTTGTACTGCTCTTTTGATGTATAATGATTGAAACAAAGTGAGAAAAAGTCGGTTTATCATTTAACTTTCTCCACACTGCTACTAGCAATTCTCATGGCAAGAAGTATTATCAGCACCTTAATCACAAGGGATAACCAAAGGCTCTCCGCTGATGACAGTTGCGATAAAGCATTGATTAGTGCATGGGTCATGACACAAAGCCAAAGACTTCTGGTCTTTGTATAAATGGCGGATAAGATGAAACAATTGCTTAATAAGCCTAGCAAGAAAGGCAATAAATGAATCGTGGCCAGAGACCCATCAATGTAAAAATAGAGCAAATGCCATAGTGACCAAGCTACAAAGGTACACAGCGTAGACACTAGATAGGTCAACTTTTCTTGCAAAGTAGGCTGGAAAAAATAGCGCCAACCGATTTCTTCGATTCCACCAAAGACAAGGGCTTTGCAAAATAACATAATGGGGAGATACCAAGCCTTGAAAATCATACCTCCACTCAAGACTAGTGGTAAAAAATCCAATCCTAGAAAAATGAGGACTAAGAAATAGTTACTAAGAGGCTGTTTGACTTGGAAAAAATCTCTGACAAGTTGTTTAAAACTAGAGTGATGATAGCGGATGCTAACATAGCCTCCCCAAATAGCTGATGACAAACCACCTAACATAAGGGCAAAGAGGCCAATTGGAGTCCCATAATCAACCCTAACTTCTCCTGCTCTTAGCAGCCAAACAAGGAGACTGACCAGTAAGATTTGTCCAAGGGTCCCCACTAGATAAAGCAACAAGGCTTGTTTTCTTTTCATATCTTGCTTCCTTTTTCTTGCCTATTTAAAACCTTCTTCTCACCTTAAGCTAGTCCATATCCACCCATTTGCCATTGTCCATGATAAAGGGTTTGGATAGACCTGGTCCGGTATAGTCCTTGTACTTGGTTGTGAGATACTTGTAGCAATCTTTCTTACTAGCAAATTTTATGGCTTGGTAGGGCTCTTCGAAGGTCAATTTTTCGACAAATAAGTATCCATCTGTCGTAGGTACCAGGACGCCAACGTGACCGACAAAAAGGGAATCTCCATCCAGATTATCGTGGACAACGACTGACAGCATGCGTGCCTTGTCATCAAAGGTGAACTGTTTGTAGTAAGCCTCCATATGCTTGGCGTGAACCTTGACATCTTGGGTGGCCTCAGTCTTGACCCTTGAAAAAAGAATCTCAAAATTTTCCTGATCCTTGGCATCAAAGAGCTTGCCCTTGTCAATAGCGTCCTTATCTTGGAAAAGGAGCTCACTATCACTCTTGACCTGTGGAATCTTAATTTTGCCTTTCAGTAGCGTATAGGTGTTGATACGACAGTTGGTACCGATAAAGTCACCATGCTTAGCTGTCCACAGGCTACTGATTTTTTCCACATCATAGTCTGTTTTGCTAAATGGTGCAAAATCCCCAGAAAGTCCAACAGAACCCACGGTATCATTGTAATCCCTAACCAGATTGATAAAGTTATCCACACTCTCCTCGTTCAAATGTTTCGAGAGAATGGAACGTACCTCATTAAGACTGGCCTTGCTATTAAGGTTGGAGTAGCTTGGTTTTTCCTCCTTTTTGTGGATATGTGCAAAAACTGCTAGACCGACGAGTAATAGGCTAGCGATAGATAAAAGAATTAGCGTCTGTTTTTTCAGATGTTTCATAGGCGCCTCCTTGGCTTCATTATACCAGATTTTGCTGACTGCTCATTCTCAAGATGCTTTTTCTTGTGGATAAAGACTTTTACTTGAGACTTTCCTTAGGTGATAGCGGACGCCAGCGAACTCCTTCGAAGTTCCATGGCTAATTTTTGAGCCTAAAGTCTCAAAAATTCCGAACGCCTGAAATACCAATGCTTCAGGCGTTTTTATCACAGCGTAAAGTCTCAGTATAGGCTCACACCGTTTGAAGACTATGGATTTTTATCATTTTTTCTATATTTTTTATTATTTCCAAAATAGCTGTTCAATTTTAATGATATTATCTACAACTTTTTCGGGACTTTCCGATAAATCATTATCAATCCAAAAAGAAATAATGGTTTCAAAAGATGCAGAGAAGGCTTTTATCACAATTTCATCTGAAATCTTCGTATTTTTCTTGATCTTTTCTCTAATAGCTGGGTTGTTATTTATAAGATCACAAATAAGTTGTTGAACCTTATCTTTAAATTGAACGTGAGGTGCTTTTGAAATTGCTTTAAAATGTTTATAGTCATTTTTTATTAATAGTAGAGCCTTTAAAAGCATGTCCTCTTTATCTAAATTTCCTTGAGCTAAAATCTCCCAAAATCTTTGCATCGTCTCTGTTCCGATAGAGTATGCTAAATCATCCTTATCAAGAAAATGTTGATAAAATGTTCCCCTACTAACATTTGCTCTCTGAGTTATATTTCCAATGGTTATTTTTGAGTACTCCATTTCAAGTAGGAGGTCTATCAAAGCAGACTTGAGGTTAGTAACGCTATTAGTCTTTCTTTTATTTGTCATTTTTTCCTTAATTAAACATATTGTTTGATGTTGTCATGGTCAATATATGGGTATTATTATATTCTTTTTATGTGAATTATAAAAGTTAAAAAAGACTGTTTTATGTTCACTAAGATAATTGATGCATCATTAATCATTTAACAAAATAATTAATGAAGGGAATAGAATTTAATGACAAAATCAAGAAAAATTCTAGGATTTATAGGTCTAGTTTTAGCACTCTTTATGGGAGCTTTAGATGCCACGATTGTTAATATCGCCCTACCAAATATTATGGAAGACTTACATACAGGATTGACTGATACAAGTTGGGTAGCAACAATCTATGTTTTAGCAATGTCTGTATTTATTATTACTGTTTCAAAACTCGCTGATATCTACGGTAGAAAATTGGTTATGCTAATTGGTGTAGTCATATTTGGCATCTTCTCATTCGCATGTATGGTGGCTGATTCTTTATTACTCTTAATTATTTTTCGGTTCTTCCAAGGAATTGGAGGTGCCATATTAACTCCAATTGTTCTCCCCATGGGAATTGAACTACTTGGGAAAGAGAATACCAGCCGTATTACTGCTATTATGGGTACCTTCAGTGCCTTAGCTGCAGCGGGGGGACCAGTAATTGGTGGTTTAATTGTCCATTGGACAACATATCATTGGATTTTTGGTATTAATGTTCCAATCGCTATCTTTGCATTCTTGATGATCCTAGTAGGGACAAAAGAATCATATGATTTAAAAATTTCAAAGAATATTGACTGGCTAGGTATTATTTTTCTTACTTGTACTTTAGGTGGACTTATATTTGGTTTATTAGAAGGTCACGAGTATGGTTGGGCATCACAAACCATCATAGCTAGTTTTGTTATTAGTGTTGTAGGTCTATTTTTGCTTATTTTAACTGAAAGAAAAGCAAAATCATCTATTATTGACTTAAAATTATTCAAGGAAAGTACATTCACATCTTCAAGTATTATTTATATGATTTTTGGATTTGCGATTATCGTACCTTCATTGATCTTAAACTATTTCTTGCAAAATGTTCGCAACTATTCTGCTTTGCATTCAGCATATCTTATTATTCCTACCTCTTTAGCTATCGTAGTAGGTATGCCGTTAGCAACTAGGATGTACCAAAAAATAAGTGCAAGATTACTTATTAGTATCGGATTGGTTATTACAGCAGGTGGCTTATTTATGCTTAGTCTTGTTGAGTATAATACTTCACAAAGTATGATTGTTTGTTGCAATGTGATTATTGGTTTAGGACTAGGCTTTATGGCAATGGCATTAACGTCATCTGTAAAATATTTACCAGTTAATAAGGCTGGAATTGGGTCAGGTATCGTTAATGCTTCTAGATATATTGGGCAAGCCATTGGTATGGCTCTCCTCG
>OGRO01003929.1_pt1 | contig 10247 bp, 9 predicted proteins | sample 1553451 | NCBI WGS metagenome assembly OGRO01 (sample SAMEA2580021, study PRJEB22360) | human gut metagenome
CTGGAACCACGGTTCTCCGCTGTTTATGGAAATCGAACCACGTTTCTCCATCGACAAGCTGACCAATACTGACCTTAGCTTTGGTCCGTTCAAAGAGTGGTACTTCGCGAACAACTACATTTACGACATGGGTCGTAATAAAGATGGTCGCCAGAGCACCTGGTACATGGGTCTGGGTACCGATATCGATACTGGCCTGCCGATGAGCCTGTCCATGAACGTCTATGCGAAATACCAGTGGCAGAACTATGGCGCAGCGAACGAAAACGAGTGGGACGGTTACCGTTTCAAAATTAAATACTTTGTGCCGATTACCGATCTGTGGGGCGGTCAGCTGAGCTACATCGGCTTCACCAACTTCGACTGGGGTTCCGATTTAGGGGATGACAGCGGTAACGCAATCAACGGTATTAAGACCCGTACTAATAACTCTATCGCTTCCAGCCATATTCTGGCTCTGAACTACGATCATTGGCACTACTCTGTCGTAGCTCGTTACTGGCACGACGGTGGTCAGTGGAACGACGATGCAGAACTGAACTTCGGCAACGGCAACTTCAACGTTCGCTCTACCGGCTGGGGTGGTTACCTGGTAGTAGGTTACAACTTCTAATTGTGAGAATGCCGGATTTCATATCCGGCATTTTTTATCACTTCTTCTTGTTCATCATCGCTTTCAGGTCAGCGAATGGGTTGTACTTCGCTTCACCGACATCTTTCTGCGCATCTTCCCCTGCGATAACGGTCGTACCATACTGATCTGCTTCGGTATATTTTGAATGCTCGTGATCGTGGCAATAAAGACACAATAACTCCCAGTTACTGCCGTCTTCCGGGTTATTGGTATGGTCGTGATCAATGTGGTGAACGGTAAGTTCACGCAGGTTGGAATAAACAAACTCGCGAGAACAGCGACCGCAGACCCACGGATAGATTTTTAATGCTTTTTCGCGATAACCGCTTTCTAACCGCGCATAGTTTTTTGGGATTATAGCCATGAAAAGTTACCTGGATGAAATGTAGGGTTACGCGCAGTTTCCCAAGATGCGGGGATTTTCGCAATCCTGAGTCAAGAAATTCTCACATTACCAGTGACGGCGAGGTTCCATCAGCTGATGAAGAATGCGCGCAATGAGAATGTCATCGACTCTTATAACGTAATAAACAGTGTGAAACCTAAATGCGATCTTCTTTACCTCTGGAATCGCATCATAGTCTTGACCAATCTCGGGCATTTGAGAGAGTGTATCCAAAAAAATGCCGAGAGAGTCGGTATAGCGATCCGCCTGCTCCTCACCAAACTTTCCCAGCGTGTAGTCATAGATCCCTCTGAAATCTTCAACAGCTTTTCCGCTAAGCTTATACACGATGTTTTTGCTTCCTTTCTGCTGCGATATCACGAAGCGTCATCGAACTTTCACCGCTCTCAAGACCTTCAATAACTGCATTTCTGACAGCTTCATCCCGGGATTCTTGTTGTTCCAATAGACGAAGCGCTGAACGCATCACTTCACTGGCCGAGCCATAACGACCAGACTGGACCATCCGGGTAATAAAACTATCTAATTGTTCGCCAACGCTTACTGAGGTAATTTTGCGCATAAGCGATCTCCATGTATTAACTATTAATACAAAGTATATGTCAGAACTCTTTCTACAACCAAAGCTGTATTCAGTAAAATAATCAACAATCGAAAAAAAACCGCAGCGCAAATACGCCACGGTTTTTTAAATGAACGGATTTAAAACACCCTTAAGGCAGAATTGACGGCTGATCCGCCCCTTCTTTTTCCACTTTCTGCTGCAGCATGTGTTCGCGCTTCATACCCAGTTTCAGAGCCAGCGCCGATGCTACGTAGATGGAAGATGCAGTACCGATGGAAACACCGATAAGCATGGTCAGCGAGAAGCCTTCCAGTACCGGACCACCGAAGAGGTACAGCATCAGGATAACCATCAAGGTAGTACCGGATGTGATCAAGGTGCGGTGCAGCGTCTGGGTCAAGGACACGTTAAAGATTTCGTAAGGCGTACCGCGACGGATCTTGCGGAAGTTTTCACGAATACGGTCCGATACCACGATACTGTCGTTAAGCGAGTAACCGATAACTGACATCAACGATGCCACAATGGTCAGGTCAATCTCGATATGGAATAACGACAAAATACCCAGCGTAATGATAACGTCGTGCGCCAGCGCAATAACAACCCCTGCCGCCAGTCGCCACTCAAAGCGGAAACCTACGTACACGAGGATAGACAGCAGCGCCGCCATCAACGCCATCGCACCGGTTTGCGCAAGGTCTGCCCCCACGCTCGGACCGACGAACTCAATACGCTTCACTGCCGCATTCTGATTGGTGGATTCGTTAATCACCTTCAGAACCTGGCTGCCCAGCACCTGACCGCCGGTTTCGCCTTCAGCAGGCGGCATACGGACCATGATGTCGTGGCTGCTACCAAAGTTTTGCAGCATCGGCTCTTCAAAACCGGCTTTTTGCAATGCATCACGCATTACGTCAATTTCAGCCGGTTTTTCGAGCGTAATTTCAATAACCGTACCACCGGTGAAATCCAGCCCCCAGTTAAAGCCGCGCACGCCCATAATAACGATAGCGGCGATTAACAGCAGACCAGAGATGCCGAAAGCCCAGTAGTCCCAGCGCATAAAGTCATAGACTTTACGGCCGTGGTTTAGTTGTTCAACAGTATATTCCTGTGCCACATCGCACTCCTCAGATTGACAGCTTCTTGACGCGCTTGCCGCCATATAGCAGGTTTACGATGGCACGCGTACCGACAATCGCGGTAAACATCGACGTCGCCACACCGATACCGGTAGTAATCGCGAACCCTTTAATTGCCCCGGTACCCACTGCGTACAGGATGATGACTTTAATCAGCGTGGTGATGTTCGCATCGAAGATGGAACTGAATGCGCCACGATAACCTTCATCAATTGCCTGTTGAACAGTACGTCCGTTGCTCAACTCTTCTTTAATACGTTCGTTGATCAGTACGTTCGCGTCGACCGCTACCGCAAGGGTTAAGACGATACCCGCGATACCTGGCATACTCAGCGTTGCGCCTGGCAACAGCGACATAATGCCGACGATCAAGATCAAGTTGGCAATCAAAGCACTGGTCGCAATCAGACCAAACTTCTTATAGAAGATGATCATAAACAGAATAGAAACCAGCAGACCGGCAAGGCAAGCCTCCAGCCCCTGTTCAATGTTCTGCATACCCAGAGTCGGGCCAATGGTACGTTCTTCAACAATCTGAATTGGCGCGATCAACGCACCGGCACGCAGCAAAAGTGAAAGCTGACGGGCTTCGTTCGGGTTGTTAATACCGGTGATACGGAAGCTGTTACCCAGACGAGACTGGATGTTAGCGATGTTAATCACCTCTTCCTGTTTCACCAGAACCGCACGACCGTTAGCATCTTTCTTGCCGCTGTCTTTGTACTCCACAAACAGGGTCGCCATCGGTTTGCCGATGTTGTCCTTGGTGAAGTTAGACATAATGTTGCCACCTGCGCTGTCGAGCGAAATGTTAACCTGCGGCTGGTTGTATTCGTCCTGGCTGGAAGTGGAGTCGGTGATATGGTCACCGGTCAGAATTACGCGTTTGTACAGCACAACCGGCTGACCTTCGCGGGTCTGTTTCACTTCAGAGTCGCCCGGTACGCGGCCGGATGCCGCAGTGGCCTGATCAACGTTGGTGTTTACCAGACGGAATTCCAGCGTTGCCGTCGCACCCAGAATCTCTTTCGCACGCGCGGTGTCCTGAATACCTGGCAGTTCAACAACGATACGGTCAGCACCCTGACGCTGAACCACCGGCTCCGCCACGCCAAGTTGGTTTACACGGTTACGCAGGATATTAATGTTCTGCTGCACCGCATATTCACGCGCTTCACTCAGACGAGCATCGCTCATTACCGCACGCAGCTGGTTGCTGCCCTGGCTGCTAATCACCAGGTCCGGATGGCGCTTGCTCAGATACGCAATGGCTTCATCACGAGCTTTAGCATCGCGGAAAGTGATGCTCAGGCCGTAGTTGTTTTCTTTACGAACGGTGGTATACGGGATGCCCTTTTCACGCAGGTCGCTGCGCAGGCTATCGATATTTTGTTCCTGGAGTTTGCCAAGCGCGGTGTCCATATCCACTTCCATCAGGAAGTGAACGCCGCCACGCAGGTCAAGGCCGAGCTTCATCGGCTCAGCGTGAATAGCTGCCAGCCAGCGCGGCGTTGCCGGGGCAAGGTTAAGCGCCACGACGTATTTGTCACCCATAACGCCCATTAATGCTTCACGAGCGCGCAGCTGGGTGTCAGTGGAGTCGAAGCGCGCAAGAATAGCGCCCTCTTCCAGTGCCACAGACTTAGCAGTTATTTTTTCTTCTTGTAACGTTTTCTGGACCTGGATCAGCGTTTGCTCACTGGCGGCGACTCCGCGCGCACCAGTGATCTGAACAGCCGGATCCTCACCAAACAGGTTGGGAAGCGCATACAGCAGACCGATGACAATCACCACGATCAGCATGACGTACTTCCACAAAGGATAACGGTTTAACACGGCAATTCCCTTAGGGAAAAATTTTAATTACAGCGCCTTCATGGTGCCTTTCGGCAGGACGGCAGCTACGAAGTCACGTTTAATAACTACTTCAGTGGTGTCATTCAGCGCGATAGCAATGTAGCCGTTTTCCGCTACTTTGGTTACGCGACCAACCAGGCCACCGTTCGTCAGAACTTCATCACCTTTGGCAATGGAGTCCATCAGCTTTTTGTGTTCTTTGGTGCGCTTCTGCTGTGGACGCAGGATCATGAAATAGAAAATCAGACCGAATACCACCAGCATCAAAATCAAAGACATCGGGCTACCTTGCGCCGGTGCACCCGTTGCCGCTACCGCATCAGAAATAAAAAAGCTCATTAAATTTCCCTCATTATTAATATTAATCAACGTTCAAAGGTGGTACTTCTCGCCCCTGACGCTGGTAAAAATCAGTTACGAAGCTCTCTAATTTACCCTCTTCAATAGCCTTGCGTAAACCCGCCATCAAACGCTGGTAGTAACGAAGGTTATGAATGGTGTTGAGTCGCGCGCCTAATATTTCGTTGCAACGGTCGAGATGATGCAAGTAAGCGCGTGAATAATTGCGACAGGTGTAGCAATCACACTCAGGATCGAGTGGGCCAGTATCGCTCTTATACTTCGCATTGCGGATTTTCACCACGCCATCGGTCACGAACAAATGACCATTTCGGGCGTTGCGGGTTGGCATTACGCAGTCAAACATATCGATACCGCGACGTACGCCTTCAACCAGGTCTTCTGGTTTACCAACGCCCATCAGGTAACGCGGTTTGTCTGCCGGAATTTGCGGGCATACATGCTCCAGAATGCGGTGCATATCTGCTTTCGGCTCACCCACAGCCAGACCGCCGACAGCGTAGCCATCAAAACCGATATCTACCAGACCTTTAACAGAAATATCACGTAAATCTTCGTAAACGCTGCCCTGAATGATACCAAACAGCGCATTTTTGTTTCCGAGACTGTCAAAACGCTCACGGCTACGCTTCGCCCAACGCAGAGACATCTCCATGGAGCGTTTTGCGTAATCCCAGTCAGCAGGATACGGCGTACACTCATCAAAGATCATGACGATATCCGAACCAAGATCGTACTGAATCTCCATCGACTTTTCCGGGTCGAGGAAAATCGGATCGCCGTTGATCGGGTTACGGAAGTGAACGCCCTGTTCGGTGATTTTACGAATATCGCCAAGGCTGAAGACCTGGAAGCCGCCGGAGTCGGTAAGAATCGGGCCTTTCCACTGCATAAAATCGTGCAGATCGCCATGCAGTTTCATGATTTCCTGGCCCGGGCGCAGCCACAGGTGGAAGGTGTTACCGAGAATAATTTGTGCGCCAGTGGCTTCAACTTCTTCCGGCGTCATCCCTTTTACGGTGCCGTAGGTGCCAACAGGCATAAAGCAAGGCGTTTCCACTACGCCACGATCAAAGACCAGGCGGCCACGGCGTGCGCGACCGTCGGTGGTGTCCAGTTCAAATTTCATTTTTTCTCCACTACGTCAGAAAAACAGTCCAACGTTTTAAACCAGCGCCGCGGAATTACTCCCCGACGCGCTCATTAATTGCCTGCGGATTGTACGTGATAAACATCGCATCACCGTAACTAAAAAAGCGATATTTCTCTTCTACTGCTGCTTTATAGGCATTCATGGTGTGTTGGTAACCGGCAAAGGCCGAAACCAGCATAATCAACGTCGATTCCGGCAGGTGGAAGTTAGTCACCAGCGCATCGACCACTTTGTACTGGAAGCCGGGATAGATAAAGATTTGGGTATCGTCAAAGAACGGTTCGATGAGATCGTTTTTCGCCGCCTGGGCCGCGCTCTCAAGCGAGCGAACAGAGGTGGTGCCAACCGCAATCACCCGATTTCCACGCGCTTTCGCAGCCAGCACTGCGTCAACCACATCCTGCGGCACTTCAGCGTATTCTGAGTGCATGATGTGATCTTCAATGGTGTCGACGCGCACCGGCTGGAAGGTGCCCGCACCAACGTGCAGGGTGACAAACGCCATCTCCACGCCTTTGGCGCGTAATTTTTCCAGCAAAGGTTCGTCAAAATGCAGACCAGCGGTCGGGGCTGCAACCGCGCCCGGTTTTTCGCTATAAACGGTTTGATAAAGTTCGCGGTCAGCGTCTTCGTCCGGACGGTCGATATACGGCGGCAGCGGCATATGGCCGATGCTGTTGAGGATATCCAGTACCGAACGATCATCATTAAATTCGACTTCAAACAGTGCGCCGTGGCGCGCGGTCATTGTTGCGTTAATACTTTCGTCATCGCCCAGCAACAGTTCTGCGCCAGGTTTTGTCGCTTTCGAGGCGCGAATATGCGCAAGAATGCGTTTGTCGTCGAGCATACGCTCAACCAGCACTTCAATCTTGCCGCCGCTGGCTTTACGCCCAAACAGGCGCGCCGGGATCACACGGGTATTATTAAAAACCAGAAGATCGCCGGGGTTGAGCTTATCGAGTAAATCGGTGAAAGTACCGTGCGTCAGCGCGCCCGTCGGCCCGTCCAGCGACAGTAAACGACAGCTACTGCGTTCAGGCATGGGATAGTGGGCAATCAGGGATTCGGGCAATTCAAAGGAGAAATCGGTAACGCGCATGACACTGACTCAGACTAAAATAAGAGGCGGGTAGTCTAGTGCCGGGGCGCTCTCCCTGCAACCTTTACCCCCCTTTGGATAGAATATAATCGATGAATTTTTTAGCTCACCTGCATTTAGCCCATCTCGCGGAAAGCTCGCTTTCCGGCAATTTACTGGCTGATTTCGTACGCGGAAATCCTGAAGAAAGTTTTCCGCCCGACGTCGTGGCTGGCATTCATATGCATCGGCGCATTGATGTACTAACCGACAATCTGCCGGAAGTCCGCGAAGCACGGGAATGGTTTCGTAGTGAAACGCGCCGCGTTGCGCCTATTACGCTGGATGTCATGTGGGATCACTTTCTTTCCCGCCACTGGTCGCAGCTGTCGCCGGACTTTCCGCTACAGGAATTTGTCTGTTATGCCCGCGAGCAAGTGATGACGATTTTGCCGGACTCACCGCCACGTTTTATCAATCTGAACAATTACTTGTGGTCAGAGCAGTGGCTGGTGCGCTATCGCGATATGGATTTCATCCAGAACGTGTTAAACGGCATGGCAAGCCGTCGCCCACGTCTGGATGCCCTGCGTGACTCCTGGTACGATTTAAACGCACATTATGCCGCCCTCGAAACCCGCTTCTGGCAGTTTTATCCGCGGATGATGGCGCAGGCGTCACGCAAGGCGCTCTGAAACTTCAAGCTCCGGCGTCACTATTTTTTAGCATTCGCATCCAGCGGAGCGGCATAACAACTGTAAGAAAAACATTCGCTGGAATGATTGGCGATATCTTTAAAGTTGCTTTCAGCAACCCCCTCGAACATGAGTACCGTTCTGGACAACTCCCCGTTGTCATTTATATGTGGAAAATCAAATTGTGTACTGAATCGCCATACATCTGTCTTTTCTGGCTCGCTGTTCACAGAGATACGTCGATGGAAGACTCCTCCTGAAAACGTGCGCCAGAACAATTGTTGATCAAAATCTTGTAATATCTCAGAGTTGGATGCTATTTGATGTAGTAAACCTGCATACCGTGGACTGCCATTACGAGCAACATTATGCAAACCCTGACTAAAAGCATCAAACAAACAATAGATGTGATCACTAGTGAAAAAAGGTCTTAATTTTTTTTGTTCTTCATCGCTGTAATCCAGGAGCATCTCATTGATTTCGTCCGGTGAGAATTTTAAGACAAAATTATCCTCAGGATTTGTTTCTTTCTTGTTTTTTTCACTATTCTTCTCCTCAATGGTCTTCGCATTTTGTTTCGCAATTTTTTCCGCAATTTTTTCCCGAGTTTTTGATTTTAGACTAACACCATCGATGTCAACCGGTGTTGTTTTCAGATCTCTCTGCGCGTCTTTCAAATTTGTCTTATAGAGATCAGGCACTTTATCGGCAGATAAGTATCCGGATGAAGAAATCTGGTGTGTACGCATGGGGGGCTGTTCACAAAGCATCGAGGCTATATCGTCTTTAAACTCTTTTACATTAAAGTTATCGGCATTAACCTTCCCTGTTATAAACCCCGCATCGGCAATTTTCTTCTCTAATTGTTTTGTACGTTTAGAATAATAAGCGTTGTTATCATAAAACTTTTCAAGAAGGGCCCACTCCTCAAGTTGCCTTATGTGATTTTTCAACTGTTGATGATCTATTTTATATTCATGTGTACTAGAATCATTTTGGTTGCAAGAGTTACAGATTTTTAAGCATAATTTTCCATCAGATTTATCATCTATGGTATCAGTGAAAATATAGGACACTTCAATATTCTGCCCGTTCTTATCAGTCATCTCATATGACCATTGCCCCGTTCGTTTCGCATTCTTAATGAGTTCGATGGACTCTGCAGGACAACCATGAAGAATGGGCAGAATTTTATCAGGATGCTTAATGATTAAAATTATTATATTTACAATATTTGAAAAGAAATCTTTGCTATTTTTTATTTCATCGATTTTTTCCGCTGAAATGTTTACTAAGTTTTCATTTCCGGAAATGAAAAGCAATTTGCCATGGGGGCTTTTTTTAAATTGTTCTTCTGTTTTAGAAAAAACATCCTCTTTAAAAGGTGGCAACTCAGTACCAGGAATAAACGGTTTCAATAAATTCGAATTTGAAATTGTCATATCTTTGCTCCACTACAGGGTTATCCTGGAGCATGTTGTACATAACCTCATGGGCAAAGAATACCAAAAATCGCTCATATCGAACGGGACAAATATTTAACAAACTCAGCCCTGACATTGAGCAGCTTTTTTGCGCTGCGTAGTGTCAGGGCTGGTGACTACGACGTAATAAATAAAACAGATGCTTTAGTTGATCCACACCGTAGCCGAAATGGCAGGCAAAGCCAGAATCCCGTCTGTCAGTTGCCCATGGCCTTCTTTGCGTTGCCATTGCGCAACATTAAGCAACGGTGACGCGGGTAGCACCACTTCACAGGCTTCTCCACGGTTGATTGCCACCAGTACACGCTGCTGATTCAGCACGCGGCCAAATACCACCACGTTATCTTCCGCATACAGCACCTGACAGCCGCCACGACGCAGCGCCTGACTTTTCTTACGCAGCGCAATCATTCGCTGGTACAGCGCGAATAACGCCGTATCCTGCTTTTCCACCTGCCAGGGGAACGGTTTACGGCAAAACGGATCGTTTTTACCATCCAGCCCCACTTCATCACCGTAATAAATGCATGGTACACCAGGCCAGGTGAACAACCAGACCACCGCCAGCGGCAGGCGCGCAATATCCCGACCGAGCAGCGTTTTAAATCGCGCAGTATCGTGGCTATCGAGCTGATTAAACATACGCAGTTGCTGTTGATGAGAAAGTCCGGCGCGGTAATTATCCATCCAGGCCATACAGGTTTGGGCGTCAATTTGCTGCGGATCATAAGAGATGTCGGTATTGGCAAGAAATCCCCACAACGGGAATGTGAAGCCGCGATAGTTCATGGCGGCATCTTCCACATCGGCCTGTAACCATTGCCGTGCATCGCCAAAATGCTCTCCAACGATATACGCTTCCGGCTGGGT
>OGRO01003935.1_pt1 | contig 10220 bp, 6 predicted proteins | sample 1553451 | NCBI WGS metagenome assembly OGRO01 (sample SAMEA2580021, study PRJEB22360) | human gut metagenome
CCCCTTGAGGCTCGCGAGCCTGCAAAGCGGCCACCTCCTGGGCCACGCCCTTGGTCACCGCTTCCAAAACCGAAGCCGCCGTGGCCGTCGCCGCTGCGGCCATGGCGTCGGCGGCATCGCGCACGGCCTTGGCCTCGGCCGCCTCCAGCTCCGGCGAGCGATGGGCCACAAACTCGGACTCCTCCTCGGTTACCACCTCATTGGCACCGACCTCGGCACCGTCCTCCGCAGCGACATCCCCCAGGGGGAACACCACGCGCGCGCTCCCTCCCAGATTGGCCTCCTTGCGAGCGGCCAACTCGGCAGCGGCCAGGCGCATGCGCTGAGCCTCGGCGATGAGGTACTTCTGGGAATCGAACAGCTTCACTTCCCCGTTCTCGTTGCGCTCCGCAAAGGCGCCGAGCGCCGTGTAAGAGCCGTCGGGCAGAAGCTCGCGCAGCTTGGCCGTGTCGGAATAGCAGATGCCCAAATACCCGAGCACCTGGTTGCGCAGCGTCTCGTTCAGGATAGGCCAGGCGATTTCGATGCGCTTGTCCATGTTGCGCGTCATGAGGTCGGCGCTGGACAGGTACAGCTTGCAATCCTCGCGCGGGCCGAAGCCGTACACGCGGCTGTGCTCGAGCAGCTGGCCGACGATGGACACCTCGCGCACCCGATCGGTGTAGCCTTCCACCCCCGGCAGGATGCAGGAGATGCCGCGCACGAACAGATCGATGGGCACGCCCGCCTGGGACGCCTCGACCAGTTTGTCGATGACCTCCTTGTCGGTGATGGAATTCGTCTTAAAAAACAGCCCGCACTTCTCGCCGCGGCGCGCGCGCTCGATCTGCTCGTCGATGTTGCGCAGGATGTTCTGCTTGATCATGAGCGGCGCCACCCACAGGATGTCGTAGTTGTCCGAGGTGTTCTCCAACGCCATGTTGCGGAAGAAGTCGGCGGCGTCGTGGCCGATCTGGGAATCGCAGGTGATGAACGAGAAGTCGGTGTAGAGCTTCGCCGTCTTCTCGTTATAGTTGCCCGTGCCCAGCTGGGTGATGTGCTGCAGGCCGTTTTCCGTCTGGCGCGTGATGGTGCAGATCTTCGAGTGCACCTTGAAATTGCGGAAGCCGTAGATGACGTGGCAGCCGGCGGCCTCGAAGCGCTGGGACCACTCGATGTTGTTGGACTCGTCGAAGCGGGCACGCAGCTCGAAGAGCGCCGTGACCTCCTTGCCGTTCTCGGCGGCGTTGATGAGCGCCTCGGCCAGATGCGACTGGCTCGCTAGGCGGTACAGCGTGATCTTGATCGAGAACACCGAAGGGTCGTTCGCTGCTTCGCGGAGCAGGCTGATAAACGGATCCATGCTTTCATAAGGGTATGCAAGCAGAGCGTCGCGTTCGGCTACCTGTTCCATGATGGGCCGCTTCTTGTCGAAGCATGCTGGCCATTGCGGCGTGAACGGTTCGTTGGTGATGTCGCGTGCTAGCTCAGAATCGATCATGCTGGAAAGACCCCAGGCATAGCCCATATCGAGCGGGACGCTGGTAACGTAGCTCTGGCAGGGCTTCAGATCCAAACGCTTCAGAAGGAACTTTTCCGTAGCGGAGGAAAGGGGCGTATCGGTTTCCAAGCGAACAGGAGCCAGGCGTGCGCGCTTCTTCAGCATGCGCTTCATGTGCTCGCGGTAGTCGTAATCAAGATCTTCTTCGGTGCCGTCGTTCGGGTCGATGTCGGCGTTGCGTGTTACGCAGATAACGCTTGCGCGCTTGGTGGTGTACATAGAGAACACTTCATCAACGATGGTTTTGATAGCGTGTTCCAGAAGGATGTACTGAGTGCCTTCACCAGGCAGCTTGATTACGCGCTTTGCCTGATGGGGCAGCGGAATAAGGCCGAACGTAGCATCGTCGGCGCCAATGTTCTTGCCCTTCTTTTTGCCTTTGCTCTCAGTTGCTTTGGACTTTGCGCCACCCTCTTCGTCGCTTACCAGACGCGCAAGAACGTACAGTGCACCGTTTTCCAGGTGAGGGAAGGGGTGGCGCGAATTGATGATCTGCGGCGAAAGGTAGGGAACAACGCGTTCTTTCAGGTGCTTGCGAAGATACTCCGCCTGTTCGGGCGAAAGGTCTTCGGGCTGAAGCTGGCGGATGCCGCATTCGGCCAATTGACCCATGATCTTGTTGTAGATGCGTTCTTCCTCCGGGTACAGCTCATGGCAGCGCTCATAGATTGCCTGGAGCTGTTCGTTGGGCGTCATCTGCGTTTTGTTGTCGCGCAGGTCTTTGTTTACCAAAGAAAGATCGGTAAGGCTGCCAACGCGTACCATGAAGAACTCCTGCAAGTTGCTGCAGAAGATGGACACGAAGGTGAGGCGTTCGAGCAAGGGAACGTTATGGTCTTCGCCTTGATCGAGTACACGCTTGTTGAATTCGAGCCAAGAAAGCTCACGGTTTTGCATATAGGGCAGAACGTGATGACTCTTATGTTTGGGATGTGTTTCCGTGGTAGCAGATACACCAACACTGGAATTCTGTTTCGCTTCCATGATTTCCCCTCTATTCTTTTCCCCAGATTAATGGCGCATGCGCCAGTATTATCTAGGAATTATTGTAATCGTTAATAGCGGTTTTTCGCAGGTAAGATGCCCTTTTATCGCGCAACGAATCGCAATATCTTGTGGCATTCCTCCGTGATGATGGTGCTTTTAGGCGAAACTGACGGGTTTTACTAGAACGCGTTCAGCCAAATACCCCTCGCGCACACCGTACTTGCAGATGTCTAGACGCTCGCCACCGCACAGCTTGAAGGCTTCGCGGATGATGACGCAGCCGGGAATAAGCGTATGGATGCGGTCGGGGAGGGTGCGCAAAGCCTCATGGGCAAAGGAGTTGGGGTCTTCTGCGTAGCGGTTCAGGATGGCATCGATGTGTTCGGGCAGCAAGTAATTGAAGCGGTTGCCGTTGTTGCACAGATCGCCATAGAGCTTTGCGGCAGATCGGATGGAGCCTCCGATGCCGTAAAGCTGGGTACAGTGGTATACGTCGGTTTCTTCCTTTTCTGCAAGTTCGCGGAAAGCCTGCGCTATGGCGTTGACTTCCTTCTGAGTGGGCATCAGCCCCGCTACATAGTTTGCGAAGGACGAAAGCGAACCCTGCGGAATGCTGGTTTTCGCAAGATCGAAGCCGCCCTTGATGCTGGTGAGCTCGGTGGAACCGCCGCCGATATCTACCATGGTGCCCGCTTCGAGGTCTTGGTCGAGCTTTGCACCCAAATAGCCAAGATGCGCCTCTTCTTCGTTGGAGAGGATGCAGATGCGCTGCCCAATGCCTTCTTCGATTGCGGCAGTTGCCTTATGTGAATTGGAGCAGTTTCGCAGTACCGCAGTTGCGAAAATATCAATGCGATCGCAATTGAAGTGCGAAGCGCGGCGCAGGTGCGCGTTGATGGTTTTAATGGCGCGCTTTACCCCTTCTTCGGTCATAGCGCCCTTTTCGACGTGCGAAGCGAGGCCCGCCATCACCTTGTAGTTCAGCAGGGTGTCGATATCCTTCTTCCGCAGGGGCTCATGCGCGGCGCAGGACACCTCGTAAATGCAGAGTCGGATGGTGTTTGAACCTAAATCGATAATGCCGTAGCGGGACATTTCATAGCTCCTTGTTGTTAAATCTGGTGCTTTCGAACACATCATTTGATTTAACTATATTCGCGCATCGGGAAGTGGGGTAGCATCGCCTATAACGTGTTATTTAACATTTTTCTGTCATTTGCCAGGTGCGTTGCATGCTGTGTAGGCAAGTAGCGGTGCAGTGGGGACTGGCGTGGCATAGGATAGAGGGGGTTTCGCGATGCTTGATACGGTTCGTTTGGGTTCTCAGAAGGTATCCAAAAAGGAATATAAAGTCCGCTTCAAAGAATTGATCAATAAGTTGGTCGTGCTTCAGCAGGAAGCGAAGCGCCAGGAGCTTGGCGTGGTGGTGCTGTTCGAGGGATGGAAGGGCGCCGGGAAGGGCAGTCGAATCTCAGATTTGCTGTATCACTTGGATGCGCGCGACACTTCGGTATACGTTACGGAAGATTTCGAAGGCGAAGAAGCCGAAAACGTTTTGAGCGAAGAGTTCGGCTCCACTGGCTATTTCCCTGTTATGCAGCAGTTTTGGAAAGCGCTTGGTCAGCGTGGAAGTATGACGTTCTATGATCGCGGTTGGTATTCGGTGGCGGCGCAGCATGTGATCAACATGCTCCCAAAGAAGGGAAAGCTTTCCAAGAAAGAACGCGCTGCGGTTGAGGCTCATACGGCACGCATGCTTCCCTCCATTGAAGACTTCGAAACACAGCTGCGCAACGATGGCTATCTGGTAATCAAATTCTTCTTGCATATCTCCGAGCAGACCCAACGCGAGCGTTTGGTGGGTTTGTATAGCGACCCTGCAACCAAGTGGCGCGTGACCCAGAGCGATCTTGAACAGCTCGAGCACTATAGCCAGTCTTACCGTGTTTATGACGAGATGCTGAAGCGCTCTAACTTCAAGGCTGCCCCCTGGATCCTGCTTGATGCCTCCGATCATCGTCGGGTAAACCTGAGCGTTGCCCAAACGTTGGTAACCGCTTTGGAACGCGAGCTCTCCAGGCCGAAGAACAATGCCGCTTTGGAAGCGGAAGCGAAGGCAAAGGAAAACTCTGCTGCTGCCGTTGCTGGTTCGGTGGCAGACGATGAGCGCGAACGCTCCGACGAGGAAAATCAGCTTCTGCGCTTGCAGGCAGAACATGAGGCCGCAGCGATGAGCGCTCATGCGCCCACGATGACACGCTTTATCCCTAGTGCACATATACCTTCGCTTGATGAGGTAGATCATTCACTTGCTCTAACTCACGACGAATACAGGCTCCAGCTGAAAGCAGAGCAGGAACGTCTTCGTCGTATTGAGCTGGAAATGTACATTAGGCGCGTACCCATGATGATCATGTATGAAGGTTGGGATGCGGCTGGGAAGGTGTCAGCATCAAGCGTGTGGCGCAGGCGTTGGATGCGCGTTCGTACACCATTTTCCCCAGTCCGGCACCTACGAAGCCTGAACTGCTGCACCCTCATCTGTGGCGCTATTGGACGCGCTTGCCGAAGGCGGGGCATGTAGGTATTTATGATCGCAGTTGGTACGGCCGTGTGTTGGTTGAGCGCGTAGAGGGTTTTGCCAGCACTGACCAATGGAGCCGCGCATACGAGGAAATCAACGAGTTTGAGCGCGACATGGTTGATTGGGGCGCCATCCTGCTTAAGTTTTGGGTGGACGTTTCCCCAGAAACACAGCTTCGGCGTTTTGAGGCGCGTGAAAACAATCCTGCGAAACGCTGGAAGATTACCGCAGAGGATTGGCGCAACCGCGACAAGTACCCCCAGTATCGTGCGGCGGTAGACGACATGTTCCGCCTTACTTCTACACACAACGCACCTTGGATAATCTTGGAAAGCGACGATAAGTATTACGCCCGCGTGAAGGCGCTGCGTATCATCAACGAGGCCATTGAAAAGCGGTTGGGGCTGTTCTAGCTCGGTATAGAGCTGCGATTGCTGCCAGGATGCCGCTTTGGCATTAATGGTCTGCCCCAGCCTTGCTCGAAGAGTTGACGGAGCGGGCGAGCGCGGTGCGTTGTGGGTTGCTTCTGCGGGCTGATCGTTAACCCGCTCACTTGCTTTTTCTGCCTGTTGGCAGAACGTTTGAAATCCCTCTTACGAATCTTCGTATGAGGGATTTCTTTTTGTTACTATAGTTTAGTTACATCGCTGCGTTGCATGCTGCGATGGCAGTTCGTTTCAGAACCAAATGTGTGAAGGTGGTTCATGCCAAAAGGCGCAAACAGACGCGGTCCATCGCGGGGGTCCCATGCTGCTCCGCAACGCTCTCAGAGCACCCTGCCTGCTACGTATCGTTCCCAGCAGGTTCCTTCCAGCCAGAGCATTTCCCAGTACAGCCGCGATTCCTACGGTTCAGCTGCGCGCGCAAGCCAAAGCAAAAAGGGCGGCATATGGCGTGTGGTGTTTATTGTTTCCATCGTAGTGTTTGTGGGCGCTTTAGCTGCCTTGGGCGCTATCGGCTATCAGTACTGGGCGCAGCAAAACGCTTACAGTGGCCTGGAAGAATATGCAGAGGTGGATGACAATTCCAATCTTGCTCTTTCCGACCTGAAAGTTGATTGGGACGGCTTACGTGCCATCAACCCCGACATCGTAGCGTGGGTGTACGTACCTGGTACGCCCATCAATTATCCTGTGGTTCAAGGGTCTGATAATCAGGAATACTTGCATAAAGCTTTTGACGGATCTACCGGATGGCTTGCTTCGGCGGGCACCATCTTCTTGGATGCTTCCAATACCAGCGACCTGTCCGATCAGAACAATGCACTATACGGCCACCACATGAACGATGGTTCGATGTTTGCTTCTTTGGCCGATTTCGAGGACCAGGATACCTTTGATTCGCATCGCGATATCTACGTGCTAACCCCACAGGGCAATTATCGCCTTAAAACGTTTGCTTTGGTAAAGACAACGGGCAGCGACGCCATCGTTCAGACGTCGTTTGCCAACGACGCAAGTTACCAGGCATACGTGCAGGACAAGCTTAACCGCAGCGCGGTAAGCCAGAAGGGGGACACGCTGACCGCTACCGATATCAAGCAGTCAGTGCTGTTTTCTACCTGCGAATATTCGCAAAACGACGGCCGTGCGGTGCTGTTTGCCGCTGTGGTGGAAACCACGGCAGCAAACGACCCTTACCTGAGCTCGAGCACCTCGGGGACAACTGGTCTTTCGTCAAGTCAGGACGCGGTCATGGATCGCAAATATGAGGAGGCTGCATAGATGAGCATGTCGGTGTTTCCCGGAGAGCGCCCCGACAGAATGGAAGAAGAGTGCGGTGTTTTTGGCATTTACGCACCTGGTGAAGATGTAGCGCGCATGACCTGCTTCGGTTTGCAGGCGTTGCAGCACCGTGGGCAGGAATCTGCCGGCATTGCCGTTGGCGATGGTGCCACCATCATGGCTTCCAAGGATCTGGGCTTGGTGACCCAGGCATTTACCGAAGGCGACCTTTCTGCGTTGAAGGGCGATTTGGCTATTGGTCATGTTCGCTACTCCACGAGCGGCGGTGTCGATTCGTGGGAAGCGGCACAGCCCCATATCTCGGCAATCGATGAAGTGCTTATTGCGCTTGCCCACAACGGAACGTTGGTGAACACCAATTACCTCAAGGCGAAAATCATTGATTACGGTGTTCATCTGCGTGCGGGCACCGACTCGGAAGCAGCAGCGAAGATCATTGGCGAGGTAACCAAAACCACGAATTCCCTTCGTGCGGGCATTCGTATGGCCATGAAAATGATCAAGGGCGCTTACGCTATGCTGCTGGCAAGCCCTGACCATCTTTACGCTTTCCGCGATCCAAACGGCATTCGTCCTCTGGTTGTAGGTAAGTTGCCCAACAATCGTGGATGGGTTGTTTCTTCCGAAACCTGTGGTCTTGATATTGTGGGCGCGGAGCTTATGCGTGAAGTTGCCCCTGGCGAGATTATCCGCTTCGGCAAAGATGGCATGATCTCCGAGATGGGCGTTGAGCCCAAGAAGCGCGCTAGCTGCATTTTCGAATACGTGTATTTCGCTCGTCCCGACTCCGTGATGGACGGACAGAGCGTATACGTTGCCCGCCGTCAGATGGGGCGTATCCTTGCGCGCGAGGCTCCGATCGATGCCGATCTTGTTGTGGGCGTTCCCGATTCTGGTTTGCCTTCTGCTATGGGCTACGCTTTGGAGAGCGGCATCCCTTATTGCAACGGCATCGTTAAAAATCGCTATGTCGGCCGTACGTTCATTCAGCCTACCGATGAGATGCGCCAGCTTGGCATTCGCTTGAAGCTGAATCCGCTTCCGTCTGTAATTTCAGGCCAGCGTTTGGTGGTTATCGACGACTCTATCGTCCGCGGCAACACCTCCAAGAAGCTGGTTGACATGCTGCGAAGCGCAGGTGCCAAGGAAGTTCACCTGCGTATTGTTTCGCCTGAAACCCGTTGGCCTTGCTTCTACGGTATTGATACCGACACGCAGGATCAGCTTATCGCGGCAAACATGACCAATCAGGAAATGTGCGATTTCATCGGCTGTGATTCGCTTGCGTTTATTTCGGTTGAGGGCCTTCACGAGGCAATTCAGTGCGAACACCCTGGTTTCTGTGACGCTTGCTTTACCGGCGAATACCCTGTGGATATTCCTGATACCATGAAGGCCAAGAGCTTCCTTCCCGAAGGGAAGGCAGTGCTCGATTAGCGGCCAGCTCGAAGGCATGCCATAGTGCCTCGAATTATGGCAATACGTTGTTTGTAAGCCCCCGAACAGGGGATTTGAGTTCCAGGAGATGCTATGACTGATCGCATTAAGGTCAACGCGATGGATAACGATGAAACCAAGTGGCCCAGCTGGACGGCTCAGGGTGCTACCACCTATGCCGAAGCGGGAGTTGATACGGCAGAGGGCGCCCGTGCAGTAGACGCCATCAAGGATGCGGTTCATCGCACGTACCGCGATGAGGTTCGCGGCGATATCGGCGGTTTCGGTGGCTTGTTCTCCATCAACGTGGCGAAGAACATGGCCGATCCGATTTTGGTTTCCGGTACCGACGGCGTTGGCACTAAGATTCAGCTGGCTAAGCTCGCTGGCAAGCATGACACCGTGGGCATCGACCTGGTTGCCATGTGCGTGAACGACATTCTTGCAACAGGCGCTGAGCCCCTGTTCTTCCTCGATTACATTGCCATCGGAAAACTTAAGAGCGAAGCGGTTGCCGAAATCGTTTCCGGCATTGCTGATGGCTGCCAGATGTCGGGCGCTGCTCTTATCGGTGGCGAAATGGCTGAGCATCCTGGTGTAATGGATCCCAATGAGTATGACCTTTCCGGTTTTTGCGTAGGCGTGGTAGATCGTCCTGAAATGCTCGACCCTGCCAAGGTCCAGGAGGGCGACGTGCTTATCGGCCTGGCTTCCTCCGGCATTCACTCCAACGGCTATTCTTTGGTTCGCAAGGTGGTTACCGACGGTAAGACGCTCTATGAGCTGCGTATGCCTCAGGAGTCTCTGGGCGGCCAGAGCGTGCTCGACGCGCTGCTCGAGCCCACTCGCATCTACGTGAAGCCTGTTCGCTCCGTCTTGCGCCAGCTCCCTGGCGCCGTTCGTTCCCTCGCCCACATTACGGGTGGCGGCATTACTGAGAACCTGAATCGTGCGCTTCCCGAAAACATGGATGCAGAGCTTCATGTGGGCACCTGGAGCATGCCACCGGTTATCCCGTTTGTGTGCCGTGCGGCTCATCTCGATGAGCACGAAGCCCTGAAGACCTTCAATATGGGCTTGGGCATGGTTCTCGTTGTTGATCCTTCCAAGGTTGATCAGGTTATGGACATCCTGGAAGCCGAGGGTGAAACACCTACCGTTGTAGGCCGTATCATTCCTGGCTCGGGCGAGGTTGCCTATGTTGATCAGGAAAAGCTCTTTGCCGACAATCCGTCTGCTGAAGAGTAGGTAATCATTATGCGCGATTGGCTCTAGCGACCAATCGCGCTTTATGTTGATGCACGTCGAAGGCTCCTTTTCCAACTTCGGGGGGGGTCGATAGGCACGTTCATTGCGGTAGCGACAGATAAAGGGGTCTTTTCGACGCCTTGCCTAGCAACGAAAGGAAGGGCATGACTGCTCAAGTGCAAGAACCGTTGAACATCGGCGTTTTGATCAGCGGTAGCGGCTCTAACCTCCAATCGCTCATCGACCATATTGAAGAAGGCACGCTCAGTGCGAAAATCAGCTTGGTTGTTTCTTCGCGTCCTGACGCCTTTGGCATTGAACGTGCCAAAAAGGCAGGAATTCCCGTCTTGGTGATGAATCGCGAGGCATATGCTGACACTTCGGTGGCTAACCAGCGTATTGCCGACGCCCTTAAGGAAGCTGGTGCTGAATACGTGGTTATGGCCGGTTACATGCGTATGGTTACCGCGGAAATCCTCGACGCTTTCCCTGATAGGGTAGTGAACCTTCATCCCGCTCTGCTTCCTTCTTTCAAAGGCGCGCATGCCATTGAGGATGCATACAATTTTGGCGTGAAGGTAACTGGCGTTACGGTTCATTTCGCTAATGCCGATTACGATAAGGGCCCCATCATCGCTCAGCAGCCCGTTGAGGTTCGTGAAGGTGAACCCATCGAGGC
>OGRO01003938.1_pt1 | contig 10213 bp, 6 predicted proteins | sample 1553451 | NCBI WGS metagenome assembly OGRO01 (sample SAMEA2580021, study PRJEB22360) | human gut metagenome
TTCCGCTGGCCGTGGAGTACATGCACTGGTTCGCGCCGTTCCTGCCCTTCAGCGCGCTGTTAAGCTCGGGCATGTTCTTCATCCGGCTCGACGGGTCGCCCAACTACGCGATGCTTTGCAACGCCGTTCCGGCGGTCATCAACATCGTGCTGGACTACGTTTTCATCTTCATCCTCGGCTGGGGCATGACGGGCGCGGCGCTGGCCACGAGCCTCGGTTATATCGTGGGTGCGGGGATGATCCTCGGCTACCTGGGACGCCGCCGCAACGTCGTGCGCCTGTGCCGTGTGAAGACGAGCCGCAAGAGCATGCGCCTGACCCTCCGCAATGTGGGCTACATGTGCCGGCTGGGGCTTTCGACCTTCCTCTGCGAGGGGGCCATCGCCATGATGATGTTCGCCGGGAACTACGTTTTCATCCGCTATCTGGGCGAGGACGGCGTGGCGGCGTTCAGCATCGCCTGCTACTTCTTCCCGATCATCTTCATGGTCTACAACGCCATCGGGCAGTCGGCCCAGCCGATTTTGAGCTACAATTTCGGTGCGGGAAACGGCGCGCGCGTGCGCAAGGCCTTCCGGTTGGCGCTCCTGACGGCCGTGGCGGCCGGACTGGGGTTCTTCGGCCTTACGGCGCTGTTCAGCCGCTGGATCGTGGCCATGTTCATCGACAGCTCCTGCCCCGCCTGTGCGATTGCCGTCCGGGGGCTTCCGTTGTTCGCTTCGGGATTCGTTTTCTTTGCGGTGAACATCGTCTCGATCGGCTATTTCCAGAGCGTCGAGCGGCCCCGTCCGGCGATGGCCGTGACCGTCCTGCGGGGATTCGTCTTCATGGCGGCGTGTTTCTTCGGCCTGCCCCTGCTGTTGGGTGTGGAGGGCATCTGGCTGGCCGTGCCGCTGGCCGAGGCGCTCACCTTCGCGGTCGTTGCGGCGATTTACGGGCGGACCCGCTTAAAAAGTGCGTTTTAGGAGGGTCGCAGCGTGGCTTTGCCGCTGAAACGAAGCCGGAAATTTGTTTTTTGTGCTATCTTTACGGCCTCAAACCTGTAAGGCATGGAGGCGTTTATCGAGAAATTCAGCAGGAAATACAACCTGCCCGCGGCGGACTGCCTGCGGCTGATCGGGCTGATGGAACGGCGCGTGTTCCGCAAGGGGGAGTGCGTCGTCCGTCAGGGCGAGCGGAATTCCGATTTCTACGTCGTGAGCCGCGGCATCTGGCTGGGGCACTATCTCGACGACGGCGCGGATGTCTCGGTCTGGTTCGCCGGCGAGGGCGAGGCGCTCTTTTCGACGTGGGGCTACGTGGGCAACGAGGTTTCGAAAATCTCCATCGAGGCGATGTGCGACGCTGAACTTTACGGCATCTCCAAAGCCGACCTGGAGGCCTTTTTCGCCCGATCGGCCGGAGCGGCCAATTTCGGGAGGAGGCTTTTCGAGGAGCAGTTCCTGGCGCTCGAAAACTGGATGCTCTCGGGCGGCGCTCCGCGGGCCGAGGAGCGCTACCGGACGCTGATGGAGGAAAGCCCCGAACTGCTGCAATACGTGCCGCTGAAGCACATCGCCTCCTACCTCTGGATCACGCCGCAGTCGTTGAGCCGCATCCGGGCCAAACTGGGGAAGAAAAAGGGTTGACCATTTCCGGTCAACCCTTTTTTTCGGCATCCGACGGCTGCCACCCGCCCCCGAGGGCCTTGTACAACCCCACGAGCGCGAGGTGCTCGTTGCGCACCGCCTTGCTCTCCTCGACCTGTGCGTCGAAGAACTTCCGCTGGGCGTCGAGCACGTCGATGTAGCGGATCACGCCGTTGATATACTGCAATTTGGCCAGCACGACGTATTGCCGGGCCGCCTCCTTGAGGTTGAATTTCAGTTCGGCCGTCCTGCGCATGTTGCGGTAGGCCGTCACGGCGTCGTTCACTTCGCGGAAAACCTCCAGCACTTTCTGTTCGTAGGCCAGCCGCGCCTGGTCGTAGGCCGCCAGCGCCGCGCGGTATTTCGCACGCTTCGATCCGAAGGCGAACAGCGGCGCGGTGAGGTTGCCGGCGGCGTAGGAGAAGGGCGAATTGATCAGTCCCTTGAGCGCGTCGTTTTCGAGCCCTCCCGTCAGCGAGATCGTCAGCCGCGGGAACCGGTCGGCATAGGCCATGCCCGCCGAGGCCATCGCCGCCTTGAGGTTCTGCTCGGCCTGCCGCACGTCGGGACGGCGTTGCAGCAGCGTCGAAGGAAGGCCCACGGGCAGCGAGTCGGGCATCCGGACGTTCATGTCCATCTGCGAGCGCGCCACGCGCGAGGGATAGTCGCCCGCGAGCACCGAAATCTGGTTCTCCTTCTGGGCGATGCGCAGTTCGAGGTCGGGAATCAGCGCCGAGGCGCTCGCCAGCTCAACCTTCGCCTGCTGGTAGGCCGTTTCGGAGGTCAGTCCTCCTTCGAAACGCAGTTTCGCCTGACGCACGCTCTCCTCGCGGGTCTCCACCGTGCGGCGTACGACGCCCAGTTCGTGGTCCAGAGCCACCAGCTCGAAGTAGGCCGTGGCGCCCCCCGCCACGAGCGTCATCTGCATGGCGCGCGCCGCCTCGACCGAGGCGAGGTATTCGGCCGCGCCCTTGCGCTTGGCCCAGCGCAGGTTGCCCCACAGGTCGGCCTCCCAACTCAAGGTGGCTTTCACGTCGAACTCGGCGTCGCCCTTGTGCGCTTCGCCGTAGTAGTCGTTGGTCTCGTAGTCGGCAGCGGCCAGCCCGCCCAGTGACGGCAGCCGGGCCGCCTTGCTTACGCGGTAAAGCTCCTCCAGCTGGCGGATGCGCGCCTCGGCCGAGAGCATGTTGCGGTTGCGGTCGAGCGTGCGGCCGATCAGCCGGCAGAGCGTCGTGTCGGTGTAGACCTCCCACCACTTCCGGTCGCTCAGCGTCAGCGTGTCGCTCTGCCCGGCGACGATCTCCGCGGGCATGTCGAGCTGCGGAGCCTTGCACTTCTTCTGCACGGAGCAGCTTCCCGCCGCGAGCAGCAGAAGCACTCCGAGGAGATATGTTGCGCTTCGTTTCATCGTGTTGTCCATTTTTCTTTCAGTTTGTAAACCCAGACGAAGAAGAGCGGTACGAAGACGATGCCCACGGTGATCGCCACGAGCATGCCGAAGAAGACGCCCGTGCCGATGCCCTGGCGGCTGGCCGACCCGGGTCCGCTGGCGAAGACCAGCGGCAGCATGCCGAGGATAAAGGCCAGCGAGGTCATGACGATGGGCCGGAAGCGCAGGCGCGCGGCCAGGATGACGGCCGTGAGGATGTCGCGGCCCTTTTCGACCTCGTCCTTGGCGAACTCGACGATGAGGATGGCGTTTTTGGCCACCAGACCCACCAGCATCACCAGTCCGATCTGGAAATAGATGTTGTTCTCCAGTCCGCAGGCCCAGTTGCCCAGGTAGGCGCCGATGCCGGCGATCGGCAGCGAGAGGATCACCGCCACGGGGATCAGCCAGCTCTCGTACTGCGCCGCGAGGAACAGGAAGACGAAGAGGAAGGCCAGCGCCAGCACGTAGCCCGTCTGGCCGCTGACGTGCTTTTCCTGATAGGAAAGTCCGCTCCACTCGACGCCGATCGTCGACGGCAGGTGGCGGCGTGCGATCTGTTCGAGTATGGCCATGGCCTGTCCCGAACTGTATCCCTGCGCCGCCTCGCCCGAGATGGTCGCCGCATTGAACATGTTGAAGCGGCGGATCGTGCCCGGTCCCGTGGTGTAGGAGGTCGTGCCGAGCGCCGTGATGGGAATCATCGCCTTGTCGGCGCCCCGGACGAAGAACAGCCCGAGGTTTTCCCGCTGCGCCCGGTACGGGGCTTCGGCCTGGATGTAGACGCGGTAGATGCGGTTGAACATGTTGAAGTCGTTGACGTAGACCGATCCGGTGAAGGTCTTCATCGTCGAGAAGATGTCGGCCATCGGGACGCCGAGCATCTGGGCCTTGTCGCGGTCCACGTCGAAATAGAGCTGCGGAATGTCGCTCTGCATCGATGACGAGAGTCCCGTCAGCTCCTTGCGCTTCGAGGCGTAGTGCAGCAGCGTGTCCACGGCCCGCTGAAGGTCGCCGTACGAGGCGTTGCCGCGGGCTTCGAGCACCATTTCGAAACCGCCCGAGGCGCCCAGTCCCGGAATGACGGGCGGCGTCGAGAGGTAGACCTTGCTTTCGGGATAACGGCGCATCTCCTCGCGGATGTCGTTCATCAGCCGGCGGATGTTCGAACTTTTGCGCTCCTCCCACGGTTTGAGGATCACCGTCAACTGGCTGCGTGACTGGTTGGTGCCCACGCGGGGGCTTGATCCGGTGACGTTGAGCACATATTCCACGTCTTCGAGCGACATCAGGTACTTCATGGCGCGGTCTGTCACGCGGCGCGTGCGTTCGAGCGTGGCTCCTTCCGGAAGTTCCAGCTCGACGGTGAAATAGCCCTGGTCCTCCTGCGGCATGAAGCTCTGGGGCACGATCTTGTTGAGCGCCCACAGCGCCACGAGAGTCAGTCCGAACAGCGCCAGCATGCGTTTCGAGTGGCGCACGCCGCCGCGGATCATCCGCTCGTAGAACTTCGTTCCGCTGCCCAGCCAGATGTTGATGCGGCGGAAGAGGCGGTTTTTCCGCTTGCCCGAATCGGGACGCAGGATCAGGGCGCAGAGGGCCGGCGAGAGAGTCAGGGCCACGAACGTCGAGATCAGCACCGACACGGCGATCGTGATGGTGAACTGGCGGTAGAGCTGGCCGGTGATGCCCGAAAGGAAGCTCACGGGAACGAACACGGCGCACAGCACCAGCGATGTGGCGATGATGGCGCTGCCCAGTCCGCTCATGGCCTTTTTCGTGGCTTCGTAGGGCGATAGCCCCTCCTCGTTCATAATGCGCTCGACGGCCTCCACCACCACGATGGCGTCGTCCACGACGATGCCGATGGCCAGGATCAGGCCCAGCAGGGTCATCATGTTGAGCGAGAATCCGAATGCCAGCATCACGCCGAACGTACCGATCAGCGAGATCGGCACGGCGATGGTCGGGATGAGCGTCGCGCGCCAGTTTTGCAGCGAAAGGAAAACCACGAGGATCACCAGCAGCAGGGCTTCGAACAGCGTGTGGTAGACCTCCCTGATCGACTGTGAGATGTAGGAGGTCATGTCGAACGGTATCTTGTAGGAGATGCCTTCGGGGAAACTGCGGCTGATCTCCTCCATCGTCTCGCGCACCGAGCGCGCCACCTCCATGGCGTTGGCGCCCGGCAGCATGTTGATGTTCATCACGGCCGCATTGCCGCCGTTGATGCCGCTCTCGGTGCTGTACGACGAGGCTTCGAGCGAGATGCGCGCCACGTCGCGCAGGCGGATGAGCGATCCGTCGGGGTTGGCGCGGACGACGATCTCCTCGAATTCGCCCACCGACGAAAGGCGTCCGCGGGCGGTGATCGGGATCGTGACGTCGAGGTCCGTGACGGGATGCTGGCCCAGCTTCCCCCCGGGGGGGGGCGGGCCGCCGAGTCCCCCCGCCGCCGATTCGCGGTTCTGGTCCTTGAGGGCCTTTTGCAGGTCCTGCACCGTCAGCCCGAGGTTGGCCAGCCGGTCGGGCTGCACCCATATCTGCATGGCGTAGTAGCGGCTGCCGACGTTCGAGACGCTGCCGACGCCCTTCACGCGGCGCAACATGTCCAGCACGTTGAGCGTGGCGTAGTTCGAGAGGTATATTTCGTCGAACTTGGGGTCGTTCGACAGCAGCGTGATGGTCATCAGCCGGCTCGAAGCCTGCTTTTCGACCGAGATGCCGTTCTGGATGACTTCGGCCGGGAGGCGCGCCTCGGCCTGCTTCACGCGGTTCTGAATCTCGACGGCCGCCAGGTCGGCGTCCGTGTCGATGTCGAAGGTCACGGTGGCGGAGAAACCTCCCGAGTTGCTGCTCGTCGACTCCATGTAGAGCATGCCGGGGGTTCCGTTCAGCTCCTGTTCGATGGGCGTCGCCACGGCCTGCGTCACGGTCTGGGCGCTGGCTCCCGGATAGGAGGCCGAGATCTTGACCACCGGGGGCACGATGCGCGGATACTGGTCCACGGGGAGCATCACCAGTCCTAACAGGCCGACGATCACGATGACCACCGACAGGACGGTTGAAAACACGGGCCGGTCGATAAAGAAATCCGATTTCATGGCTCGCTATTTTTCAGACGCCTCCGTCTCGGTTGCACTGCTTTTTTCGGGGACCGGCACGGGGTCGACCTTGTCGCCGTGCGTCAGTTTGTGGAAACCCTCCACGACGATCTTCTCGCCGGGAACGACGCCGCGTTCGACGATCACCCGGTTGTTGACCTCGGGGCCGAGTTCGATCAGACGGCGTTCGGCGATGCTGTCGGGCCGTATGACGAAGATGTAGGCGCCGCCCTTCTCGATGACGACCGACTTGGTCGGCACGACCGTGGCGTCTTCGCGCACGTCGAGCAGCAGGCGCACCTTCGTGAACTGTCCCGGCAGCAGGATGCGGTCGGGGTTGGCCATTTCGGCGCGCACGGAGAAGGTTCCCGTTTCGGGGTCGACCTGCGGATCGGCGAAGTCGACCAGTCCGCGCAGCGGATACTGGGTGTTGTCGGCCAGCGTGATGGTGATGTAGGGGTCCCACTTGCGGGTGGAGTCCTTCTGGCCCAGGTTGACGTTGCGGGCCTTGCTTTTGAGGTAGTCGAGTCCCGTCATGCTGAAGTCCACGCGCACGGTGTCGCTCTTGACCACCGTCGCCAGCAGCGATTTGCCGTTGGGACCTACGAGCGTGCCGATGTCGACGCTGCGCTCGGAAATATAGCCCGACAGCGGCGAACTGACGGTCGTGTAGCTCAAGGCGGTTTCGGCCTGCGTGAGGTCGGCCTCGCTCATCGCCACGGAGGCCGTGGCGCTTTCGTAGGAGGCGATGGCGTTGTCGAGGTCCAGCTGGCTCGCGGCGTTCTGCTCGTAGAGCGGGCGGATGCGTTTCAGGTCGCGGTCGGCCTTGAGTTCCAGAGCCTTGTCTTTGTTCAGCTGTGCCTTCGCCTTGTTTACCCGGGCTTCGTAGAGCTTGGGGTCGATGATGAACAGCGGCTGCCCCTTCTTGACGTAGGTTCCCTCCTCGAAAAGCATTTTTTCGAGGAAGCCCTCCACCCGGGCGCGGATTTCGACGAACTGCTGGGCGCGGATGCGTCCCACGTATTCGCCGTAGAGTTCGATGTCGTCGGTTTCGGCAGGCTCGACCTGGACCACGGGCAATATGGGTTTTACGGGTTCGGGGCGCAGCCACCACCAAAGCCCTCCGACAATCAATACGGCTATTCCGGCAAGGATCAGCCAGGAGCGTTTCGACAGACGGCGGATTCTGCCGCCTGCCTCTCCGCCGGGTTGCAGCGTACGGCGGCCGGCGCGGGCCGCCTGCTGCACGATTTTCTCGCGTGATAGTTTCATGTTGTTTCCAAATCCGGAATTGTTTGCCTGGTATCCGGTATATCGGCGCAAAAATACGATTTTTTCGCCGATATGCTATTTAAACGTAAAAGTTAGGCGAATATGATGCCGGAATTCCTGTTTTTGTTCATACGGAGGCTATTGGTGTCTTTTCGGAAGACAGCCTGTGACTTTCCGGGCCGATGCCGCGGATTTTCTCCGGGAAATCGTATCTTTGCACTTATGAAAACAATCTTATGTACCTTTTTTGCATGTGCGCTGTTCTGCGCCGTCGACGTACGTGCACAGCAGACGCCGCTTTCGGGTGCGGCATTTATTGCTGTCTGCAAGGAGTCGATGACTCTTGCGGTTTACGATTTCAACAGTTGCCTGCGGGCCGTCTATCCCATTGCCTGCGGGCGGGCGCTGGGCAACAAGGAGAAGCCGGGTGATATGAAGACGCCCGAAGGGCTTTTCTCCGTCCAGCAGATTCAGGACGCAAGCGCATGGACGCACGATTTTGGCGACGGTAAGGGGGAGATCAGAGGGGCCTACGGTTCGCATTTCATCCGTCTGAAAACGCCCGGTCACCGCGGCATCGGTATCCATGGAACCCACGATCCCGCCTCGATCGGCACGCGTGCAACCGAAGGGTGCGTCCGGTTGAACAATAGCGATTTGCTCGAATTGGTGAAAAAGTATGTCTACGTCGGTATGCCGGTCGTGATCCTTACCTCCGAGGCGGACAGCGCCGTGCCCTGCCGCTTTCCCGCCGCCGTCAAGGCAGGACCCCGGCTGATGGCGCAGACGGAGTAAGGAATTTCGTCTGTTCGCGGCGCTCCGAACAGTCTCCGAAGCGGGCGGCGGGTAGTTTTCAGGCCGGGAGCAGAATCGAGAAGCGGCTGCCGCGGCCGATTTCGCTCTCGACCGAGATCGTGCCGCCGTGCGCTTCGACGAACTCCTTCGAGATGGCCAGCCCCAGCCCGCTGCCCTGCACCTTGGTTCCCGGGACGCGGAAATAGCGCTCGAAGATGCTCTTGTGGTAACGCGGGTCGATGCCGCGCCCGAAGTCCTGGACGTAGATCTCGACCGCCTTTTCGCGCTGTACGGCGCCGATGATGATGCGCGACCGTTCGGGCGAATGGTGGATGGCGTTCGACAGCAGGTTGGTGATGACCCAGGCGATCTTCTCGTTGTCGACGAAGAGTTTCGAGATCTTTTCGGGATAGTCCACCTCGACGAAACAGCAGAACCTCTCGGCCAGAACCTGCGTAGCCTTTACAGCATAGTCTATCAGTTCGATAGGCTTGGTCACTTTAGGTATCAGTTTAAGTTTGCCGGTCTCGATCTGGGTCATGTTCAGCAGTTCGCCCGTGATCGAAAGCAGGCGGTCGCTGCTCTCCTTGATGCTCGTGACGAGCTGTTTCTGCTCGCCGTTCAGCGTTCCCAGCCGGTCGTCGCCGAGCAGCTGCAAACTCATCAGGATCGACGAAATCGGGGTTTTCATTTCGTGCGAGACGGTCGAGATGAAGTTGGTCTTGGCGGAGTCCAGCTCCTTGAAGCGGGTGACGTTGTTCAGGACGATCAGGTTGCCGATGAACTGCTGTTCGCGCCCGCCGACGGGAGTGATGTAGAGCGGCGTGTTCTCCACCTGGAAATAACTCTCCTTGTTGTCGGCGTAGATTTTCAGCGGCTCCTTGTCGGCGTCCTTCTTCGTGTCGTTCACTCCCCGGACGAGCCGCCGCAGCAGGTCGTTCGACAACGCCACTTCGGCGGCGTCGCGTCCGACGGCGTCCTCCCGGAGGTTCAGCACCGAGAACGCCTCGCGGTTCATAAAGAGGATTCTGCGGTCGGGACCCAGCCCCACGATCGGCTCGTGCAGCGTGTCGACGATCGCCTCGATGCGCTTTTTGGCGGTCATCAGGTCGTCGAGCGAACTGCGGCGGTATTCGTCGAGTTTGGCGGCCATGTCGTTGAACGACTCGGCGACGGATTCGAACTCGCGGTTGCCCGGGAAATCGAGCCGTTCCCGGTAGTTGTGGTTGGCGATCTGGGTGATCCCCTTTTTCAGCGCGTCGATCGGCCGCAGCACCGACTGCGGGAACCAGACGAGGATGCCCCCGGCGATCAGGGCGCAGAGCGCGGCGACGGCGATCAGCCACCACATGGCGTAGTCGGCGCGCTGCTCCACCCCGGCGCTCTTGGCGCGGATGGCCGCCATGTTCAGCTCCATGATCCGGAACAGGTCTTCGCGCACGGTCCGGATTTCGGCTTCGGTGACCGGGTCGCTCAGCGAAGCGACGTGGCGTTCGAGCGCCGCGGTGGTCTCCTTCTCGCTGATCTCGGTGATGTTCTGCTGTTGCAGGGCGAGGTTTTCGCGCAGGGCGTGCCGCGATATGGAATCCTGCCCGATGTCGTTGAGCGACCGCAGCATCTCCCCGGCGTATTGCAGCGAGTTGTAGTTGTCGGCGAGGATGGTTCCCGTCGCCCGCGACAGCTGGCGGACGTAGCCGACCGACTGGATGCCCAGCAGCAGGATCATGGTGAAAAGAATGCCGATGCCCAGGGTGATTCTCCTTTGTATTCTCATGGCTTATGAAAAAATGAAAAGGTCGATGTTCATGCGCGACAGCCGGACGGTCAGACGCCGCAGGCGGATTGCGCTTTTCAACAGCGAAAATAGTGAAAATTCGGGACGCCCGATGCAGACGATGTTTATTTTTTGCTCCCGGCACACTCCGGCGATGCTCTCCACCGGGGAGTTCGAGCGTATGCGGCGGACCTCGCCGCCAAAGAGGTGG
>OGRO01003942.1_pt1 | contig 10197 bp, 8 predicted proteins | sample 1553451 | NCBI WGS metagenome assembly OGRO01 (sample SAMEA2580021, study PRJEB22360) | human gut metagenome
TTCCCTCCCTTCCCCAAACCCCATCCCTCCCTTTCCAAAGACTTTCGGTTTTATTGAATCCCCATTCCCGGGGTTCCCTGTGGGCGGAAGGTTGAGCGGGTGCATTGGCTTCTTGGTTTCCGGCATAGACGGAAAAGAAAAAAGGCTATGTAGATTAGCCTGTTGGAATGGAATGGCCCAAATAAGAAAAGGACAGATTTCGAGAATCTGTCCTTTTCTTTTGTTATGGGATCGGGAGGAGGTATGCCCCCTCCAATTGCTTTCTACTCGTCCCCGACCTGCAAGGCGGCGAGGAAGGCCTCCTGGGGCAGCTCGACGTTGCCCATGCGCTTCATGCGCTTTTTGCCTTCCTTCTGCTTTTCGAGGAGCTTGCGCTTACGGGTAATGTCGCCGCCGTAGCACTTGGCGGTTACGTTCTTGCGGAGCGCGGAAATGGTTTCGCGGGCGATGACCTTCTGGCCGATGGCGGCCTGAATCGCCACTTCGAACATCTGGCGCGGGATGGTGCGCTTGAGCTTGAGGGCAAGCGCACGCCCGTAGGCGTAGGATTTGTCCTTGTGCACGATGACCGCGAGGGCGTCCACGGCTTCGCCGTTCAGGAGGATATCCAGACGCACGAGGTTCGAGGCCCGGTAGTCGATCACTTCGTAGTCCATCGAGGCGTAACCGCGCGTGGCGGACTTCAGGCGGTCGAAGAAGTCGAACACGATTTCCGCAAAGGGCAGCTCGTAGGTGATGACGACGCGGTTCTGGGCCAGATACCCCATGTTCTTCTGGATGCCGCGCTTTTCCTCGCAGAGCTTCATCACGTTGCCGACATAGTCGCTCGGGACATGGATGTCGATGCGGACGTAGGGCTCATAGAGGTTGGTGATGCGGGCGGGATCGGGGAGCTTCGACGGGTTGTCGATTTCCGTGGTCTTGCCGTCCGTCGTCTCCACCCGGTAGATGACCGAGGGTGCCGTGGCGATGAGGTCCACCTGGAATTCGCGTTCGAGGCGTTCCTGAATGATTTCCATGTGCAGGAGGCCGAGGAAGCCGCAGCGGAAGCCGAAGCCGAGGGCCTGCGAGGTTTCCGGTTCCCACGAGAAGGCCGCGTCGTTGAGCTGGAGTTTTTCCAGCGCGAACTTGAGCTGCTCGTAATCGCTCGGATCGGACGGGTAAAGGCCGCAGAAGACCACCGCCTTCACTTCCTTGAAGCCGGGCACGGCCTCGGCGCAAGGGCGTTCCGCCAGCGTGATGGTGTCGCCGACCTTGGCGTCGCCCAGTTCCTTGATGTTGCCGCAGAGGAAGCCCACCTCGCCCGCGGAAAGCTGATCCATATCGCGGGACTCGGGCGAGAACACGCCGAGCCGGATGACTTCGTAGGTCTTCTTCGTGGCGAACAGCTCGATCTTGTCGCCTTTGCGGAGCGTCCCGTCCATGATGCGGAACATGACCACGACGCCCTGATAGGAGTCATACCACGAGTCGAAAATGAGCGCCTTGAGCGGCGCGTTGGGGTTGCCCTCGGGCGCGGGCAGGCGCTCCACAATGGCTTCGAGCACGTCGGGCACGCCGTCGCCGGTCTTGGCGCTGACGGGCAGGGCTTTGGAGCAGTCCAGCCCGATGTCTTCTTCAATTTCGGACTTCACCCGCTCCACGTCGGAACTCGGGAGGTCGATTTTGTTGAGGACCGGGATGATCTCGTGGTTGTGGTCGAGGGCGAGGTAGACGTTGGCGAGCGTCTGCGCCTCCACGCCCTGCGTGGCGTCCACCACCAGCAGCGCACCTTCGCAGGCCGCCAGCGAACGGGAGACTTCATAGTTGAAGTCTACGTGGCCGGGCGTATCGATGAGGTTCAGCAGGTACTGCTTGCCGTTTTTCGACTTGTAGGGGATGCGGACGCTCTGCGCCTTGATGGTGATGCCGCGCTCGCGTTCGATGTCCATGCGGTCAAGGTACTGGTCGCGTTTTTCGCGTTCCGACACCAGCCCCGTGATCTCAAGGATGCGGTCGGCGAGCGTCGACTTGCCGTGGTCGATATGGGCGATGATGCTGAAGTTGCGGATATGTTCCTGTACGGGCATTGAAGCATGTCCTTTTTTCGAGAATGGGTAGTGCCTCCGGCGGCAAGGGGCTGCCGCCCCTTGGCCCTGCTTGGGGGGAATGATTCCCCCAAAACCCCCTCGGTTATGGAAACGCGAGAGGTTGAGGCTTTATGTCGGTTGTGTCGTTTTCTTAAAAAATGGAATAAACGGCGTTGCCGTTTATTCTGTGGGTAATGGAACCTCGTTGTGTCGTTTCCGTTTACGCCGGGGGCCGGGGGGAGGCTCTCTCCCCGGCGGAGTCTGAGGCGGAGCCTCAGCGGGTGCAGGGCGGCGCCCTGCGCTTACTTTTTCCCGAAGCCGGGAATGGCGAACTTGCGTTCGAGCTTCTGGAGGAACCACGTGGCGAAGGAGACGAGGACAAGATAGTAGATGCCCGCCACAATGTAGACTTCCGTGGGCCGGAACGAACGCGAAACAAGTACCTTGGCCTCGCCGGTAAGCTCGATGCAGGTGATGATGTAGGCGAGGGAGGAATATTTGATCAGATAAATGATTTCGTTGCCGCAGCCGGGCAGGGCGCGCCGGGCGGCCTGCGGGATGACCACCCAGAGGATGGTCTGCAGCTTGGTGAACCCGAGGGCATAGGCCGCCTTGATCTGCCCCTGCCGGATGGAGAGCAGCGCGCCGCGGACGTATTCCGACTGGTACGCGCCCGTGCAGAGGATGAAGCCGAGCACGGAGGCCGGGTAGGGTTCGAGGTAAATGCCGAGGTTGGGCAGGCCGAAATAGAGGATCATGAGCTGCACCACGAGCGGCACGCCGCGGAAGATGGTGGTGAAGCCGTTCCCGAGGCTGCGGAGCCACTTGGGGCCGAAGACGCGGGCCACGCCGGTGAGGACGCCGAGCACGAACCCGATGGTCGCTGAGGGCACGATCAGGGCGATGGACATGACGAGCCCCCGGTTGAGCGCGGGGAGGACCGTCTGGAAGATGAAGTCGGGATCAAGCCACTGCATCGTCTAGTCCTTTTTCGGGGCGTCGGGGATCATGGACGATTCGCTGCCGTCGTCGGTGATGTCGTGGGACAGGTCGCCGGTGAGGAGTTCGCTGACCGTGGGCCCGTCGGATTTTTCGGTGCCGCGCAGGTCGAACAGCTTGCCGCAGAAATCGCTGGTGCGCGTGCCGGAGCCGGGGGCCAGCAATACGTCGGGCGCGCCCTGTTCGATGATCTTGCCCTGTTCCATGAACAGGATGTCCGTAGCGAGGGCGCGGGCGAAATCCATCTGGTGCGTGGCCATGATCATGGTCATGCCGCCGTCCGCGAGGTCACGGATAACCGAGAGCACTTCGCCGACAAGCTCGGGGTCGAGGGCGGAGGTAGGCTCGTCGAGGAGCATGACCTTGGGGTCCATGGCAAGGGCGCGGGCGATGGCGACGCGCTGCTTCTGCCCGCCGGAAAGCTGGGCGGGGTAGAGCGCGGCACGCTTGGCGAGGCCCACGCGGCTGAGTTCGGTCAGGGCGCGGTTGCGGGCTTCGGCCTTGTTGCAGCCCATGACCTTGCGCAGGGCGATGGAGACGTTCTCCTCGGCGGTGAGGTGATCGAACAGGTTGAAGTCCTGAAAGATCATGCCGACCTGCTGCCGCAGGGCGCACAGTTCCCTTGTGTCGCGGGCGTTGACCTTCTTCCCCTCAAGCCAAATGTCGCCGGAGTCCGGGGGCAGGAGGTAGTTGAGGCACTGGAGGAACGTGCTTTTGCCGGCACCGGAAGGGCCGATGACCACTTTCACGTCGCCTTTGTGCACATCGAGGGACACGTCGTTGAGGATCGTTTTGCCGCCGAGTTTCTTGACGATGTTGGTGGCGCGCAGGATAGGGGTGGTGTTCATGGTGACGTGCCTCACATGGAGCCGCTGACGGCGTAACCGGGAATATGGACCTTGCGTTCCAGCACGCGGAGGATGTGCACGCCCACAAGGGTGATGCCGAAGTACAACAGGCCTGCCGTGATGTAGAGCGGCAGATGCTCGTAGGTCCGCGAGGCCACGAAGTGGGTGCGGGCCATGATTTCCGGGGTCCCGAGGACGAAGCACAGGGCCGAGTCCTTGAGCAGGATGGAAAATTCGTTGGACCAGCCGGGGATGGACAGGCGCAGGGCCTGCGGAAGGACGATATGCCGGATGGCCTGCCCGTCGTTCATGCCGAGGGCGCGGGCCGCGCGGAACTGGCCCACCGGGAGCGTCTCGATGGAGCCGCGGAAAATCTGGGACTGGTAGGCCGCGCTCGCCATGCCGAGGACGAGGCAGGACGCCGTGATGGTGGACAGGTTCAGGCCGATGACCTCGAACAGCCCGAAATAGAAGAGGAACAGCAGGAGCAGGATGGGCATTCCCCGGAAAAACCACACATAGACGCCGATGAGGCGGCGGATGAACGAAGGGCCGTACACCTGCAGCACGGCGAGGGGAAGGCCGATGCAGAACCCAAGCGCCAGAGATCCGATGACGGTGATGAGGGTTACGACGCTGCCCTGAAGGATGTAGGGCAACGCGTTGAGAATAACCGGGATTTTGTCCACTATTTCCAGCATCTCGACTCACGGAATGGGGGTTGAGGGTCAAAGCGTTCCCAAATGGGAATGCCTGAACGCCGAACGCATGTCCGGCGCGCCGCAACACGGCGTGGATTCCGCCGAAAACGGTGTTTTCCGGCTGAATGGATTTTGAAGCGTAGCGCCTTTCAAAGGAAACACGCTCTGCGCGGGGCCCGTAGAAGGGCTTGCGCGCCCGGAACCGGAGGGTCTGGGCGGATGCCGAAGACCGCGCCCGTTCCGCGAAAAGCGTTCTAGCATACGCCAGTCTTCCCGAAGAGGGAAGCCCTGACAACAAGGCGGCGACGGCGGAGAGAGGCCGCGTCGCCGGTCTTGCGTAAGCGCGTCGAAAACGCCGGGGGCCGTGCGGCCCCCGGCGTGAGCGTCATTACTTGTTGCCGAGGTACTTGGCCTGGAGTTCCTTCCAGTAGGGATCGGCCTTGAGGAGCTTGTAGCCTTCGTTGACGAGCTTCATGGTTTCGGCGTCGTCCTTGCGGATGGCCACGCCGAACTCGTCGGAACCGAACACGCCCACTTCCTGCACGGGCTTGCCCTTGCGCATGGCGTCTTCGGCGGGGGCGGCGTCAAGGCCGATGGCGTCGATGCGGCCGTTCAGAAGGTCTTCGATGGCCATGGGGCCGGAGTCATAGAAGCGCAGCTGATAGTTGTACTTCTTTTCGGCCTGCGCCTTCTGGAGCATTTCGTGTTCGTTGGTGCCGCGCTGGACGCCGAGTTTGATCTTGCCGTTGTAGATCTGGTCTTCGGTGACCTTGGAGCCCTTCTTGGTGATGAAAATCTTGCGGATGGTCCAGTAGGGATCGGAGAAATTCGCCTGCGCCTTGCGTTCGGGGCTGATGCTCATGCCGGAGCAGACCATGTCGATCTTCTTGGCGAGCAGGGCGGGGATGATGCCGTCCCAGTCCATCGGCTTGTGCTCCACGGTAAAGCCCATCTTCTTGGCGATCCAGTTCATGGAGTCGACGTCGAACCCGGCGGGCTTGCCGGTTTCGTCCACGTAGGCGAACGGAGGATAGTTGGCGTCGATGCCGTTGATGAGGTGCTTGCCGGCGGCCAGGGCGGGGGCGGCAAGAGTGATGGAGAGCAGCAGAGCTCCGAGCCAACGAAGAGCAATCCGTTTCATTTTTTCCTCACTGAGGGTTGGGCGTGGTCAAACCTGCACCTAAAACCGGACAGGAAAACACAAGACGATTCCGGAAGCGGCCGAAGCGGAAGTCCGGCTGATTCCAAACCTTTCTCCTAGCACAGATATTTTTGCCGCGCAATCATGCCGCGCCCGGACGGCCCCGTTCCGCCGGGGTGCGGAATCCTTTGCGAAAACGCGCCGCTCCGCACGGAGGGCTGGGCTCTGGCTTGTTGACAATATTGTCTTTTTGACGGTATATTCCAAACTGTATCTGACTGTTTTTCGTACGCGCAGGCCGCCCCGGTTCCCCCGGATTTTCTCCCGAGGAACGGGGCGTTTTCCTTCCGGAGCGTATCGTTCGCCAAACGGCGCGGAAATGTCACCCCGCAGCCGCATGGGCGGCGTAGGCTTGGAACGCGTTGCGATGGCTGTGTCACGGGGCAGGGGTCCCGCGCCTGTTCAACCGATTACCTTGAGAGGTTCCGTTACGTGGCGATAAAACGCACTCTCCAGCAATGGAGTGTGGAAGATTCCACCGAACTGTACGGCATCCGTAACTGGGGGGCCGGCTACTTCGGCGTTTCGCCCGAGGGCGATGTCGTGATTTATCCTTCCGGCGAAAACAAGGGCGTGGCCGTCAGCGTCCCCGAGGTCATTCGGGGTATGCGCGAGCGTGGCTACGACATGCCGGTCCTGTTGCGCATTGAAAACATTCTTGATTCGCAGATCACCCTGCTGCACGAGTCGTTCCGCAAGGCCATCGCCTCGCTCGGCTACAAGGGCGAATACCGCGGCGTCTTCCCCATTAAGGTGAACCAGCAGCAGCATACGGTCGAGAAGATCGCCCAGTTCGGCTCGCGCTTTCACCACGGCCTCGAAGTCGGTTCCAAAGCCGAACTCATTTCCGCCATTTCCCAGCTCAAAGACCCGGAAGCCTGCCTCATCTGCAACGGCTACAAGGACGAGGAGTTCATCGACCTCGGCCTCTCCGCCGTACGCATGGGGTTCAAGTGCATTTTCGTCATGGAAATGCCCGGCGAGCTGGAGCTGATCCTCGAACGCTCCGCCGCGCTCGGCGTGCGCCCGCTCCTCGGCGTGCGCGTCAAGCTCATCACCAAGGGCAGCGGCCACTGGGCCGGTTCCTGCGGCGAACGCTCCGCCTTCGGCCTGACCACGGCGCAGGTGGTGGATATCGTGGACACCCTGAAGCAGCACGACATGCTCGACTGCCTCCAGCTCCTGCACTACCACCTTGGTTCGCAGGTCCCCAACATCCGCGACATCCGTACCGCCGTCATGGAGAGCACCCGCGTCTATGCGGGCCTCGTGCAGGAAGGCGCGAAGATGGGGTATCTCGACCTCGGCGGCGGCCTCGCCGTGGACTACGACGGCTCGCACACCAACTATGTGAGCAGCCGCAACTATTCGATGGACGAATACTGTACCGACGTCGTGGAAGCGGTCATGACCATCCTCGACCAGCAGGGCATCGAACACCCGCACATCGTTACGGAATCGGGCCGCGCCACCGTGGCCTACTATTCCATCCTCCTGTTCAACATCCTCGACGTGAGCATCGCCGAAACGGGCGAGAGCATCCCCGATGTCCTGCCCGAAGACGTGCCGGAACCGGTGGTCAACCTCCGTGAAGTCTTGCAGGGCCTGTCCGTCCGCAACCTTCAGGAGTGCTACAACGACGCCGTCTACTACCGGGACGAAATGCGCCAGCTGTTCATAACCGGACGCGTTACGCTCCGGCAGCGGACGCTCGCGGACAAGTACTTCTGGGCGATCATCAACCGCATCGCCGAGGAAAAGGAAAAGCTCAAGCACACGCCCAAGGAACTCGCGGACATCGACAGCACGCTTGCCGACATCTACTACGGCAATTTCAGCGTGTTCCAGTCACTCCCCGACGCGTGGGCCATCGATCAGCTGTTCCCGGTCATGCCGGTGCACCGCCTGACGGAATTCCCGTCCCGCAAGGCGGTCATTTCGGATATCACCTGCGACAGCGACGGGCGCATCGACAAGTTCATCGACCCGCAGGGTATGCGCACTTCCCTCGATCTGCATCCCCTTGTGGACGGCGATGAATATTATCTCGGCGTGTTTCTTGTGGGCGCGTATCAGGAAACCCTCGGCGACCTGCACAACCTGCTCGGGGACACCAACGTCGTGTCCATCCGCATCAGCGAGGACGGCTCCTACCAGTTCGTCCGCGAGATACGGGGCGACTCCGTGGCCGACATCCTCGACTATGTGGAATACGATCCCCGGCGCATCCTCGAGGATCTCCGAGAAGCCGCCGAACGGGCCGTACGTGAAAAGCGAATCACGCCCTCGGAGCGTTACAAGATCCTGCAAACCTTTGAAGACGGTTTGCGCGGCTATACCTACTTCGAGCGGTAGAATGCCTCCGGCGGCAAGGGGGCTACCGCCCCCCTTGACCCCCTGTCCGGGGGGAATGATTCCCCCCGGACCCCCTCGGTCATGGATGGGCGGCGGTAATGCCGCCGTATGCCGTGCCGGGGTGTTCGGAGCATATGATTGATACCGTTTCCCGAAAACGGAAGACGGTGATTGACCATCAAGCCGGGCCAAGGGATTGAGTCCCTTGCAGGGGCCGGGGCAGAGCCCCGGAAAAAGGAGAAAAGAATGGCACGAGTTCTTATTATCGGCGCGGGCGGCGTCGGCAGCGTTGTGGCGCACAAGTGCGCGCAGAATCCCGAAGTTTTCACCGAGATCATGCTGGCGAGCCGCACGGTTTCCAAGTGCGACGCCATTGCCGCGAGCATCAAGGAACGCACGGGCCGCATCATCGAGACGGCGCGTGTGAACGCCGACGACGTGCCCGAGCTGGTGGCGCTGATCAAGCGCTACAAGCCCGTCATGGTGATCAACGTGGCCCTGCCGTATCAGGATCTCACCATCATGGACGCCTGCCTTGAAGCGGGCGTGCACTACATGGACACCGCCAACTACGAACCGCTGGATGTGGCGAAGTTCGAATACAAATGGCAGTGGGCCTATCAGCAGAAATTCAAGGACGCCGGACTGATGGCCCTGCTCGGCAGCGGTTTCGATCCCGGCGTGACCAATGTGTTCGCGGCCTATGCCCAGAAGCACCTGTTCGACGAGATCCACGTCCTCGACATCATCGACTGCAACGCGGGCGATCACGGGCAGCCCTTCGCCACGAACTTCAACCCGGAAATCAACATCCGCGAAGTGACCGCCAAGGGCCGTTACTGGGAACGCGGCGAGTGGGTGGAAACCGATCCGCTTTCGTGGTCCATGACCTACGATTTCCCGGACGGCATCGGGCCCAAGAAGTGCTTCCTCATGTACCACGAGGAGCTTGAATCCCTCGTCCAGAACCTCAAGGGCATCCGTCGCGCCCGTTTCTGGATGACCTTCTCCGAGAACTACCTGAACCACCTCAAGGTGCTCGGCAACGTCGGTATGACCGGCATCGAGCCCGTGGAATTCCAGGGCCAGCAGATCGTGCCCATCCAGTTCCTCGGCAAGCTCCTGCCCGATCCGGCCTCCCTCGGCCCGCTGACCAAGGGCAAGACCTGCATCGGCTGCGTGATGAAGGGCGTGAAGGACGGCAAGGAAAAGTCCGCCTACATCTACAATATCTGCGATCACGAAGCCTGCTACGCCGAAGTCGGCAGCCAGGCCATTTCCTACACCACCGGCGTGCCCGCCATGGTGGGCGCCATGATGCTGCTCACCGGCAAGTGGAACAAGCCCGGCGTCTACACTGTGGAGGAGTTCGACCCGGACCCCTACATGGACGCCCTGAACCAGTGGGGCCTGCCCTGGCAGATCGACGAGAACCCCGCGCTGGTAGACTGAGATGGCACAGCTGAACACCCCCTATTTCCTGGTGGACGAGGGGCTTTTGAAGAAAAACCTGGAGGTTCTCCGGCAGGTGCAGCAGGAGGCGGGCTGTAAAATCCTGCTGGCGCAAAAGGCCTTCTCCATGTTCGCCTGCTATCCCCTCATCAGCCGGTACCTGGCCGGCACCACCGCCAGCGGCCTGTATGAGGCCCGCCTGGGCCGGGAGGAATTCCCCGGGGAGGTGCACGTGTTCTCCCCCGCCTACCGGGAGGAGGAGTTCCAGGCGCTGCTGGGCCTGCTGGACATTGTGGCGCAGTCCGGAGCGGAAGCGGTGGGCTGTGGCATCGTGATTGAAAAGGGCTTCCAGGAGGGGGGCCGGATCGTCCGGGAGAAAGGGGTCCGGGTGGAATCCCTGGCCCGCATCCAGTCCATGAGCGAGGAGACCGGCGTGGTCTTCTGCGACTGAGGTGCGCCGCTGGCGCAGGGTGTTCTAAGGCCGGGGCCTTCCGTCATCGGTAGGTAGTCCCGTTGGAACCGGCGCAGGTTAGCACCTGCCACGTGGGTTCCCGCCCCGTCCCCGGCGGGGG
>OGRO01003943.1_pt1 | contig 10197 bp, 8 predicted proteins | sample 1553451 | NCBI WGS metagenome assembly OGRO01 (sample SAMEA2580021, study PRJEB22360) | human gut metagenome
TCACAGCTTTTCAGGGGCTTCTGCAAGGTTATAAAGGAATACGATGAGATAGATGTCACTATTCTTTGCGAGGCATGCCAGAAGGCGGTTGAGACAGCTTACAAGGCAGTTATGAAGCCAAAGGAGGGAACTATCCTTACAGTGGCAAAGGGCGCAGCAGAAAAGGCTCTTGAGCTGTCAGACGATACAGAGGATGTTGTCACATTTGTTGAAGAGGTTATAAAGCAGGCTGAGTATGTGCTTGACCAGACACCGGAGATGCTTCCTGTATTAAAGCAGGCAGGTGTTGTGGATTCGGGCGGACAGGGACTTGTTCAGGTATTAAAGGGAGCGTATGATGCCCTTATCGGCAAGGAGATTGACTATACAATCGAGGGTGCACCAACAGGAGCAGCTCCTGCAAAGATTTCGGCTGAGACAGAGGCAGAGATTAAGTTTGGTTACTGCACAGAGTTTATTATTGTACTCAATGCGCCAATGTCAGACAATGAGGAGCACGCATACAAGGCATTCCTCGAGTCAATCGGTGACTCTATAGTCGTTGTAGCTGACGATGAGATCGTAAAGACTCACGTACATACAAACGACCCTGGACTTGCACTGCAGAAGGCACTTACCTTCGGTTCACTCAGCAAGATAAAGATCGACAATATGCGTGAGGAGCATCAGGAAAAGCTCATCAAGGATTCACAGAAGCTTGCAGCACAGCAGAAGGCTGAGGAAGAGGCTTATGAAGCTGCTCAGGCTGATGAAAAGACAAATAACATGCCTGCAAAGGAAATGGGCTTTGTATCTGTTTCAATCGGAGAAGGCATGAATGAAGTGTTTAGAGGCCTTGGAGTGGACTATCTCATAGAGGGTGGTCAGACCATGAACCCTAGCACAGAGGATATGCTCAACGCTATCGAGCATGTAAATGCGAAGACAGTATTTATCCTGCCAAATAACAAGAATATCATCATGGCTGCAAACCAGGCAGTAGACCTTGTTGAGGATAAACAGATTATTGTTATCCCTACAAAGACTATCCCACAGGGTATCACAGCGCTCGTAAATTATATCCCTGACCACAGTGCCGAGGAGAATAAAGAGCAGATGATGGCTGAGATAGAAAATGTCAAGACAGGACAGGTGACATATGCAGTCCGCGATACTGAGATTGACGGAAAAACCATCAAGCAGAACGACTTCATGGGAATCGGCGACAAGAGCATCCTTTCTGTTGGAACAGACTTAAGGGCTACCACACTTGAGATGGTAGATGCCATGGTAGATGAGGATTCAGCGATTGTCAGCATCTATTTCGGAAGCGATTCTGATGAGGACTCAGCTAATGAGCTTGCGGCAGCAATCGAAGAGAAATATCCTGATGTAGAGGTTGAGGTCAACGATGGCGGACAGCCAATCTACTATTATGTTATTTCTGTAGAGTAAAGCCTTTTAAAGAATATAAATGATATTTATTATATTTAGGAGCAAATATGGATATAGCTTCACCGATTACCGCGGTTAAGGGAATCGGGGAAAAAACACAAAAAGCATTTGCTAAAATGGGAGTATACACCGTTGGTGATATACTCCTTCATTTTCCCCGGGATTATGTAAAGTTTCCGGAAATAACGGATATTGATGAACTGAATAATGTAAACGTAAGCAGCACCTATGCCATCCATGCTGTGATTAAAAAGGCACCTGTAGTGAAAAATACAGCGAGAATGCAGATTACATTGCAGGATATCGGCTCGCCCGGGCATATGATACAGCTGGTATGGTACCGTATGCCATACCTTAAGGCACAGCTTGTGCAGGGGAGACATCTTATATTTTACGGACATATTAAGCCAAAGGGAGGCCGATATGTCATGGAGCAGCCTGGGGTGTATGAGGTGCAAAAGTACGAGGCTATACGCGATACACTGCAGCCTGTGTATTCCGTGACAAGCGGTGTGACAAACAATCTGATAGTGAAGACAATAAAGGAGACTCTGTCACATGATACACTGCTGTCAGATTACCTGCCTAAGGATATAAGGAGCAGATACGGCTTTTGCGAGTATAATTATGCTATGAAGCAGATACATTTCCCTGATGACTTTGACGCTCTTGTGGAGGCAAGAAGACGGCTTGTTTTTGATGAGTTTTTTCTACTCCCGATGCCATTCTACCATATCAGCTGTTCAGAATTTACACAACTACAAAAAATCCCCGGAAAATTCCGAGGATTTCTCATTATACAAATATTTCTTCATACTTCTCCGACTTGCGGAAATCGGCAGTATTCTTCATTTTTTCGAGAGTGCGGTGAATCCAGTTAAATTCAAGGTGCAGCGGAAAGTTCGGCTGTGAGAAAGCGTGGTGCATTTCCGAGCGTTCTTTTCTTACTCTGCCGTATCAATTTCCAGATTGAATCCGGTTTCTTCTACATCATCAATGATCCTGGACTCCGATTCGTTATATTCAGAACTAAGAATATGCTTCGTTCCACCATTTTTGTATGTGACGGTCAAGTATGTTTCAAAGACGTAATCCTTGTCAAATGGCAGAAAAGTGCTGATGTCGCAATTGTCCATTCCGTAACGGTTGAGAAGAGCTTGAGAAGGAACGTTCTCATAGTAATCCTTTACTTCTCCGTTGCAGTAATAGAGCATCGGGTACATTTTCAGAAAGAAATTCCAGTATGCCTGTTCGTCATCAGCGTCACGGTGGCAGTCATCAAGCAGTTCCGTAAGATAAGGGATGTAAATGAAGCGTTCCGTTTTGCTTGGTGCCATGTCAAACATCATATCGAATGTGTAATCTGCTGTGATTTTTGCGATACGATTATCAAAAATAGCAGCTACAGACTTGAAGGCAGCATCATCACATTTTGCGAATTTCACAGCACAGAAATATTCCTGGAGGGAACGGTGGATAAATCTGTACTTATCATTATTGTGTGTTAGAATGCACAATGCTACCGTAAGGTCGGAAATTAAATCAGTACAGGAGAAGTTCTTACCAATACGCTGTACACTGCGAAGATTGTGGAAGTATTCTTCGAATTCCAGCTGTGTGAATTCAAACTTCTCATCAATATAGGTTCTGGCACAGAATTCCTCCAGTATCATGGAAAACTCTTCGGGATTCATCTGTGTCTTGAATACGCGATTGAAGCCTATCTTGGCTGCGTCGTGCTGTTCTACAAGTGTATCGAAAACCTTGTAATAGAAAACGTGGCGTTTCGCAGGAATTTTCGCATATCGCTCATAGGTCATCAGCATTAGGACGAGAAGCAAAGGGATTTCTGCAAAATCTCTGTGTGTTTCAAAGAGCGTTTCATCAAGCTCTCTCAAGAAATTCGCCTTGATTTCCGGCTGATCCAAACGGAATGCAAGCTTTTTTACCAGTTCTATTGCCTGTGCTTTTGTAAACGGTGCAAGCTTACACACCTCAAAACGTGTCAGTGCCTGGAACTTATTGATAGGTCTTGACGACATGATGTACTTGTTCTTAGGGTACTTTTCCACGAAATCAGAAAGCTCACTTTCAAAATTCTGAATCTCACGGATTTTGATTTCATCCATTGCATCAAGCAGAAGCACACAGTCGCCGTTAGCAAGGTGTTCCTCCAGATTGCTGATATTGATTTGAGAGCGTACCATATCCATGAACGATGCCTGCGAAGAATTGTATGAGCAGAGCTGCAACAGAATCGGAATCTTATGATAGGTGTTATAATTGTTGGAAAGCTGCAGTACCAGATGTGTCATCAGCATGGATTTACCGATACCGCCTGTCCCTGTAATGACGAAATAACGTCCGCTGCCGTTCAAGAGGATTTTGTCAGCCGAGTGTCTCTTCATACGAGTGCCGAAGATGTCATTGGGTACATAATTCTGTTCAAAAGCAACGGGACCGTCTTTATACATGACGGTCTTTATTTTGCAATAACGGCTCTTCAGCTTATCGAGATAGAGGATGATGTCATGCGGTGTGGTGTCTTTGTGAGGCTTTATTGCCTCCATGATGATTGCGTTGAACAGATCTGCTATCTCATCGGCATAGTTGTATGGATTAATGCTGATACCGTATTCCTCAAGATTCGTGCATATATCCTGTGCCATAGCGTCGCTGCACACGTCCGTGAGATATGCCGAAAATTTGATAGGATCGGTGTACTGCTTTATTTTACGGGAAACTGCACTGATACCGCGCAGATTATTGAAATAGCGATAAAAAGCATCAACAGTTGTGCTGTCGAGAGGATTTTCATCGCTATAGCAATCTACTATGCTATAAATGAGCATACACTGTCATTTTGCACAACAATTCCCAACCATTTATGCTCTCTCTGCAATTAAAAATGGGATTATCATGTGAAATTATGACATATTTTTGTGCAAGTCGCTGGAAATGCTCATTTATACTTGTCTTAGTATTTTTAGGAAGGCGAATAAGGCTTATTCTTAGAAACTGTCAGTACAGATACAGTGCAGTACATAATGAAAAACTCAGGGTGAAAGAGAAATTTATCATATTATCTCCGAAATTACTATGAAAGGAATCAAAAATAATGGAACTTGATTATGAAACTGTACGCCGAGCCATAAAAGGCAACCATAATTCACAGACCAAACTTCTGAACCACTATGACGGGTACATAAATGCCTCGTCAACTGTTATCGAAGTCAGACCTGACAGTACAGAACGCTACTGTGTAGGCGAGGTTATAAAATCAGAGAGTCCGACAAGCTGTACTGAATTTGTAGCTTATCGGACTCTTTTATTTTAGAAAATCGTTAATATAAGCATAAATTTAGAGTTTAAAATTTATAAATGTGAATTTTTTACGAATTATTTTCAAACTGGTCACGGGCTGACCAGTTTGGGTTGTAGAATAAAAATAGACGATGCAGAAAGGAGGGAAACAGCATGAGTGTTGATGAACGAAGAGCGGAAATTATGAGAATTATGATTTTACGCCGAAAGAGCACAGTGCCGCTTTTGATGAAACTATTCAGTGTGTCAGAAAAAACAATACGCAGAGATATTCGTGCCCTCATGCTGGAATACCCTCTTGAAAGCGTAAGCGGAAACGGCGGAGGTATTTGCCTTCCAGAGTGGTATTATCCAAATAAAAACCTTCTTTCAGGAGAAGAAATAACAGTTTTAGAGGAATTAATGCTAAAAGCTAACGAACATCAGAGTAAGGTTTTAAGGCAAATGCTCGCCAAATTCGGTACAAATACATATCGTCCCTGTAAAGTATAAGGAGAAACCAAATGAAAGAAATCCTAAAAATCCCAATCAAAGCAAATCTGTATCAGCATCAGCAGAACGCTTGCCAATTTGCCTGTAAACGTTTCGGAATCCTGCCGTCAGAGGTACATAGTAATGGAGTTGCACTGCTGATGGAAATGGGCTGCGGCAAGACTATCACCAGTATTGCAATTGCAGGAATCCTGCATCAGCACAGACACATTAAAAAAGTTTTGATAACCGCACCGTTGTCCATTCTTGGTGTGTGGGAACAGGAATTTGCACGTTTCGCAGACTTCCCATATCAACTTACAATACTGAAAGGTAGCAGTTCTCAAAAAAAAGAACAGCTTGAAAATCTGCACGGAAATACTCTGCAAATTGCTGTAGTCAACTACGAATCTGCATGGAGACTGGAAAAGGAACTTCTTACTTTTGACGCTGATCTTATTATTGCTGATGAAGCCCATAAGATTAAGGAAAACCGTACATCTCAATCCAAAGCAATGCACCGGTTAGGTGATAAGGCAAAGTATAAACTTCTCCTGACCGGAACGCTCATCACCAATAAGGAAATCGATGTCTTTTCACAGTATCGTTTTCTGAACAGCAATATCTTCGGGACAAGTTTCTATGTGTTCCGAAACAGATATTTTGATATGTGCGGTTATGGCAATCACATCCCTGTTTTCAAAAAGCAGATGATGAACGATTTTCTGCAAAAAATGCACTCCATTGCCTATCGTGTAACGAAAGCGGAATGTCTTGATTTACCCGAAATTACGGAAGAAATCCGTACCGTAGAGTTAGAGCCGAGAGCAATGAAACTGTACAAACAGCTTGAAAAAGAAAGCTTTGCAGAGCTTGCCGGTTCTGAGATTTCTGCCATGAATGTTCTGACAAAAATGCTCCGCTTATCGCAGATGACAGGCGGTCATCTCACTGATGATGAGGGTGATACAAATTCTATCAGTACCGCAAAGCTGGATGCACTTTCCGATATTCTTGACACCATGCTTGCCGAAGATAAAAAGCTGGTCATCATGGCAAGATTTGTGCCGGAGCTGAACGATATTCAGAAATTACTGGAAAAGAAAAATATCGGATATGCATCTGTCCGTGGAGGTATCTCTGACCGTGCCGAAGAGATCAGAAAATTTCAGGAAGATGCGGACTGCCGTGTATTTATAGGACAGATTGCAGCGGCAGGATTGGGCATTACACTGACCGCAGCGTCAACAATGGTGTTCTATTCGCTTGATTACAGCATGAGCAATTTTGAACAGGCAAAGGCAAGAATCCACAGAGTATCACAGACTGAAAACTGCCTGTATATTTACCTTATCGCAAAGAATACAGTTGATGCAAAAATTCTTCGTTCCCTGCGTGATAAGGTGGATTTAGCAAGAATTTTGGTTGACGATTATCGTAACGGAATTGATCCGTTTCAGGAAAAGGAGGACTAAAATGGAACTGAATATGTATAAGCTTGCGGAGCAGCTGAAACAGCTTCGTGAGGCAAAAAAGGACGCAGAACAGCGTGTGAAGGACATCAATGCTGAAATCGACAAGACGGAATATTCACTGGTTCAGCTGATGGCAGAAACGGAAACGCAGAACTTTACTCGTGCAGGAACAATGTTCTCGCTGACAACCAAAACCCGTGCATCCGCTGTGGCAGGTCATAAGGACGAGCTGTATTCCGCTTTAAAAGAGAACGGCTTCGGAGAGCTTGTTTATGAAACTGTCAACGCAAACAGCCTGTCAGCCTTTGTCAAGGAGCAGATTTCTGAAAATCAGGATACCGTTCCCGACTGGTTAAGCGGTCTTGTCAACGTCTATGAGCAGACCTCTGTGTCTGTCCGCAAATTTACGAAATGAAAGGAATCAGAACTATGAAAAATGAACTTATGGAAACAAACAGCACAGGATTTCTCGCTTTGCAGAACTTCGACCTTGCCAATGTGATGAGCGAGGAAATGGACGGTCTTTCGACAACTTTTGAGCGTATCAAGATACCGTCGGGCGGCGGAATCATGTTTGAGATTCCCGGTGAGAACCCCGATGAACCGGAAACAGTTAAGGAATTTTCGGCAGTGATCCTCTATCAGCACTCCTTGAATGCCTACTACAAAAGCGAGTATCAGGGCGGCTCTAATCCTCCCGACTGCGGCAGCTATGACGGGCATAACGGCGAGGGCAATCCCGGAGGCAACTGCGATGTTTGTCCGCTGAATCAGTACGGTTCGGGCAAGAACGGTGCGAAAGCCTGCAAGAACCGCCGCCGTCTGTATCTTCTTCGTGAGGGCGAGATTTTCCCGATGATTCTATCTCTGCCCACTGGCTCACTGAAAGCATTTACACGCTATCTCATGCGTGTGATTCCGAAGTACAAAAACTCCAACGCTGTGGTTACTCAATTTGCATTGAAGAAAGCATCAAGCAACACCGGAATCAATTACAGTCAGGCACAGTTTGCAGTGGAACGTGCCTTATCGCCGGAGGAATATCAGCTGATCTCTGCTATGACGGAACAGGTCAAGGCGCTCAGCAGAAGCGTTGGCTATGAAGCGGAGGATGCAATGAACGTTGACCCTGAAACAGGCGAAGTTATCGAGCCTCTGAATTAAGGAGAGTATTATGGAAAATTACAGATGCGTTACTTCGGTGCAGGAAATTCAGGAGTACATAGGCAATGCGGCGGTGGTTGCTTTTGACTACGAAACAGCACCCGACGAGCCTTACCGAATGGAAGAAAAAGCTGCTCTTGACCCATATAAGAGCCATATTGTTGGGTGCAGTTTTTCTACTAAGGAGCATACAGGGATCTACGTCCCTGTTGCTCACAAAGTCGGTGAAAATATTGAAAATGCATTATTTTTATGCTTTTTGAAATCCTTTCTCACAAATAAAAATATCATCAAAATCGCCCACAATATCGCCTTTGAATCTGCGGTGTCCTGTCATCAGGGCATCGTAATTCAGCCGCCTGTTTATGATACGATCTGTGCCGCACAGATGACCTTGAAAAGCAATTATGAGTTCCGAAAACTTGCTGACAGCGGTCTTAAAAAACTTGCATCAGAGCTTTGCCATGAGCCTTTGCCGACGTTTTCAGAAGTTACAAACGGCAGGCATTTTGATGAACTGGATGCACAGGATTCTGAGACGGTACGCTATGGCTGTGCGGACTCCGATTTTGCACTTCGCCTGTATCATATTTTTAATAACTGGTTTGACCGTTTTCTGCCGAAACATCGGTATATTGCGGAGCAGATCGAATCTCCCACAGCGGTGTATCTCGGCATTATGAAGCATAATGGTGTACCTGTGGATGCGGATTTAATGAAATCTCATCAGCAGGAGGCGGAGCAGCAAATGCAGCGTATCAGGAACGAGATAATTATGCTCATCGGCGATATTGAAATCGGTGCAAACTGCGGTACAAAGGCATTCAAGGATTATCTGTATCAGACCTTGAAGCTGCCTGTTATGAAAGTAACTGCATCGAATAAAGAGGCGGCAGATGACGCTTCCATGATTATGCTGAAAGAATGGTGTGATGCAAATCGTCTTGAACTTTCTCCGTTGTTTGTATTGGTGCAGGAGTATCGTAAATGGGGTAAAATCAAGTCTACTTACATTGACGGCTATCTGAAATATTTGAATTCCGCAACAGGCAGGATTCACCCGGATTTCTTTGCACTTTCTACGGAAACAGGACGTATGAACTGCCGTAATCCAAATTTGCAAAATTGCCCAAGAAAAAGCAACGATCCCATTGGTGTCCGTAATTTTATCAAAGCGCCTGAATATCATATAATCTTATCACTTGATTTTTCGCAGATTGAACTGCGTGTGGGGGCGTTTTATTGCAGAGATAAAACAATGATGGAAACATACAAAAACAGCGGAGATATTCATGCTGCGACTACTTCTGTTATCTTCGGATGCACTTATGAAGAAGCACAGGACAAGCACAGAAAAGCGTACAAAGAGCAGCGTACTATCGCCAAAAACGTAAACTTTGGTACATTCTATGGACTGTTTCCGAAAGGTCTGCAAAGTACGTTGAAATTCAAGGCGGGTGTGGAAAAATCTGTTGAGGAGTGTTCTGCGATTATTGCAAATCTGAAAGCCGGATATCCTGCGCTGACGATATGGCAGGAGGAAACAAAACGAGATGCTGCGAGAAAAATGTATACTGAAACATGGCTCGGCAGACGACGTTATCTTCCTAATATCAGGAGTGATAACTGGGGATTAAAATCTTTTGCAGAAAGATGTGCCTTAAATACTCCGATTCAGGGAACGGCGGCGGATATTCTGAAACTTGCAATCGTCCGTATTTTAGAGGGACTGCCGTCAAGACCGTGGCTGAAACCGATATTGCAGATCCACGATGAACTGACATTTATTATTCCGAAAGAAAAGCTATATGAAGCGATAAATTTTATCCGCAAATGCATGGAACAGCAGCCGTTTCCGGAGTTTGACCTACCGCTTGTGGCGGAGGCTTCTGCTGGGGAAACTTTCGGAAATTTAGTAGAACCGGAGGGATGAATTTGGCATCAACACACAATCATGAGGGATATTACTCCCCTACGGAATTTGAAGCAATGAAAAAAATCGAAGCCGAGGAACGCAAAGCACGCAGATTAGCCGCCTTCCGTCCTCTGGTATATATCTGCTCAAACTATCGTGGAAACACAAATGAAAACATTGAAAATGCACGGAAATACAGTCGTTTTGCGGTCAGAAATCACAGCATTCCCTTTGCACCGCATCTGCTTTTTCCGCAGTTTATGGACGACACGCTTGGTGAAGAAAGACAGACAGCAATGTTCATGAATTACGTGATGCTGACCAAATGCATGGAATTATGGGTATTCGGCAGCAGCGTTTCCGATGGTATGGCACAGGAGATAAAGTGGGCGAAACGCAGGCATATGCCGATTC
>OGRO01003945.1_pt1 | contig 10193 bp, 10 predicted proteins | sample 1553451 | NCBI WGS metagenome assembly OGRO01 (sample SAMEA2580021, study PRJEB22360) | human gut metagenome
TATATTGCTATATAGTACGTGTACCGTTGCAAGAGAAGAAAACAATGATAACGTTTCATGGATCGAGGAGACACTTCCGTTTGTGCCGGTTTCGATAGAGGAAGACCTTCCGGAATCGCTGCGAGGAAAGACCGGTAAAGAGGGATATTTGCAAGTGTTGCCGGGAAATGGATCGGATGGTTTCTTTGTGGCAAAATTTCAGCGAAAAGGAATATGACAAAGTAATTAGGAAAGAAGGAGTGGACAGATGCAGAAAGTGGATCTTAAAAGCATGACATTTGCTGAGTTGCAGCAGTTTGTGGAAGATCTTGGAGAGAAGAAATTTCGCACAACGCAGTTATATCAGTGGATGCATCAAAAAATGGTCAAAGAATTTGCGAGTATGACCAATCTGTCCGCAGCGTTTCGTGATAAATTAGAGGAGCAGGCGGCGTTAAATGGTTGTACCATGGTAAAGCGGCAGATTTCCGCAGATGGTACGAACAAGTTTTTGATGGAGCTTAGTGACGGTAATAAAGTAGAGTCAGTGTTGATGAAATATCATCATGGCAATAGCGTTTGTATATCCACTCAGGTGGGCTGCCGGATGGGATGTCGTTTTTGTGCGTCCACGGTAGGCGGCTTAAATCGCAGTCTGACAACCGGGGAAATGCTAGAGCAGATCTATGAGGTACAGCGGATCACCGGAGAGCGTGTCTCTAATGTGATCCTTATGGGAATTGGAGAGCCTTTGGATAACTACGAGAATGTTGTACGTTTTATTCGAATGATTTCGGATGAACGGGGACTGCATATCAGTCAGCGAAATATAACATTGTCGACTTGCGGTCTTGTAGATGGGATCTATCGTCTGATGAAAGAAGATTTAACGATCACACTTGCAATCTCATTGCATGCGCCGAATGATGTACTGCGCCGGGAAATGATGCCGGTTGCCAATCGGTATTCGATCGCAGAGATCTTGAAAGCATGCCGGGAGTATGTAGATCACACCGGACGCCGAGTTACATTTGAATATAGCTTGGTGGATGGGACGAATGACAGTGCAGAACATGCAGAGGAGCTGGCGGCTTTGCTGCACGGTCTGAATTGCCATGTCAACCTGATCCCGCTGAATCCAGTGGAAGGGCGTATGGGAGAGCGATCCAAGCGTACCAAAGTATTGGAGTTTCAGAAAATATTGGAGAGCAGGCATATTACCGCAACGATCCGTAGAGAGATGGGAAGCGATATTGATGCTGCCTGTGGTCAGCTGCGCGGTAAAAATATATAATTCGTGGAAGATAAATCCCGTGTCAGTTGTGAAATAAATGGAAAAAGCGTCAGATTTTGACACTACATCACTATTATGATAAAATATGTTAGATAGTATACATGTAAGGTTGATTATAAACAAAGGAGGGGAAACTACATGAAAGCATATGCAAAGACAGATATAGGCAAGAGATCTATGAATCAGGACTATATGTATTGCAATACTGAACCTGTTGGTAGTTTCCAAAATCTGTTGATCGTGGCAGATGGTATGGGCGGACATAGAGCTGGAGACTATACATCACGTTTATGTGTAGAGACAATGGTGCAGTCGCTGGAGAAGAGTGCTCATAAGACGCCGGTTTCCTTGTTTGAGGAAGCAGTTACAGCTGCGAACAAAGCAGTCTTTGAGGAGTCTGCGTCACACGTGGAATATGAGGGCATGGGTACCACCGTGGTAGCCTGCACATTAGAGGAAAATACACTGTACATTGCCAACATTGGGGATTCCAGATTGTACTTGATACGAGATGGGATTGAGCAGATCACGGATGATCATTCTTTGGTAGAGGAAATGGTCAAACAGGGTAATATTACGGAGAGTGAGGCAAGGATACATCCGCAGAAAAATATTATTACGAGGGCCCTTGGCATCAATGAAGAAGTCCAGGCTGACTTCTTTGAGATTGATGTGGAGCAAGGGGATGTTATTATGCTCTGCAGTGATGGCTTGTCCAATATGATTGAAGATGAAGACATGGAATACATTGTAAAGAATAGTGATACTCTGCAGACAGCGGCAGAGTCGTTAGTGGCTAGAGCTAATGAGAACGGTGGTAATGATAATATTACCGTTGTGTTAGCTGAGGTATAAGCTAAGAGGAGGTAAGGGTAGAAATGATAAGTCCAGGAATGTTATTAAGCGAGAGATATGAGATTATTGACCGCGTGGGATCCGGCGGAATGGCGGATGTATATAAAGCGAGAGATCAGAGATTAAACCGTTTCGTGGCGATCAAGATCTTAAAACCGGAATATAGTAATGATGCAAAGTTTGTCTCCAAATTTCGAGGGGAGGCGCAGTCTGTAGCGGGATTGTCACATCCGAATGTTGTAAATGTGTATGATGTTGGTGAAGATGACGATCTGTATTACATCGTTATGGAGCTTGTGGAGGGTATTACGCTCAAGCGCTTTATTGAAAAGAAAGGTCGTCTCGATGTCAAGGAGGCGATAGGGATCGGTGTGCAGATCGCACAGGGTATGCAGGCTGCACATGATAACAGCATTATTCACCGTGATATTAAACCACAGAATATCATTATTTCCAAAGAGGGCAAAGTAAAAGTTACAGACTTTGGTATCGCTAAGGCAGCAACGTCAAATACAATCACATCTAATGCAATGGGATCTGTGCATTATATCAGTCCGGAGCAGGCAAGAGGTGGTTACAGCGACGAAAAGAGTGATATCTATTCTCTTGGTGTAACAATGTATGAGATGCTGTCAGGCAAAGTACCTTTTGAAGGAGACAGCACGGTGACTGTTGCACTTGCACATATTCAGGAAGAGGCAACACCGTTAGATAAAATTGATCCGGAAATTCCGCACAGCTTATCCAAGATTGTGATGAAGTGTATGCAGAAGAAGCCGGATATGCGTTATATGACAGCTTCTGCATTGATCGCAGATCTGAAGAGAGCGTTAATAGAGCCGGATGGGGATTATGTTGTGATCTCCGATGTTGTCGACGATTCGCCGACGATCATTATGGACAAAAATGAAGTGGATCAGTTGAAAAAGAGTGCTATTTTAGCAGAAAAAGACCGTACAGTTCAGCCGGAAAATGAAGAGGAAGAATCGGACGATGATGCTATTGATCCTAAATTAGAGCGTATTTTGAAAATCTGCAGCGGTGTTGTTGCGGTGATCATTGTGTTAGTTGTTATTTTGCTGATCGGCAAAGTGGCCGGTTGGTGGGGTGGCGGTTCCAACAAGAAACCAACGCCGACTTCGACAGCAGATGCAAGTGCAGATCCACAGTCTTCTGCGGCTGCTTTAGGTAAAGTGGCAGTACCGGATCTCGTGAATCATACACTTGAAGAAGCAGAGAAGATGCTTGACGAGGCAGGATTAAAATATCAGCTTAAGCCGGTAGAGTCTGAGGAGGACGCTAATACCGTGACGGATCAAGAACCGAAATCCGGCGAAGAGGTAGAAGAAGGAACGAGAGTTACTATTTATTACAGTCAGGAATCCAGTGGAATTACGATTCCGGATGTAACAAATAAATCCTTAGAAGACGCAACATCTCAATTAGAGAGCAGCAATTTGACCGTTAAGGGAACCACAGAGAAATATAGTGATATCGTAGCCAAAGGAAAGGTATGTGGTACCGATCCTGTTGTGGGTTCCAGTGTAGCCAAAGGAACAGCAGTTACTTTGATCATCAGTAAGGGACCGGAAAATGATATGGTACGTGTTCCAAATCTCGTGAAGAAATCATTAGAGGTTGCGAGAGAACGATTAGCAGATGTAGGATTGGAAGCTCCAGATGAGCCGACTTATGTATATAGTGATACAGTACAGAAGGGATATGTGGTCAGCCAGTCTAAGAAGTCCGGTACCAAGGTTGAGGTTGGAACGGTGATTGAATTTACCGTCAGCTTAGGATCTAAGCATAAGGCAACTGAGAAACCGGCTGCGACACCGACGACAGAGCCGAAGTACAAATATACAGGTTCTTTGACGATTTCTGCCAATCCGTTTGACTACGAAGATGAAGCTCCGGCATCCATCAAATTAGTCTTAGAGCAGGATGGTAAATCTAAAACTGCCTGGTCAGGAACTTTGAGTTATTCTGATTTCCCGCGTAAGTTTTCGGTTGAGGGATACAGTGATAACAATGGTAAGATTACGTTGTATAAAGATGGCGTAGAAGTAGGTGGCCCATACAATGTAGAGTTTAAGAAGGAAAGGCAGTAATGCAGGGAAAGATCATTCGAGGTGTAGGCGGATTTTATTATGTACACGTTCCAAGCATTGGTCTGTTGGAATGCAAGGCAAAGGGTGCGTTTCGCAACCGAAGGGTCAAACCTTTGGTTGGAGACAATGTAGATGTAACAATACTGGACGAGGCGAATGCGCTGGGGAATATTGAGGAGATACTGCCTAGACATTCGGAGTTGATACGCCCGGCAGTTGCTAATGTCGATCAGGCGATTGTTATTTTTGCAGCATCCTATCCAAAACCAAATATCAATTTGCTGGATCGTTTTTTGCTGATGATGCAGTGGCAGGATGTACCTGTTAGCGTATGCTTTAATAAATTGGACACCGCAGATGATGGCTTTATAGAAGAATACACCAATGTTTATAAAGACAGTGGTGCATCGCTCTTTTTTACCAGTACCTACGATGGGAAGGGGCTAGAAGAGCTGCATCAAAGTTTGATTGGGAAGACAACAGTGCTTGCCGGACCGTCCGGTGTTGGAAAATCTTCTGTAATGAATGCACTTTTTCCGGAAGCAGATATGGCAATTGGGGAGATCAGTACCAAAATTAAGCGAGGGAAACATACAACGAGACATTCGGAACTGTTTTCGCTGCCGGATCAAACGTATGTGATGGATACACCGGGATTTACTTCGCTTCTTTTGCCGGAATTGGAAAAAGAAGAATTAAGGGAATATTATCAGGAGTTTAGACCATATGCATTGCAATGCCGTTTCCTTGGCTGTGCTCACATCAACGAACCGGATTGTGGGGTCAAGGAGGCATTGGCTCAGGGGAAAATGTCGAGTAGCCGATATGAGAATTATAAACTATTTTATGAAGAACTCAAAAATCGGAAACGCTATTAGATATGATAGGAAGATGCATTCATAGACTCGTCTATGAAAGAATGGAGAAGAAATATGAAACAGTTGGCACCGTCAATCTTGTCGGCAGATTTTATCTGCCTGGGAGAGCAATTGAAACAATTGCAAAAGCTTTGCATACATTACCTCCATATTGATGTGATGGATGGAATGTTTGTACCATCTATTTCTTTTGGTATGCCGGTGATTGCGTCATTGCGGAAACATACAGACATGTTTTTTGACGTGCATCTGATGATAGAGGAACCGATCCGTTATGTCAACGCCTTGCGTCAGGCCGGAGCGGATGGGTTAACTGTGCATGCGGAAGCGTGCGCTGATTTGCCGGGGACGATTGCGGCCATTCGAGAAAGTGGTGCGAAGCCGGCAGTGTGCTTGAGTCCAAAAACACCGTTAAGCAAGTTAGATGGTATTTTGGATCAAGTTGATATGGTGCTTATAATGGGGGTAGAGCCTGGTTTTGGGGGTCAGACTCTGATTTGGGAGACCTTGGAAAAAGTGAAACAGCTGCACAAGATTCGCAAAGAACAAGGATTGTTCTTCAAAATAGAGATTGATGGCGGCGTGACAAAGGAAAATGCACGTGCTGTTGCTGCATGCGGTGTGGATATTGTCGTGGCTGGAACCGCTGTTTTTCGTGGGGATATCGAGGAGAACATTCATGTTTTGCAAGAAGAAATCAACACGGAGGGACAAAATGCTTCTTGAGAATATTCCATTAGGAAGAACATTAGAAATTTATATTGATCGTGAAGGTTATCGTTATCGGTTAGTCAGTAAAGTAGAGGAAGCCAAATCAAATCAGGTATGTGTTAGTTTGATCGCATCCAATGGAAGAGCTTTTCAGTTTCATGCGGAGGATGATATATGCATTGTATATCGCGATGCAGACAGACTGTGGGAATGGACAAAAGTGAAGGCAGGCATTGCGAAGTTGGACGGAGAGCCGGTGCATATATTTCAGATTAACGATAAGGGTCATTCATACAATCGACGCAATGCATATCGCGTCCAGATCGGCGAAGAAACATTAATTGGCTACTATGATGTGCCGGGAGCACCTCGCAGATTATCAGAACCACCAAGCCCTGCAGATGAAGAAGAAAATGCAGATGTTATCGAGGAGATAGAACCAGAGATCGTGCGTGGTGTGATCAAAGATGTCAGTGAAAGCGGAGTGGGGTTATACTCTGACTTTGAGTTTCAATTGGAGGATGGCATGTTTTTCGACATTCCATCACCTTATGGTATGCTGCATTGCAGAGCAGAGGTCGTGCGTCGTGACGAGCTACGTGCCACCAATCATAAATTTAACTTTTATTATGGATGTGAGATGACGATGACAGATCGTAAGTTAATGAAATACATCTATGATATACAGAGAGATATTTTGAAGAAAACCAGAGGGCAGTAGTATACTGTCCTTTTTTGGGGACAGCAATCTTATAAGGTGTAATGGGATAAGATGTTTGCAGTGCCGTTTTTAGGACAGCAACTACTTTCTGTAAGAGAAGAGAGGGGATAAGTATAATGCTTGGTAAAATAATATTATTTAGCGGCGGAAAGTATGATATTGCATTTATAAAACAATATTTGGCCGACAAGTCTTTTGATACGGTAGCATGTGCAGATTCCGGTTTGGAAGCGGCACACGCAGTAGGAGTTAACGTGGATTATATTATGGGAGATTTTGACAGTGTATCGCAAGAGACACTGGCAGAGTATCGGTCTGCGGATAAGGCAGCAAAGTTTGTGCAGTATCCTAAGGCAAAAGACTATACGGACACGCAGATGGTATTGGAATGGATATTGTCGGAAGGGGCATCTGAAATCACTATTCTGGGTGCTACCGGGGGACGATTGGATCATTTTCTATCCAATCTAAATATTTTGATGAAACCACTTAAGCAGGGAATCCCGGCGTATATTGTAGATTCGCATAATCGGTTATACTTGATTGACGGAGAGACAACCTTACACAGAGAGCAGGTATTTGGCCAATATATATCCTTGCAGCCGCTTTCCGAAAAAGTGTATCCGGTGACTTTGACCGGATTTCAATATGGACTGAAAGATTATACGCTAACATATGGTGATGGACGCGCGATCAGCAATGAGTTTGCGCCAGAAGCGCAGACGGCAACGATCTCGTTTACACATGGGGAATTGATCGTGATCGAATCTAGGGATTAGAGCGCAATCAGATAGGGGTTGCTTGCATTATGTTGTGTGCTATAATGATCGCAGTAGTTGTAAACTTGATGCAGATGACTTAGATAACAGAAATGAGGGGCTGTATGAATCGAAAGGTAGAGTTATCGGAAGAAAATTATGACTTGTTAGATGAAGTGATACACCAATTGTGTGAGCAGGGACGTTTGTTGGAGGAGCAGAATGCGATGCAGCATGGAAGTACATCGGTCTATGAGCATAGTGTTAACGTTGCCTATAAGAGCCTTCTGTTGGTGGAGAATTATCGTCTGCCAGTTGATAAACAATCATTAGTGCGAGGGGCCTTGCTGCACGATTATTTTTTATATGACTGGCATGAAAAGGATGGCGGACATCGGCTGCATGGATTTCGACATCCGGCGTTCGCCCTTTATAATGCAAGCAAAGATTTTTCGCTGAATAGGAAAGAGAGAAATATTATTGCGAGACATATGTTCCCGTTGACGGTGTTGCCGCCACGATGTCTAGAGGCGTGGATTGTCTGCTTTGTGGATAAATACTGTGCGTTTTCCGAGACTATGGGGGATGGCAGAATACAATGGGAGCGATAGGGCAAGATAGAATACTGTGGGAGTGATAGGACAAGATAGAATACTGTGGGAGTGATAGGACAAGATAAATACAGTGGGAACGATAGGACGAGATAGGATACAGCGGGAGCGATAGGACGAGATACAATACAGTGAAAACGATAGGACGAGAGAGTGAAGGGAAGAACGATAGAAAATAACGGAGGCTGGTGACAGAATGAAAGAGAACAATTTAATAAATAAGACTGCGTACTTTCATTTGCCCGGATTGTTTGAATTTTATGAATTATATCGTCTGTTTTTAGCGCTGTTTTATGAACACAGGGAGTATTTTTATAACTGGTGTGAGATCGGCTCTATTTATGGCGCACCCGCCGATTGCCTTTGGGGTGGAGGAAGAACTTCCTTCGGTGCGGAAAATCCGGAAGAAGTGCTAGCATTATTGCGTCGATATGGAATATCAGGCCGTTTAACTTTTAGTAATTCTCTGCTTCAAAAAAAACACCTGTCGGATACAAAATGTAATGCCCTTTGTGCATTATTTGCTGAAAATAAAGGTGTGCAAAATGGTATTATCATTCATTCAGATTTGTTGTTAGAATATTTACAAGAAAACTATCCGGAGCTTTATTTTGTATCTTCAACGACAAAGGTATTGACGGATTTTGAGCAATTTGTGAGCGAAGTAAAGCGGGATGATTTTCGCTATGTCGTGCCGGATTTTCGTTTCAATAAACAGTTTGATAAGTTACAGACATTATCCAAATCAGAGAAAGATAAAGTGGAATTTTTGTGCAACGAGTGCTGCTCGTTTGCCTGCAAAGATAGGAAGCGTTGTTATGAAGCGGTCAGCCGCAAAAATTTAGGAGAAAGCGGCTGCGGGCATCGCTGCACAGCCAATGATCTGGAAGAAGGGTACCGTTTTTCGAAAGCGATGAAAAATCCGGGCTTTATTGGTGTTACTGATATACAAGAAAAGTATTTGCCGATGGGATTTACCAATTTTAAGATTGAGGGACGGGGACTCGGCAGTGCATTGATCTTAGAATTTTTGCTTTATTACCTGACAAAGCCGGAATATCAGCTAGTGGTTCGTGAAAAGATTTATTTGGACAATATGCTGGATTTATTTTAAATGTAACCATAATGCGGGAAGAGACATTATTATATTGCTAGGAATGCAGCGTAAAATTGAATGTCAGAAAGTTTATACCGTTAGGACTGTAGCGTAGGATCAAGTGGGAAGAAAGTTTGACAATTTGGTTAGTATATGCTAACTTGAGTAAGGCGTAAATGATGAATGTCAGACAGGCATACATCAAAATATGGAACGAGTCTTTGCAAGTGGTATAGGAGAAATTGTGATGAAAAAGCTGTTTTTTGAAATTGAACGAGATGGTTTCTATGGAACTTATTATGAAAATCCCACAGGATCTGATTGTACGGTCATTGGTTTATTTGGAGATGATCCAAATGATTACATGGCAAAGTGTGGGGCAAAATGGTTACATAAAAATGGAGTGAATGCTTTGTGCGTATCTCCCGGTAAGAAAAATTATAGTCATGTCAATAACCCGTTAGAAAGAATCGAGACAGCGATCAAATGGCTGCAGGCTAACGGCAATCGTAAAGTTGGCATTATGGGAATGAGCACGGCGGGGATGGATTCGCTGGTCGCAGCTTCTTATTTCCCGGATATTACCTTGACTTTTGCGCTTACAGCCAGTGATTTTGTATGGCAGGGATTTGAGCAGGGAAATAAAGATGGCTGCAAAGAATGGCCGATTCCAGAGACATCTACCCTTTCGTGGAAAGGAGAGCCGTTGCCTTACATGCCGTTTGTGTATGAACATCCGGTGTACTGGCAGAAGATTGAAGAGGAAACAAAAGGCTCCGGTGATATCGAGCGAAGCACTTGTTTGTTTATTGACTCCGAGAAGGCAAGAGAGCATACGGAAGAGGAAATGATCAAAGTCGAGAATATTAAAGGAAAACTTTTTCTTGTGGGTGCGGAGGATGATTCTTTCTGGGAAGCAGGAAAATATATCCGCCGCATGGACCAACGATTAAAAGAGCGACCTCATACTTGTGAATATGTACCGCTTGTGTATGAGCACGGGACTCATTTTGTATTGCCGGAATCCATGCTCCGTATGGCATTGCCTGTAGGACTAAAATTTGTGCTGCGGTTTATTTTTAGAGCAGCCAAAGAATATCCGAAGGAGTGTGAGGCAACGAGAAAAGATATTGACAAAAAGCTTTCTGCGGCATTAAAAGAATGGCGGGCAGAGTAGTT
>OGRO01003948.1_pt1 | contig 10190 bp, 8 predicted proteins | sample 1553451 | NCBI WGS metagenome assembly OGRO01 (sample SAMEA2580021, study PRJEB22360) | human gut metagenome
GGGGCGCCGCGACGGCGAGGCGCTGCGCGAAACGCCTCCGCGCGCACTCCCCCGCGAGGTGGAGCCCCGGGGAACCGAGACGTTGCGGTTGCTCGATCTCCTAGCCACGGCGACCGTCCTCGTCTCGTCCCTCGCCTGCGGAAAGCGCGCCAGCCTCGCCAGCAGTCTCGCCAGCGGCCGCGTCAGCGGAAGGCGTGCCGCGCTCGCCGGTAGAAGGCGCGGAGCCCGCCGTAGAGGCAACGCTCGCGCCCGTGCAAGCAGACGTGCCGCCAGCGGCACCGCGCGCGCACTCGTCGCCAGACGCCTCGTCGGCACCGCGCGCACTCGGGAAATCTTCGTCGAAGCCCAGCATGCGCACCTCGGGCACAAGCTCGACGCCGGTGCTCTCAAGCACGGCGGCGCGCACCTGTTCCATGAGCGCGCGCACGTCGGCGGCCGTGGCGCCACCGCGGTTCACTATGAAGTTGCCGTGCAGCTCGGACACTTTCGCACCGCCCACCTCGGCACCCTTCAATCCCGCCGCCTCGATGAGACGGCCGGCCGAGGCACCCTCGGGGTTCTTGAACACGCTGCCGCAGGTGGGCTCGGAAAGCGGCTGGCAGCCCTTGCGCCGGGCGAGGTTGCCCTCCATCTTGTCGCGCACCCGATAGGGATCGGCGGCCTCGGCGGCCAGCTCGCATTCCCGAACCACCTCGTCCGCCGCAAAGGAACTCGCGCGGTAGCCCCAGGCGATCTCGTCGCCGCGTCGCCGGGCCAGGCCGCGCCCGGGCCGGTAGGTGGTGACGGAGACGACGCGCTGGCCTATCCACTCGTCAGCCGTGCCGGCGTTCATGCGCAGGGCGCCGCCCACGGTACCCGGAGTACCAACGGCGAACTCGAAACCGCCGATAGCGCGCTTGAAGGCCTCCTGCACCACTGCAGAGAGCGAGGCGCCCGCGCCCACGATAAAGCGGTCATCATCGAAGCGCAGGGTGCGGAAGTCGCGGCCGAGCACAATGGCCACGCCGGCGAATCCCGCATCGGCCACGAGCACATTGGAGCCGCGGCCGAGCACGACCCAAGGCGTGCCCTCGGCCGCGCAGACGTCCACCAGCCCCGTGAGCGCCCCCACGGAATTCGCGCGCACGAAGAAGCGCGCCGGACCTCCAATGCGGTAGGTGGTGTGGCGGCTCAGGGGCTCGTGGGCGTAGACGTCGCCGTCGAAGCGATCGTCCACGAGCAGCGATTGTACGGGCGAGGCGTGACGGGCCATGGGGCTCCCTTAGCGGCCCAGCTCGTCCACGAGCTGCGGCGCGATGGCGGTCACGTCTCCCGCGCCCATGGTGATGATGAGATCGCCGGGCTCGGCCACTTCCAGCATATGGGGCACCGTGTCGATGCGGCGCGGCACGAAGACGGCATGGGGATGCCCATGGTCGGTGACCACGTTCAAGAAGGTCTTGCCGGTAACGCCCGGCACCGGCGCCTCGCCGGCGGAGTATACGTCCATGAAGGTGACGGTGTCGGCCTCGTCGAAGGCGCTGCCGAACTCGTCGCGCATGATATCGGTGAACAGGGCGACGCGGGAATAGCGGTGCGGCTGGAACAGCACGTGCACACGATTGAAATCCAGGGCCTTGGCCGCCTTGATGGTGGCGGCGATCTCCGTGGGGTGATGGGCGTAGTCGTCCACCACCGTGACCCCGCCGGCCTCGCCGATAAGGTCGAAGCGGCGACGAACGCCGGCGAACTCCTGCAGCTTCTCGGCCGCCAGATCGACATCGAGGCCCAGAAGCGAGATGAGCGTCAGCACCGCGGCACCATTGGAGACGTTGTGCAGGCCCGGGTTCTGCTTGATGCGGCTGGCCACCACGCGCCCGTCGGGCAGCCGCAGGGTGAAGCGGGTGCCCACGCCCTGGGCCTCCGTGGCCAGGATGCGGGCGTCGCAGTCCTCGGAAAAGCCGTAGGTGGTCACGGTGCGCCCGGTGCCGCGGGCCACTTCCACCAATTTCGGGTCATCGCCGCACACGACGATGGGACCGCCCTCTCGCACCCCGGAGAGGAACGCGGCGAACTGGGCGTAAATCTCCTCGAGTCCCTCGTAGTGGTCCAGGTGATCCGCCTCGATGTTCGTGACGATGGCCGCCGCCGGGGAGAGGTAGGTGAAGGACTTGTCGGACTCGTCGGCCTCCACCACGTAGGAGCGGCCGCGCCCGGAATGGGCGTTGGTGCCGTAGGCCCGCACGATGCCGCCGATGAGGAAGGTGGGATCGTAGCCCATGGCGTCCAGCGTGCTGGCGAGCATGGAAGAGGTCGTCGTCTTCCCATGGGTGCCCGCCACGGCCAGCGTGTCCAGATCGCGCCCGAGGCGAGCGAGCATCTGGGCGCGGTGCACGATGGGAAGGTTGCGCCGGCGCGCCTCGATGAGCTCGGGGTTGTTCTCCAGGATGGCCGTGGAGACGACCACCGTCACGTCGCCGTCGGGGATGTTCGCGCCGTCCTGGCCGATGAACACGGTGACCCCCGCATCGCGCAGCTGCTTGGTGTAGCGGCTCTCCTTGATGTCCGAGCCCGACACGGCCATGCCCTGGTCGTGGGCGACCCGGGCGATGCCGCTCATGCCGACGCCGCCGACCCCGATAAAGTGAAGCTGCTCTTGTTCGCTATTCACGTCGCCTCGCCTTTCGTCCTCGTTGCAATCCCGCTATTGTAAAGCATCAGCGCGCCGTGGCGACGCCGACCACAACATCTGCCAAGGCGGCCGCCGCCTCGCCGGTCTTCTGGGCCCGGGCCGCCGCGACCATGCCCTCGCGCACCGACGCGTCGTCGATGAGCGCGAAGAGCTTGGCTTTGAACTCGTCGCTTCCCAGCTCGTCGTCGGGCATCATGAACGCGGCGCCCGATTCCACCCACGCGCGGGCGTTGGTGGTCTGATGGTCCGCCGTGGCGAAGGGATAGGGCACGAGCAGGGCCGGAATGGCCAGCGCGGAAATCTCCGCAAGCGAGGTGGCCCCGGCGCGCGACACGATGGCGTCGGCCGCGGCCAAAGTCTCCCCCATGCGATCCTGGTAGCCCAGAAGGTGCCAGCGGCGCGCCTCGTCATCCGTGAGCGCCAGCGCCTCGGTCACCGCATCCAGCTCCTTGGGGCCCGTGATGTGCACGATGTGCAGGTTCGGGCGCGCGAGCAGCTCGTCTTTCAGGGCGACGACGGCCTCGTTGATGTGGCGCGCGCCCAAAGACCCACCGAAGACGAGCAGCATGAAATCATCCTCGGCAAGGTCGAACAGCGCCCGGCCCGCGGCGCGATCGGCCTCGATGACCGAACGGCGCACGGGATTGCCCGTCACGGTGACCGGCGCGGCCGCGCCCAGGCTCTCCGCCGAGCACTCGTAGGTCACGCAGACGGCGTCAGCCCGCCGGGCCAGATACTTGTTTGCCATACCCGCCACGGAATTCTGCTCGTGCAGCACCACGGGCACGCCGGTCTTCTCGGCCGCCCGGGCCACGGGAATGCACACGTACCCGCCAAAACCCACGACGACGTCGGGCTTGATGTCGGCAAACCACTTTTTCGCCTTGCCCGTGGAGGCGGCGATCTTCGCCACGCCCTTCGCGAGGGAGGCCGGATGCGATCGGTCGAACCCTGAGGCCTCGAAGGCCGTGAACGGGATGCCGGCGGCGGGCACGAGGCGCGACTCCACCCCGCCGGGGGTGCCGGCGAAGCGCACGTCCCAGCCGCGGCTTACCAGCTCGTCGGCCAGAGCGAGGGCGGGGTTGATATGCCCGGCGGTGCCTCCGCCGGAAAGAACGGCCAGCATGAGCTTACCTCCTGTAATTGGAACGGTTAGATGGGCGCGCGGAGCGGGATCGGGCCGAAGCATCGATGCGACCGGATCCGCTACGACTCGAGGCGCCCGCGGAACGCGAGCGCAAAGACTCCCCCGACCGCGTTCGGCCCGACGGCGCAGGGGGCGCCGGCTCCCGGCGCACGAGGCGCAGATCGGCCCGGCGCTGCTCGTAGACGGACGGGGCGGCCGGCGCCGCGGACACGGAGAGCACGAGCCCCACCAAGATGAACGAGGCGATCATAGACGTGCCGCCCGAGGAGATGAAGGGCAGCGGCTTTCCCGTCGTGGGAAACACGCCGATGACGCAGGCGATGTTCAGGAACGCCTGGAACACGAGCATCACCGTGGCACCGCCGGCGATCATGGCACCGATGTAGATGGGAAAGGTCATGCCGGTCAGGCTGAGCAGCTTGCTCAGCACCGTGCCGATGCCCATGGCGATGATCAGCTGGAAGCTGGCGGCGGGGTACATGCTGCTGTGACGCTCGTGCTTGATCTCTTCTTCCACCAGCAGGCTGTCGTCCTCGGGCACGATGGTGTCCAGCAGGTGGTGGCGCTCAATGAGCATCTTGCCGAGCGGGCCGCCCATCATGCTGCCGGCGATCAGGCCGTAGGTGGCGGCGGCGGTGCACAGGGTGGTGGCACCCTTGATGCCAAAGTCCTCCAGCACCGGGCCAAAGGCACCGGCGGTGCCGTGGCCGCCCACCATGGGGATGGAGCCGGTGCAAAGGCCCACCAGCGCATCCACGCCCAGCAGCTTTGCCAGCCCCACGGCTACAAAGTTCTGGCTGACGATCAGCACGATGACGACGCCCAGGAACACGATCATGGCCTTGCCGCCGCTTTTCAACACCTTGAGGTTGGCCTGAAAGCCCACCGAGGTGAAGAACATGACCATGCACACCTCTTTGAGGGTGTCGTCAAAGGCGAACTCTGCCACGCCGGTCACATAGCAGATGCAGGTGAAAATGGCAAACAGCACGCCGCCGATGACCGGCGCGGGGATGCAGAATTTATCCAGCAGGCGCACCCGTTCCCGCAGAAACTTGCCCAGCATCAGCACCAGCACCGCAAGGGCCAGGGTCTGATACATATCCAATTCGATCTTCATTGCTTTCCCTCGATTTCCCGGCAGACTCAGTCCACCGTAATTCCGGCCTGCTTATACCAGGCCGCTGCGCCTGCGTGGAAGGGGATGCCAACGCCCTCTACTGCGTCGGTCTCCGGGTCCAGTGCAAGGCCAAGCTGCTCTTCCAGCGCTTCCCGGCTGGAGAACAGCAGTTCGGTGAGCTGCTGCACCTGCTTTGCGGGCAGAGAATCGCTGGCCAGCAGAACGGCTTTGACGCCCACGGTCTGCACGTCGGCGTCCTGGCCGGGATAAGTGCCGGCCGGGATGGTGACCTCACGGTAGGCGTTGTAGCTGCTCAGCAGGCGCTGCGCCGCGGTGCCGTCCACATTCAGCAGGCGGATGCCGCATTCGCCTGCCAGCTCGGTGACCACCGGGCTGGGGGTGCCGACTGTGATGACGATGGCGTCGATCTTACCGGCCTTGAGCTGGTCGGCAGCGTCGGTATAGTTCAGGTTGATGGTGTCCACCAAGCGGTCGTTCAGGCCGTAGGCAGACAGGATCTGAAGGGCATTCTGCTCGGAGCCGGATTCCTCCGCGCCGATGCTCACGGTTTTGCCCTGCAGGTCCTCGATGGACTGGATGTCCGAGTCGGCCCGCACGATGACCTGACAGGCCTCGGTGTACAGGGCTGCTACCGCGCCGAAGCCGCAGATGTCCTCCTCCTCTGCAAAAATGCCGGTCTGGTTGCAGGCGTCCTGTGCAAGGTCGGCCTGCGCAATGGCCAGCTGCAGGTATTCGCCGGTGAGCAGGCGCAGGTTGGCGGCCGAACCGGCGGTGGTCCGGAGCTCGATGGTGCCGTTGGAAGTCTCGTTTTCCAGCGCGGCAAACTGCTCACCAAAATTGTGGTAGACACCACCCTCGCCGGCAACGCCAAAGCGCAGACGCTTGACCGTCTCCGCGGCAGAGCAGCCGGTGAGCAACAGTGCGGCCAACATACAACCGGCCAGCAGTGCCGCGATCCATTTGCGTTTCATACTTTTATACACCCCTTTTTCCGCTGCCGCAAACCCGGCAGCTTCTTATTATCACAAGGTTGGAAATTAGCGCAACAGTAGCAGCATATCTGCGATATGCAAACCAACGTTGTTGCTGTTGCATTAAAAAGTTGGCTTGCTATAAAGTATAGTCATATTGCGGATGAAATGCAATCACTTTTGCAAAAGTATGCAGCGAAGAAGCGTTGGGCAGGGCATCAAAAAAGGCTCCTCCGTTTCCGGAGGAGCCGGACAGATTCAGCCGCCGAACAGGCCAAAGAAGCTGGTGTGGGTCACGCCCAGGATCAGAAACAGGGCGATGAGCGCAAACAGCACCCCGATGATGATGTCCATCTGATGGACGGTGAGGGGAAAATGATCGTAGAGCTTTTCCTTGGGATTGACAAAGTTCTTGTCGCCGTTGTCAAGCAGGGACTTTTTGCCTTGTTCAAAGTCGGCCCGCTGATCGGCAAGCTCGGCCTGCTCTTGTGCCAGCTGTGCTTCGCGGGCAGCCAGAACGGCTTCGCGCCGGGCAAGCTCTGCCTCGCGCTCGGCAGGGGTGAGGTCTTTTTGTGCCATACTGCACCTCCTGATGGTTGTTGCTTTTATGATAGCACACAAACATGAACAAAAAAAGGGGCCGCCCGCCCAAAAGGCAGACGGCCCACAGAAGAGAGGGCTTACTTCTTAGCCAGGTACTTGCGGATATCAATGGCCACAGCCACGATGATGACAAGGCCCTGCACGATGTAGGTGTAAGAGGAGTTGACGTTCATGAACTGCAGAGCGACCTTCATCAGCTCAAAGACCAGAACGCCGACCAGGATGCCGGGCACGGTGCCGACACCGCCGGTGGTGGAAACACCGCCGATGGTGCAGGCTGCGATGGCGTCCAGCTCATAGCCCATTGCGGTGTTGACGGATGCGCCGCCGGACTTTGCAGCCAGCAGGCAGCCTGCCAGACCGAACATGCAGGAAGCCAGGATGTAGATGCGGATCTTGGTGGCGTTGACGTTGACGCCAGCGACCTCAGCCGCAGCCTCGTTGCCGCCGATGGCGTACATGTACTTGCCGTGGCGGGTCTTGTTGTACAGGAACCAGAAGCAGGCGGCCACGATCAGGGCGATCCAGATCAGGACCGGGATGCCGATGATGGTGTTGGAGGCCAGAGAGGTGAAGTTCTTGTTCAGGGAGCCGATGGGGGTGCCGCCGGTGTAGACCAGGCAGATGCCGTAGACGACCTGTTGCATACCCAGGGTAGCGATGAAGGGCTGGACCTTCAGGTAGCTGACGACCAGACCGTTGCACAGACCCACGATGGCGCAGATGGCGATGACCAGGATGAAGACCACCGGGGTGGGCAGGGTGGGCATATTGGGATAGAATTTACCGGCAGCGCCCTCGGTCTGCGCAAAGATGCAGGCGAGGCAGGCTGCGAAGCCAGCCAGACGGCCAGCGGACAGGTCGTTGCCGGTGGTGATCAGACAGCCGGAAATGCCCAGTGCGATGATGTAGCGGATGGACACGTTCTTGAACAGGTTGATCAGGTTTGCGACTGCGAAGAAGTTGGGGTGGATGATGCCGACGATCAGAGAGACCGCAAGCATCAGGACGATGATGGCATTTTCACTCAGCCATTTTTTCACGGACTTGCCGTTCAATTTCTTGGTAGCTTCCACAATAGACAGCCTCCTTGTTTACTGATTGGCCGCTGCCGTCGTCGGTGCGGTCTCAAACTGGGTCGCCAGCGCCATGATGTTCTCCTGGGTGGCGTCCTTGCCGTCGATGAAGCCGGTGATGCGGCCATCGCACATGACCATGACACGGTTGGACATACCGATGATCTCGCTCATTTCGGAGGAGATCATGATGATGCTCTTGCCCTGCTTGGCCAGGTCGGCAATGATGCAGTAAATTTCGTACTTTGCACCGACGTCGATGCCGCGGGTGGGCTCGTCGAGGATCAGCACATCGGGGTTATTGGCCAGCCAGCGGGCGATCAGCACCTTCTGCTGGTTGCCGCCGGAAAGGCTCTTGATAGCGGTCTTGGGGCTGGGCACCTTGATGGCCATCTTTTCCTTGTTGGTGGCGACCAGATCGAGGATCTTCTTATCGTCCAGCATGATGGGGCCCTTGCGCAGAGCGTCCAGCGATGCAATGGAGATGTTGTCGGCAACGCTCAGCACACCCATGATGCCGGTGGCGCGGCGGTCCTCAGTCAGCAGCGCCACGCTCTTGCGGATGGCGTCGCGGGGCTGTTTGATCTCGACGGCTTCGCCCTTGATCCACACTTTACCGGTGGTGTGGGCGCGCAGGCCGAAGATGCCCTCCATCAGCTCGGTACGCTGGGCACCGACCAGACCGGCCACGCCCAGGATCTCGCCCTTCTTCAGCTCGAAGCTGCAATGACGGAAGGAACGCGGGTGGATGGAGGTGAAGTCCTCCACCTTCATCATGACCTCGTCGGAGGGGTGGTTCTCCAGCGGCGGGAACAGATTGGACAGCTCACGTCCGACCATCTTGGCGATGATCTGCTCCTTGGTCATGTTGGCAACGTCCCACTTGCCGATGTAGTGGCCATCGCGCATGATGGTGACTTCGTCGGCGATGACCTTGATCTCGTCCATCTTATGGCTGATGTAGACCAGCGCAACGCCCTGCTCCTTCAGCTCGCGCATGATGCGGAACAGCGACTCGACCTCGTTCGCGGTCAGCGAGGAGGTGGGCTCGTCTAGGATCAGCACCTTGCAGTTTGCGGAGACGGCCTTTGCGATCTCCACCATCTGCATCTGTGCGATGCTCAGGCTGCCCAGCTTTGCGTGGGAGTTGATGTCCAGCTTCAGCTTCTTCAGCAGGGCATCGGTATCGGCGTACATTTTGGCATGGTCCACTATGGTGATGATACCTGCCTTCTTGGTGGGGAAGCGGCCCAGCCAGATGTTCTCAGCCACGGTACGGGCCGGGATGGGCTGCAGCTCCTGGTGCACCATCGCGATGCCGCGGTTCAGTGCTTCCAGAGGGTTGGAGATGGTGACTTTTTGTCCTTCGTATTCGATCTCGCCTTCGTCCATCTTGTAAATGCCGAACATGCACTTCATCAAAGTGGACTTTCCAGCGCCGTTTTCGCCCATCAGGGCCATGACTTTGCCGGGGCGGAGCTCCAACTGCGCGTGGTCCAGCGCTTTGACGCCGGGGAAGGTCTTGACCACGCCTTTCATTACCAGACGGTATTCTGACATTCCGCAGAGCCTCCTTGTCGTTCAAAATAAGGCACGGCACGGTTCGTTCCGAAAGGAAAGCGCGTGCGCCGAGGATCTCTCGCACGCACGCGCTTGTTAGCTTTTAGAAAGCCTCGGACTCACTGCGTACCTTGCAACCGTGAGTGGTTCTCAGCTCCGAATCAGAGATACTGAGAAGCGTTCTCGGTGGTGACCTTCACATAGTCGACCCAGTAGTACTCTTCGACGTCCTTGCCATCAACGAACAGCTTGGTAGCGTCGGCAGCTGCGGTAGCCTGGCCAACGTCATCGTTCAGGACGGTACCGGTCATCTTGCCGTCAACAACGTTCTGGACAGCTTCCTTCAGTGCGTCAACACCGACCAGATAGATGTCCTCGCCGACCTTGCGGCCAGCCTGCTCGATGGACTGCAGAGCGCCCAGAGCCATTGCATCGTTGTTGCAGAAGACGACCTCGATCTTGTCGCCGTACTGTGCCAGAGCGTTTGCAACGTCCTGCTGTGCGGTGGTCTGATCCCAGTTGTCCAGATACTCGTACAGGCACTCGACTTCCTTGCCGGCGTCGGTCAGAGCCTTGATGGAGTACTCGGTACGATACTGTGCATCGATGTTTTCGGGGTCGCCCTTGCACATGATGTAGGTGATCTTGCCGTCGCCGTTGATATCGCCCTGGGTAGAGGTCTCCAGGATCAGCTCGCCCTGATAAGTACCGGACTGGCGTGCGTCTGCACCAACGTAGCAGCACTTGCCAGCGTAGGAATCCAGAACGGCCTTGTCAGGCTCACGGTTGATGAAGACGATCGGGGTGCCGGAGGGAGAGATGGTATCCACGATGGTCTGAGCGGAAGTGGTCTGGACGGGGTTGATGATCAGAACGTCCACACCCTGCTGCAGGAAGGTGTTGATCTGCTCGGTCTGGGTATTCTGGTCGTTCTTGCCATCGACGATGGTGACGGCATAGCCCATATCCTTCAGGTACTCTTCCAGATCGGTGCGGTACAGGGTCATGAAGTTATCAGCGA
>OGRO01003950.1_pt1 | contig 10186 bp, 6 predicted proteins | sample 1553451 | NCBI WGS metagenome assembly OGRO01 (sample SAMEA2580021, study PRJEB22360) | human gut metagenome
GACTTCAGAATTGCATGGGCAATGAACCTTGACACACCGGGAGATACAATTATCATGGGTACAAAAGGCTCGCTCCGTATTCCTTCGACAGAGTGCTGGAACGGCTCGGTAGGCGGCCCGATGAAGATTTATCACGAGGTTGCAGGCTCGCAGGTTGAAACAGAGATTCCTATTATCAATGACGGCACAGACCTGTTCTATAAGAAAATTCGTTCGTTCCTTGACGCGGTAAAGGAGAACGGTACGGCTCCTGTTCCGACAAGCCAGATTATCTACAACCAGGCTATTATTGATTCGATAGTTAAGTCGGCAGAGCTCGGACACGAAATCGAGGTTAATATCCCCGAGATATAAAAAAGGACTGCAAATTGCCGCACGCGCCGAGGACTACGGCGGCGCGTGCGTGCAATCTGCAAGGCTCGGCACAGAGCCGAAGTCTTGAAACGGCTCCCGCAATGCCCGCGGCGGGGTGTGAGTTTAAAAATATAATTTTCGGGCAGAAAGGCTATGAAAAGCTATGAAAAAATTTAAAGTAGGTATTCAGCTTTATTCACTTCGCGACGATATGGAAAAGGATATGGACGCGACACTGAAGGCTGTAAAGGATATGGGTTATGACTGCGTTGAGTTTGCCGGATATTTCGGCAAGACGGCGGAGGAGGTTGCGGCGCTTCTCGAAAAGCACGGACTGGAGTGTATCTCGGTACATCAGGCATATGAGGTATTCCTCGACAAGCCGGAGGAGAACGTACGGTATCTTAAAACAATCGGCGCAAAATACTGTGCTATTCCGTGGATGGACAAGAATAAGCACAAGGGCAACGACAAGTTTGAGCAGACCGTAAAGGAGATTGCTCAGGTGGGCGCGCTTCTTAAAGAGAACGGCATACAGCTGCTTTATCACAACCATGATTTTGAGTTCAACAAGTATGAGGGCAAGTTCCTTCTTGACTGGCTTTACGAAACAATCCCCGCGGATTTGCTCCAGCCGCAGATTGACACCTGTTGGGTACACTATGCGGGAGTTAACCCCTGCGAGTATCTTGAAAAGTACAGCGGCAGAATCGAGGTTGTACATCTGAAGGACTTCGTTTGCAAAAAACTCGGCGGCGGCCCGGTTTATGCGCTGATTGACAGCGAGGGCAAAGAGGAGCAAAAGTCGTCCCAGGAGGACAAGGGCTTTGAATTCAGACCGGTCGGCTACGGTATTCAGGACTTCCCGGCAATCATCGCGTCGGCGGAGAAGGCGGGCGCAAGCTGCTTAATCGTTGAGCAGGATCAGGCTCCGACAGCAACACCGCTTGAATCGGCAAAGATGAGCCGCGAATACCTTAAAACGCTTGGAATATAAGCGGAAGCGATATATCAGCCGTCGTTTTTGACCGCTGCGAAATAAGACGGATAATTTCGCAGCCCGACAGACGTGGCTGAAAAACGGCAGCGGTGGCTGTCAGTATAAAAAGTGACTGTGGAAAAAAGCAATATTCGCGATTTGCATAAAGAATTATTGCGGAATAAGGCATTGTCCGCGGTCTGCATAAAGAAAAAATTGCGAAAAACGTCTTTGTCCGCGGTTTGTGCAAAAAAATAACTGCGGAATCACATACACCCCGCCGCCCGAAACTCGGGCGGCGGGGTGCTTTTTGTATAAGAAAACCACGCCATGCGAGTGGGTATTTATTTTCCCATTTTATATTTATACGGTGTTACTCCAAACTTTTTCTTGAACAGTACGATAAAGTGCGAACAGTCCGAAAACCCGCACGAATCACAGACCTCCTGCACAGACAGACCGCTGTCCAGCTTCATACAGGCAAGCGACAGCCGCTTGTTGGTGAGGTATTCGCGCGGGGAAATGCCGATTTCGGCTTTGAAGTGCCGCTCAAAGGTGCTTATACTCATACAGGCTTTTTTTGCCATGTCCGAAACGCTGATATTTTTTTCAGGATTTTTGTTTATATACTCGGCGGCTGCCATTATTTCCGTGTCGGAGCAGGCGTTTCCGCGCCTGATTACGGTTCCCGTTTTCAGACAGTCTATAAGTGATAAAAAATCAAAAGCGGTTTGGGTGCAGCCGTTTTCGGCTTGCAGAAGGCTTCGGCAGAGCCTTTGAATCCGACCTATGCTTTGCGGGTCGAATTTAAGAAGGTTACATTCGCCCGATTTACGGTTAAAGAACAAATCAAAGAACGAATCGTCCTCGCTGCATTTGAAAAGGAGCCAAAAATGACGGTGGTTTGCGTTTGTATTCAATATGCAGTGGTGATTCTCATACGGTTTTGTGATAATAGCGTCACCCGCGGATACGGCATAGATTGTGTTTTCGACCATGAAGGAGACATCGCCGCTCACGTTTATGTAAAGCTCACATTCATTATGAATATGCTGAAAATCCACATTTGCGGAGTTTTGACCGTCAAGGTATTTAATCTGCAAATCAAAAAAATCAAACTTTTTTTCGTTGTTTCCGCCGCTCATGCTATCACCGTGCTTTTATAAAAATTTTGCTTAGTATATCATATTTTTTGACTTATTGTCAATATAAATATAAATTTTGATGTAGTACAATAAGGGAAAAGGAGTGGTGAAAAAATGCTTGGCGGCGGATATTTTGCCGTTATAGGAGCGGCTGCGCTGTGCGCGCTCAGCTTTGCGGCGGCGAAGGCGTATCAGCAGTTAACCGATAACGGAACCGAAAGCGGCTTGAAATTCAATATTATTACGGGGGCGGTTACGGCGGCGGTGTTCTTTGCAATAAACGGATTCGGCTGCGAAATAAACGGGTTCTCCGTGCTTATGGCATTTGCTATGGCGGCTTTTTCGTCCGCCTATACTATGGTGGGGTTTAAGATAATGAGCTGCGGAAAAATGTCGCTTTATACGATTTTTCTGATGATTGGCGGAATGGTTGTTCCGTACATTTGGGGAGCGGTTTTTTGGGGCGAAAGACCCGATTTGATGTGTACGGCGGGACTTTTTGTGCTTATTGCCGCGGTATATGCGGCGCACGGAGAAGGCAAAGGAACAGGCGCAATGCTTCTGGCGCTGTGTATGACGGTATTTTTGCTTAACGGACTGGTAAGCGTGGTGTCAAAGGCGCACCAGATTAGCCAAAATGCCGTGTCGACGCTCAGCTTTGTTATTCTGACGGGCATTGCAAAGGCTGTTATCTGCGCGGCTATTCTTGTCTGCACAGGGAAAAGGGACGCAAATAATGAAAAGCGGAAAACGCCGCCGCGGGCGTTTTTGTATACCGCGCTCGGAGCGGTACTCGGCGGAGCTTCGTATCAGATACAACTGAAGGCGGCGGAAACTATGCCCGCAAGCGTTCTGTATCCGCTTATAACCGGAGGAACGATTTTCTGTTCCGCGGTTATCGCAAGGCTGATTTTCGGAGAGAAAATAAGCAAAAGGATTGCTTTGAGCATGGCGCTTTGTATGCTCGGCGTTTTTCTGTTGGTATAGATTTATAAAATAAAGGAGCAAATTAAAATGGATTTTTTAAAGAGCGGAAAAAACTTTTCATTTTTGTACGGCGGCAAAAATTTGTGGGACTGTGAAATGTCGGCAGACGTTAAAAAGGACGGAAACGCAACGGTGTTTTTGTATGCCCTGAAGGACGGACTTTGCGTTAAGAATACGGTAAAGGAATATCCCGATTTTGACGCGTATGAATGGGTGACATGGTTTGAAAACACGGGCAGCGAGCCGAGCGGGGTAATCTCGGAGCTGTGGGACGCGGATATTGAAATCCCGTTTGAACACAAGGAGCCGCCGGTGGTAAGCGCGTTTATTCCCGACAGCGACTCCGATACAAAGGTTATTGTTCCGAGCGGCTCCACATGGGTTAAGGACGAGTTTTACTGCGATATTGACAAATACAATCAAAGCGGCTTTGTCAACCATATCTATCCCGGTCAGACAAAACGCTATGCGGCGAGCGGCGGGCGTTCGTCCGAGAATACCGCGCCGTTTTTCAATATTTTTGAGAAGGGGCGCGGGGTAATAGGCGCAATCGGTTGGACAGGGCAGTGGAGCTGCGAAATATCGAGAGCCGAGGACAGCGTGCGGATAAAAACGGGAATCGAGGACGCGGAGTTCCGACTTCACTCCGGCGAAAAAATCAGAACGTCATCATTTGTGATTATGAGCTACGAGGGCGACATCACGGAGTCGCAAAACAAATGGCGGCGGCTTGTGAAAAAGCATTTTTCGCTTATCGGAGCGGAGGGCAGAGCCGAGTACGCGCCGCTTTGCGCGGGACTGTGGGGCGGAATGTCTACGGACGGTATGCTTGACAGAATAAAGAAAATAAAGGACTTCGGACTGCCGTTTGAATATATTTGGATTGACGCGGGTTGGTACGGCACGGCGGACGGCGACGGCACGGATGAATTTGTAAGCCGCTGGTATCACTATGCGGGGGATTGGCGCGTCAACCGTAATGTCCACCCGGACGAATTTAAGGAAGTGAGCCGCGCCGTAAAGGACGCGGGAATGAAGCTGTTGCTTTGGTTTGAGCCGGAGCGCGCCGTATGCGATACCCCCATAGTAAAGGAGCATCCCGAATATTTTCTTGAAAATCCGTCCGAGACCGACAAAAGTTTGCTGCTCGACTTGGGAAACGACTCGGCAAGAAAGTGGTGCTTTGACCTGCTTGCGGGGTATATAGAGCGGCTCGGCATAAGCTGCTACAGACAGGATTTTAACTACGGTCCGCTTGAGGTATGGCGGTATAACGATGCGCCCGACAGAAAAGGAATTTGCGAGATAAAGTACATAAACGGACTTTATCGGCTGTGGGACGGGCTTTTGGCGCGGTTTCCGCAACTCATTATCGACAACTGCGCTTCGGGCGGCAGGAGAATAGATATTGAAACGCTGCGGCGGAGCGTGCCGCTGTGGCGCAGTGACGCGCAGTGTCCGGCAAACCATATTCCCGAGGTGGCGCAGGCTCACAACGTGGCTTTTGGCACATGGATGCCGTATTCTGGCACAGGCTCCGGACGGATATACGGTGACGTATACAGAATACGCAGCGCGTACGCGGGCGGCATGACAACCAATTATACGTTTTCAGAGGCGGAAAACTTCGGCGAGCGTGCGGAGGATATTGAGTGGATAAGAAAATACTGCGGGGAATATCTGAAGGTAAGACCGTATTTCTGCGGCGATATGTACCCTCTTGCGGACGCGGAGGACGGCAACGGCGCATGGGCGGCGGTTCAATATAACCGCCCGGAGGAAAAGGACGGAATGATTCAGGTGTTCCGCCGCGCAAGGTCACCGTATACAACGGCGAATTTTACACTGAGAGGGTTGAATGCCGACGGCGCCTATGTGTTCACTGACGCGGACGGCGGCGCTGAATTTGAAATATCGGGCAGGGAGCTTATTGAAAACGGCTTGAATATAAGCGTAAAGGAAAAGAGAACGGCAAAAATATATTTTTATAAAATGATTTAGGCAGTGACCGAAGGTGCGGGTTTAACCGTGCCTTCGGTCGTTTTTTGCCGGTTTAAACCCGCATAAAAAATTTTACTTTACAGAATAAAATTTTTTTGATATAATGTAGTTTGATTGTTTTGTAAATACTACATATATTGATTGGACGAAAAAGATTAAGTAATACGGAGGACGAGGTTAAGTGAGCGCAAAAAGCTATAATGATGACAGTATTGTTTCGCTGAAGGGTGCGGACAGGGTAAGAAAACGCCCCGCCGTAATTTTCGGCTCGGACGGCATAGAGGGCTGCGAGCATTCTATGTTTGAGATACTGTCCAACTCTATCGACGAGGCGCGCGAGGGCTACGGCAAAAGGATAATCGTGCGCAGATTCCTTGACAAATCGATTGAGGTCGAGGACGAGGGCAGAGGAATACCTGTGGACTTTAACAAGCGCGAGGACAGGTATAACTGGGAGCTTGTATTCTGCGAGATGTATGCGGGCGGCAAGTACAAAAACAACTCGGGCGAAAACTATGAGTTCAGCCTGGGTCTTAACGGACTCGGCACCTGCGCGACTCAGTACAGCTCGGAGTATATGGACGTCGAGGTGCTGCGCGACGGCTTTAAATTCAACCTTCATTTTGAAAAGGGCGAAAATATCGGCGGACTTCAAAAAACCGAGTTCCGCCACAGACACACGGGTACGAAAATACGCTGGAAACCCGACCTTGACGTTTTTACGGATATTGATATTCCGCTTGAATTTTACAAGGACACAATGAAAAAACAGGCGGTTGTCAATTCGGGCGTTCGCTTTATCCTTTATGACGAGCAGGAGGGCGGCGCGTTCGAGCAATACGAATTTTACTACGAAAACGGAATAGTGGACTACCTGACCGAGCTTTCGGGCGGCAAGGAGAAAACCTCCATTCAGTATATCGAGGCGGAACGCCGCGGCCGTGACCGTGAAGACAAGGAAGAATACAAAATGAAGATGAGCTTTGCGTTCTGCTTTAACAACGAGGTGAACGTAATAGAGTATTATCACAATTCGAGCTTTCTTGAATACGGCGGCGCGCCGGACAAGGCGGTAAGAAACGCGTTTGTGTACGCGATTGACAAATACCTTAAAGCCAACGGAAAGTACACCAAAAACGAATCAAAAATCCAGTTTGTGGATGTACAGGACAGCCTGTGTCTGATAAGCAATTCGTTCTCTACCATGACAAGCTATGAAAATCAGACAAAAAAGGCGATAAACAACAAGTTTATCCAGGAGGCAATGACGGAGTTTCTGCGCGAGCAGCTTGGAATATATTTTATCGAAAACAAAATGGACGCGGAGAAGATTGCGGAGCAGGTGCTTGTAAACAAGCGCAGCCGCGAAACCGCGGAGCGGACAAGGGTTAATATAAAGAAGAAGCTGGACGGCAAGATGGACGCGCTGAACCGCGTCAAAAAGTTTGTGGACTGCCGCAGCAAGGACTTGTCAAAGCGCGAGGTTTATATAGTGGAGGGCGACTCGGCTCTCGGTGCGTGTAAGCTCGGCAGGGACAGTGAATTTCAGGCGATAATGGCAATCCGCGGCAAAATTCTGAACTGCCTTAAAGCGGACTACGACAGAATTTTTAAGAGCGATATAATAATTGATTTGATGAAGGTTTTGGGGTGCGGCATTGAAATCAGCTCAAAGCATAACAAGGATTTAAGCTCCTTTGACCTTGACAATCTGCGCTGGAGCAAGATTATAATATGTACCGATGCGGATGTGGACGGCTATCAGATACGCACGCTTGTGCTTACCATGCTGTACCGCCTTGCGCCCACCCTTATCGAAAAAGGGTATGTATATATTGCGGAATCGCCGCTTTATGAGATAAACGTGAAGGATAAAACCTACTTTGCGTTTGACGAAAAGGAAAAAGCGGACATAATGAAGAAGGTCGAGGGCAAAAAGTACACAATTCAGCGCAGCAAGGGTCTTGGCGAGAACCAGCCGGAGATGATGTGGGAAACGACCATGAATCCCGAAACAAGGCGGCTTATCAAGGTAATGCCCGAGGACGCGGAAAGAACGCAGGCGGTGTTTGAACTGCTGCTCGGCGATAACCTTGCGGGAAGAAAAGAACACATAGCCGAAAACGGCTACAAATATATAGATATGACAGATCTGATGTAAGGGAGGCGGACGACATTGGCTAAAAAACCTATAATAGAAAATCAGCAGATAACGGAAACTCTGGAAAGCAACTATATGCCGTACGCCATGAGCGTTATCATATCAAGAGCCATTCCGGAGATTGACGGCTTTAAACCGTCGCACAGAAAGCTGCTCTATACCATGTACAAAATGGGACTTATAAACGGAAACCGCACTAAGTCGGCAAACGTGGTCGGGCAGACAATGAAGCTCAACCCGCACGGTGACGCGGCAATTTATGAAACTATGGTCAGATTGACCGAGGGACACCAGGCGCTGCTGCATCCGCTTGTTGATTCAAAGGGTAACTTCGGACGTCAGTATTCGCGCGATATGGCGTATGCCGCGTCACGTTATACAGAGGTAAAGCTGAGCGGCATCTGTACCGAGGTTTTTCGCGATATTGACAAGGACACAATCGATTTTGTCGATAACTATGACGGAACGATAAAGGAGCCGACCCTCCTTCCCGTCAGCTTTCCGAATGTGCTTGTAAATCCGAATCAGGGTATAGCGGTAGGCATGGCGTCAAATATTTGCAGCTTTAACCTGCGCGAGGTCTGCGAGGCGGCAATTTTGCTGATGAAAAAACCGGACGCGGATTTGACCGGGGTGCTGAAGGCTCCGGACTTCTCTACAGGCGGGGATATTATATATGACGAGGCGGCGTTCCGCGAGATTTACACAACCGGCAGAGGTACGTTCAAAATCCGCGCCCGCTATGAATACGAGAAAAAGGCAAACTGCATAGACATAACCGAGATACCGTATACGACTACGGTTGAGGCTATTATCGAGAAGATAATCGACCTTATAAAGCAGGGCAAGCTGAAGGAAATTTCGGACATACGCGACGAAACCGACCTGAGCGGTCTTAAGGTCACAATCGACCTTAAAAAGGGCACCGACCCCGACAGGCTTATGCAAAGACTGTACAAGATGACCCCGTTGCAGGACAGCTTTGGCTGCAACTTTAACATACTTGTCGAAGGCTCGCCGATGGTACTCGGCGTGGGCGACATTCTGTCGGAGTGGCTGAGATTCAGAAAGAACTGCATAAAGCGCGGCATACGCTTTGATATTGCGAAAAAGAGCGACAAGCTACACCTTTTGCAGGGACTTGAAAAAATCCTGCTTGACATCGACAAGGCGATAAAGATTGTCCGCGAAACCGAGGAGGACGCAATGGTCGTTCCCAACCTCATGAAGGGTTTTTCGATAGACGAGATTCAGGCGGAGTACGTTGCGGAGATAAAGCTGCGCAACCTCAACAAGGAATACATTCTTAAACGAACCTCGGAGATTCAGGCGCTTATCAATGAGCTTGCGGAGCTGCGCGACACGCTTGAGAACAACAAAAAAATAGAGAAAATCATCGAAAAACAGCTTAAAGAGATTATGAAAAAATTCGGTACGGAGCGCAAATCGGGCATAATCTATGAGCTTGCCGAGGACGGCGAGGAGGTTGCCGAGAGCATAGACAACTACCCTGTAAAGCTGTTCCGCACAAACGACAGCTATCTGAAAAAGATTTCGCTTACCTCGCTGAGATTCAGCGGCGAGCAGAAGGTGAAGGAGGGCGACCGCATTGTTCAGGTTATAGAAACCGAGAACGCGGCGGAAATTCTTGCATTCTCCAATATGGGCGAGGTATACAAGATTAAGGCGCACGAGGTTCCCGACAGCAAGGCGAGCCTTTTGGGCGAGTATATGCCGAATCTGCTCTCAATGGGCGAGGGCGAAAGGGTTGTCGGCATGATTGCGACAACCGACTTTTCGGGATATGTGCTGTTCTGCTTTGAAAACGGTAAAATGGCGAAAATCGAGCTGAAAAGCTATGAAACAAAGCTGAACCGCAAAAAGCTGACAAACGCATATTCCACAGCGTCACCGATTGTAAAAATCCTTTATCTGAAGGAGGATACGGAACTTGTCGCGATAAGTGATATTGACAAGGCGCTTATATTCGACACGGCGCAGATTGCGCCCAAAACCACGAAAAATTCGCAGGGCGTAAGCGTAATGACCCCCAAAAAGGGCAGCGTGGTTGCGGATGTAAAGCCGGCAAGCGAGGCGGGATTTAAGGAGCCGAAATACTATCGGACAAAGAACATTCCCGCAAAGGGCTGCTTTATAAGACCCGAGGACAAGGGCGAGGAACAGCTTACACTGTTTGACGCGGAAACGGACAAAGCCGCGGAAAATGAGGACGCACAGGCGGCGGACGCACCCGATAAAGAATAATTGAATTACCCCGTTCATAATATAATTATGGCGGGGTGATTTTTTTGAAAAGAGCTATTGAAGAAACAAAAAGAGTTAAAAATTCGGCGGAGAGGGTGTACGGCGGTTTCTTTGTATCGGGGACGGACATAAGTACCGCAAAAAACGGCAGAATAAGGTTTGCAGCGTTTAGGGTGCGAAAGAGATATATCGCGTGTGCGCTGATTTTCTTTGTACTGACCGTGGCAGCGAGTGCGGTTTATGCGCATATCCGCGGACGGAGCGTGGAAACGTTTGTTACGCCGATGAACGGGC
>OGRO01003951.1_pt1 | contig 10185 bp, 10 predicted proteins | sample 1553451 | NCBI WGS metagenome assembly OGRO01 (sample SAMEA2580021, study PRJEB22360) | human gut metagenome
GTGCCCCCGACTACGACGACTGGGATCTGAACGGCGACCTGCTGTTCTGGAACGAGCCGCTGCAGTGCAGCTATGAGCTGAGCAGCATGGGCATCCGCGTCAGCCCCGAAAGCATGGACCGGCAGCTGACCATGGCAGGCTGCGACGCCCGCCGCGCCCTGCCGTTCCACAAGGCCGTTCTGTCCGGCGAGCTGCCCTACACCATCGGCGGCGGCATCGGCCAGAGCCGCCTGTGCATGCTGCTGCTGGGCAGTGCCCACATCGGCGAGGTCCAGGCCAGCGTCTGGGATCAGGCCACACACGAAGCCTGCGCCAAGGCCGGCATTCCGCTGCTGTAACGACCGGCGTTCTTTCCAAGGCTGCCCCATGGGTCTTCCCGCGGGGCAGCCTTTTTGCACCGTGCAAAAATTTCCAAAAACTTTTTTGCTTTTCCCCTTGACAGAACGCTGTGTTCTGTCTATACTGAACACAGTTCATTTTGAGGTGATCGCATGAATCTTACCGCAACCTCCAAAGAGGATATCTTAAAAGCCAGTCGTGCCCTCATCCAGCAAAATGGATGGGCAGCGGTCAACATCCGCGCCGTGGCTGCGGCCTGCGGTGTGTCGGTGGGCTGCATCTACAACTACTTTGCATCCAAGACCGAGCTGGTGAGCGCCACGGTGGAAAGCATCTGGAACGATATCTTCCACCGCCCGGAGGACGAAGCCGTCTTCCGGGACACGCTGGCCTGTGTCCGCTGGATGTATCGGCAGTTGGAATACGGCTGCGCCCAGTATCCCGGCTTTTTCACCCATCACTCCCTTGGCTTTATGCACCAGGGCACGGCGGATGGAAAACAGCAGATGCAGCAGGCGTGGCAGCACATCCTGCGACAGCTGTGTCTCGTCCTGCAGCAGGACCCCAACGTCCGGCCGGACGCCTTCAACGACCAGTTCACCGCCGAACGGTTTGCCGGGGTCCTGTTTTCCCAGATGCTTTCCGCGCTGGTGCAGCAGGATTTCGACCCGTCCATGGTGCTGGAGATCGTCCGGCGGGCCATCTATTAAAAAACTTCCCACGGTTTCGTGGGGATTTTTTATCCGTCAAAGTGAACATTGTTCAATCAAGGAGGTGAGGTTTCGTTCTCTCAGGCAGGAACCCTGCATCCACCCATTTCAGACAACAAAGGAGATTTTTACGATGCGTGCGATCTTTGAAACGCTTTTTGACATTTTTTACTTGCTCACCGTCCTTTCCGTGGGCATCCGCATGATCCGGAACAGCAAAGGCTCCGCCCAGTTCCAGCTGTTTGGCTGGATGGCTGTGGTGCTGGGTGCCGGTGATTCCTTCCATCTGGTGCCCCGCGCACTGGCTCTGTGCACCACCGGCCTTGACAGCTACGCTTTCCAGCTGGGTCTGGGCAAGTGGATCACCTCGGTCACCATGACGGTATTCTATGTGCTGCTGTACTACGTCTGGCGTCAGCGCTACCACATCCAGGGCCAGAAGGCCGTGACCTGGGCCGTCTACGCGCTGTCGGCTGCCCGTGTGATCCTCTGCATGATGCCCCAGAACCAGTGGCTCACCAACCATTCTCCCCTGTCCTGGGGCATCTACCGCAACCTCCCCTTCGCGCTGCTGGGCCTGCTGGTCATCGTGCTGTTCTATCGCAGCGCCAAGGAGAACCACGACACCGCATTCCGCTGGATGTGGCTCACCATCGTGCTGAGCTTCGGCTTCTATATCCCGGTGGTGCTGTGGGGCGATGTGATCCCGGTCATCGGCCTGCTGATGATCCCCAAGACCTGCGCCTATGTGTGGACTGTCCTCATCGGCTATTCTGCCATGAAGGCAGAATACAAGAAAGCGGACTAATCCGTTCCCCCTGCTTCACGCAAAAAAGAGCCTGTTTTCCGGCGGCAGCTGCCGTCAGAAAACAGGCTCTTTTGGTTGCAGTTTATCGGCGTTTTCGGCTGTTGCCCCCCAGCCACCAGACCAGCGCTGCGCAGATCAGGTTCCCGGCCAGGATGCACGCGCACCACAGCACCGTCTGCCGGGGCGTCTGCTCATACACCAGCAAAAAGGGGTAAGGCCCCGTCCACAGACGCTGGTAGTTGGCCCACAGGGCGATGCTTCCGTAGATCGCCGTCGGCACCAGCGCCAGCGGGATGTTCCGGGCCGGGAGCCGCGGCTCCCGTTCCAGAAAGACAAAGGAGACAAAAACGAGGACCGGGTTTAGCAGGTGGTGGTACAGCATGGAGCTTTCCGTCAGCAGGAACACCACGCCGCCCTCATCGGGGTAGTAGGGTGCCAGCACGAAGACCACCGTCAGGAAGGTCAGGGTCAGGCAGCAGGCCGCAATGAACTTCAGCCGCTTGACCCAGCGGGGCAGCGCACGGCCGGACAGCAGCGCCCACAGCTGGCAGACTGCCACCAGCAGGCAGACCGCCGCCGAGAAGAGGTTGGAGTTTTCGGTGTAGAAGGTCAGGGTCTGCTCGCCCACCGCTTCCCAGCTCATCCGGATGGCGATGGGCTCCATCCGCACCACGACCAGGTTCAGCAGGATGGACAACACCCGCCGAAGCTGATCCAAAAGCGAATTTTGTTTCATTTTATTCCAGAATGGATCATTTTGCCGTGTTGATGAAGCTGCGGTTGTCCCACAGATACTTGATGCCGGAGATGGCGGTGGCCGCTGCCACCAGCCAGCACAGCCAGTAGGAGATGAGCCAGACGTTCAGGTTGCCGAGGACGGTATTGCCATAGGTCAGCGAGATACCGAAGAAGTAGAAGATGATGGTCAGCATCTGCAGCACCGTCTTCACCTTGCCCCACATATTGGCCGCGATGACCTTGCCGTCCTTCGCACCGGCGGCGACCATCCGCAGGCCGGACACCGCGAACTCGCGGGCCAGGATGATGCAGAGCACCACGGGGCTGCACACGCCGTCCCGCATCATGTAGATGAGGGCCACCGTGGTCAACAGCTTGTCGGCCAGCGGGTCGGCAAACTTGCCGAAGTCGGTGACCATGTGCCACTTGCGGGCCAGATGGCCGTCCAGATAATCGGTGAAGCTGGCAGCGGCGAAGACGATGCCTGCCACCAGATACCATGTGGCGTCGAAGGTCTCGGTGCCAAACTCGGTCAGCGAGACGAAGATCATGAAGACGGGCACCAGAATGATGCGGCACAGGGTCAGTTTATTGGGCAGATTCATACGTTTTACCCTCCAATTTGTTATTTTTCGACAGTACCATACAGATCGTAAAGATCGCTGTCGTCCACCAGGATGTCATAGAACGCGCCGGGATACAGCGGCTCTTCGCTGGAAACGCAGACGTTGCCGTCCACTTCGGGGGCGTCGGCTGCGGTGCGGCAAAGGTACAGGCCGCTCTCGTCGTCGATGCCGTCGCAGATGACGCGGACGGTCTGGCCCACCTTGGCCGCCTGCTTCTGGGCCATGATGCCAGTCTGGATCTGCATCACCAGCTCGGCGCGCTTCTCCTTGACCTCCTGCTCGATCTGACCGTCCATGCGGGCGGCCACGGTGTTCTCCTCAGCCGAGTAGGCAAAGCAGCCCAGACGGTCGAACTGCACTTCCTTGACGAAGTTGCACAGGTCTTCGAACTGCTCCTCGGTCTCGCCGGGGAAGCCTGCGATCAGGGTGGTGCGCAGGGTGATGCCAGGGATCTCGCGGCGCAGCTTGCCGATGACGTCCAGCAGCTCCGCACGGTTGGAGCGACGGTTCATGTTCTTGAGGATGACATCGTTGCAGTGCTGGATGGGCAGATCGAGGTACGGCAGGACCTTCTCGTTCCGCTTCATGGCGGCAATGAACGCATCGGTGATCCGCTCCGGGTAGGCGTACATGATGCGGATCCACTCGATGCCCTGGACCTTGTTCAGCTGGTCCAGCAGTTCGCAGATGCTGCCGGGCTTGCCCCAGTCCTCGCCATAGGCGGTGGGGTCCTGCGCCACGATGATAAGCTCCTTGACGCCCTCACCGGCCAGCCAGCGGGCCTCGGCCACACAGTCGGCCATGTCACGGCTGCGCAGCGGGCCGCGGATGCCGGGGATGGCGCAGTAGTGGCAGCGGTTGTTGCAGCCTTCGGCGATTTTTAAGTACGCATAGTGGGCGGGGGTGCCGATGACGCGCTTGCCGCCCAGCGGGAAGTCCTTCTTCAGGCCGTAGCTTTCGAGGTGGTCTTCGCCGTTGAACAGGCGGGCCACGATGGAGTCAATGGCCTTGTTGGAGGCGCAGCCGACCACGGCGTCCACTTCGGGAATCTCCTCCTCGATCTGGCTGCGGTAGCGCTCGGCCAGGCAGCCGGTGACGATGACTTTCAGATCGGGATTCTGCTGCTTGTAAGAGCAGGCTTCGAGGATGTTTTCGATGGCCTCGGTCTTGGCGCTCTCGATGAAGCCGCAGGTGTTGACCAGAATGACGTCGGCCTCACCCAGCTCGGCCACGGTCTCGTGCCCGGCAGACAGCAGGATGTGGACCATGCCGTCCAGATCGACCTGGTTCTTCGGGCAGCCAAGGGAAATACATGCAATTTTCATAAGGGGATGCTACTCTCTTTCTTTTTTACGGTTCCGGTGTTCTTCCGAACGGCCGTTCCGGCACGGTGTGTGCGAGACGAAGCGACCGTGCAAACAAGCCGTTATTCCTGTTCCACGCGCTGGATCGCGTCCCGGATGACCGGGTAGGCAAAGCCCCGGCGCATCAGAGCGGCCACCACGAGGTCACGGCGTCCGGCTTCCAGTTTTTTGCGGTAGCGGCTGGCCACCAGCGCGGCGGCGGCTTCCAGCTCCGGGTCTTCCCCGGTCTCGTCGGCGGCATAGACCGTGTCCAGCGCCTGTTCGATCTGCGGGGCGCTCAGGCCCTTCTGCCGCAGGTTCTGTGCGGCAGCGCGGCGGCTTTTTTTCGCCGCCAGCAGGCCATGGGCGCGGGTCTCGGCATAGCGCGCATCGTTGACATACTCCCGCTCCACCATCTCAGCCACCACGGCGGCAGCCGTCTGCCCGGCAAAGCGGCGGTTCAGCCGCTCGTAGAGGCCGCCGGAGGACAGCTCCTGCCCAGCCAGCAGCTCCATCGCGCGGGCACGGGCCTTGGCCGCATCGGTGGATTTTTCCTCCTCGTCCAGCGGGCGGCGGGCTCCACGGTACCATGCCATTTACTCTTCCACCATGATGTCCAGTTCGCTCTCGCTGCTGCGGACGGGAGCCTTGACCACCGGCTCCTTGGCCGGGGCGGACTCGGCCTTGCTGCCGGCGTCCGGTGCAGCGGCGGCTGCCTTTGCGGTGCGGCGGGTGGCATAGAGCTTGTCGGCATTGGCGCGGATCTGGCCCTCGATGTCGTTGGCGATCTCCGGGTTGTCCTTCAGGAACTGCTTGGCGTTGTCGCGGCCCTGACCCAGGCGGATATCGCCATAGTTGAACCATGCGCCGCTCTTCTGGACGATGCCCAGCTTGACGCCCAGATCAATGAGTTCGCTCATCTTGGAAATGCCCTCGCCGAACATAATGTCGAACTCGGCCTCACGGAACGGAGGTGCCACCTTGTTCTTCACGATCTTGGCGCGGGTGTGGTTGCCGATGAATTGGCCGGAGGAGTCCTTCAGGCCCTCCACACGGCGGATGTCGATGCGCACCGAGGAATAATACTTCAGCGCACGGCCGCCGGTGGTGACTTCGGGGTTGCCGTAGACGACGCCGACCTTCTCACGCAGCTGGTTGATGAAGACGCAGACCGTGTTGGTCTTGCCAATGACGCTGGTCAGTTTGCGCATGGCCTGGCTCATCAGGCGGGCCTGCAGGCCGACGTGGCTGTCGCCCATCTCGCCCTCGATCTCGGCGCGGGGGACCATGGCGGCGACCGAGTCCACGACGATGGCGTCGATGGCACCGGAACGGACCAGCGCCTCGCAGATCTCCATGGCCTGCTCACCGGTGTCCGGCTGGCTGACCAGCAGGTTGTTGATGTCCACGCCCAGTGCCTCGGCATACACGGGGTCCAGCGCGTGCTCGACGTCGATGAAGGCGACCTCGCCGCCCTGCTTCTGGGCCTCGGCCAGGATGTGCAGGGCCAGCGTGGTCTTACCGCTGGATTCCGGGCCGTACACCTCGACGATGCGGCCGCGCGGCACACCGCCCACGCCCAGCGCCATATCCAGGCCCAAGCTGCCGGTGGAGATGGCTTCCACCTGCATGGCGGCATTGTCGCCCAGCTTCATGACGGCACCCTTGCCGAACTGCTTTTCGATCTGGGCCAGCGCGGTCGCCAGCGCGTCCTTCTTGGCACCCGGCTCGGTCTTCTGGGTCGCGGTGACGACCGTGTTCTGATTCTTTGCTGCCATAGTGTTCTCCTTTGCTGTCCTCTCCCGGCGCGGCTCGTTCCGCCGCCTGCGCGGGGCATTCCGATTCTTTCTCTAATAGTATATCACAAATCCAGAATATTACAACAGGAAGTTGTTTGCTTTTTCGATTATTTTTCCGCTCAAGCTGACCCGCAAGTCGGCGCAAAACCTCGCCCTTCGGGAGAGGTGGCATCGCGCAGCGATGACGGAGAGGGTTTTGCTTGGTACTCCCTCTCAGTCTCGCCTACGGCTCCCCCCCCCCCCCCCACGGGGGGGCCCCTGCCAGCGGGGGAGAATCAGAAGGCCGGACAGCTCCCCCAAAGGGGGAGCCTTTGGCAGGCCGGGCAGGCCCACGCGTCTTGCGGCAGGCAGCCGGGCTTCGCGCTCACTTACCGCTTCTTCGCGCCGTGATCGCCCGGTCGTTGCCGCCGTAGTCCTTCCGGCAGGCGATCCCGACCCAGCCGTTTGCTTCCAGCAGGGCCGTGACGGCTTCCCGCTGCTGCCAGCCGATCTCCAGCGCCAGCGCACCGCCGGGGCGGAGCGCTCTCTGGTAGTGTTCCGCGAGGGCGCGGTAAAATACAAGGCCATCCTCCCCCGCTGCCAGCGCCATGGCCGGTTCCTGCGCCACTTCGGGCTGCAGCTGCCCCATCTCGGCCGCGGTCAGGTAGGGCGGATTGGACACGATGAGGTCCAGCTCCCCTTCCGGCAGAGTCTCCCAATAGGTGAACAGGTCTCCCTGCACCGGGGTCAGATGCAGCCCATTGAGCAGGCGGGCATTCCGGGTCAGATACGCAAACGCCGCCGGGCTTTTTTCCAGGCTCGTCACCTCTGCCGCCGGGCAGAACCGCTGGACGCCCAGGCCCAGACAGCCGGTCCCGGCGCAGAGGTCCAGCACCTTCGGGTGCGGGACGCCCCGCAGCAGTTCAGCGGCGGCCTCGGCCACCACTTCGGTATCGGCACGGGGGCAGAGCACACCGGGCCCCACCGCCAGCTCAAAGTCGAGGAACGGCCAGCTGCCGCAGAGGTATTGCAGCGGCTCACGGTCGGCACGGCGGGCGGTCAGGGCTTCCAGCTGCGCCGCCTGTGCGGCGGTCAGCGGAGCCGTGGCCAGCCGGGCGTCTGCGCCCACCGCCAGCCGGAAGAGTTCGGCCGCATCAAAATCGGCATCGGGGCAGCCCGCCTCGGTGAGCCGGGCCTCCACCTGCCGCAGCGCCGCGCGGGGCAGGATGCCTTCGTTCACCATCTGCCGTCCTCCGGGTCTTCGGGCAGGACGGGCGTCACCGCCGCAATGGCCACTTCGATCATGCTGTCGTCCGGCTCGAACACGGTCAGATGCTGCACCCAGATGCCGGGCTGTCGGATGATGCGGGTGGCAAGGTTGTCAGACCGGCCGCACCACTTCAGCAGCTCGTAGCTGATGCCCATGACCACCGGCAGGAGCAGCAGTTTGAACACCACCCGCAGCCCGGTGCTGGACCAGGGCAGCACACTGTACAGGAAGACGCTGACGATAACGACCAGGATCAGAAAGCTGGTGCCGCAGCGGGGGTGGAAGCGGGTGTATTTGCGGACATTCTCCACGGTGAGCGCATCCCCGGCCTCATAACAGGCGATGGTCTTGTGCTCGGCCCCGTGGTACTCGAACACGCGGTGGATCTCCTTCATTTTGGAGATGGCGACCATATAGCTCAGGAAGATGGCCACCTTCAGGACCGCTTCGAGGATGACCTTGCTCCACCGGCCCAGCGGGAGCAGCCGATTGACGCCGCCCACCAGAACGGTCGGCAGCACCGTGAACAGCAGGATGGCAAACAGTCCGCCCAGCACGGCGGCAGCGCCCAGCAGGACATCCTCGGCCTTTTTGCCCAGGTGGTCGCCCACCCATTTTTCAAAGGCGGTCTCCTCCTCTTCGGGGTCGTAGTCGTCGCCCATGCTCACCTGTGCGGAATACATCATGTACCGGTAGCCCATGATGAGGCTCTCCACCATCGAGATGGCTCCCCGCACGAGGGGGATCTTCGTCCAGATGCCGTGGGTGGGGGTCGGCTCGATCTTTGTCTCAATGGTGCCGTCCGGCTTGCGCACCGCGCAGCAGATGTTCTTCGGGCCGCGCATCATGATGCCTTCCATCAGGGCCTGCCCGCCCACGCTCGTTTTGAAACGTTCCTGTTTTGGTTGATTCATCCATGTCTCCTGTCCCCGCGCACGGCTGAGCCGGGCGGGTGATTTTTTTGCAGTTCTCATTTTACCGCAAAATTGTGTCTAAATCTTCTCAGCGCTTATAAAGGGGCAGGCCCAGCGTGACCACGGTGCCCCGGCCCAGGGTGCTCTTGAGGTCGAGCGTGCCGTCCAGCGCCGTCATGATGGAATCCACCAGCGCCAGACCGATGCCGCTGCCGCGCACCGAGTTGCTGCCCTTGTAGAACTTGGTCTTCACGTTTTCCAGGTCTTCCGGCGGGATGCCCCGGCCCTGGTCGATGATCTCGATGAAGGCCTTATACTCACCCTGCCAGATCTTCACGGTGATGCGCCCGCCGGGGGCCGAATACTTGATGGCATTGTCCAGGATGTTGATGAACACCTGCCGCAGGCGGTCCGGGTCGGCATAGACGGGGATCATCTCCTCCGGCTCGTTGTAGGAGAGCAGCAGCCCCTCCCGCTGGATGCGGGCCTCGCAGAAGAGGATGGCGTCCGTCAGCTCGGCCACAAGGTCCAGCAAGCGGCAGTCCATCTTCAGGCGGCCGTTCTGCAGGCGGCTGAAATCCAGCAGCTCCTCCACCATGTTGTAAAGGCGGGCCGTCTCGTTGTTGATGATCTCCAAGCCCTTGCGGTAGTTCTCGTCCTCCGGGTCGTCGAGGGTGCGCAGCGTTTCCACCCAGCCCCGGATGGAGGTCAGCGGTGTGCGCAGCTCATGGGATACCGAGCTGATGAACTCATTCTTCATCTTCTCGGTCTCTTCCAGCCCCTCGGCCATCTGGTTGATGGTGCCGCGCAGGCGGTCCACCTCGTCGCGGCTGTCGCCGGTCACGGGCAGGCGGACATCCAGTTCGCCCCGCGCGATGCTGGCAGCGGTGCGTTCCACCTGCCCCAGCGGGACCACGATGCTGCGCACGAAATATAGACCGGACGCCACCGTAAAGCCCAGAATGACCACCATCACCACGATGCTGATGAGGACGACGCTCTTCAGCTGGTTCTGGATGAGGGTCAGGCTCGTGACGAGCCGCATGGCCGCCACGTCTTCGGCCGCATAGGGCACCAGACAGCAGACGGCCATGACCATCTCATTGCTGGCGGTGCGGTAGATGGCCATTCCCATGCCGTCGGCGTTCTCCTGCGCCCGCTCAAAGTCAACACTGCTCAGGATGCCCTCGGCATCGGTGCCGCTGGACGATGCGATGACGCCGCCGTAGCTGTCCAGCAGCATAAACTCGTATTTGTCCTTATCGGAGAACTGCTCCACCATCCGGCGCAGGGCCACGCTGCGGTTGGCGGCAGTTTTCTGGGCCGTGTCACCGGTGTACATCTTCAGCTGGCCGTTCACCGAGGAAAAGCGGCGGTACATCGTCTGCTGGACGCTGTTGTAGTAGTTGCGTGAGCAGCTGTACAGGAACATGCCTTCGACCAGTATCAACAGCAGCACCGTCAGCATCAGGCTGCCCCGCAGCCATCGCCTCGTAATTCCGCTTCTCACCCTGCGCACCTCCCTTCCTCAGTCTGCCTTTTGTGAGCCGGAGTGGGTCATTCTTCCCACCGGTAGCCGTAGCCCCACACCGTCATGATGTGGGTCGGGTGGCTCGGCTCGACCTCCACCTTCATCCGCAGGCGGCGGATGTTCACATC
>OGRO01003960.1_pt1 | contig 10163 bp, 7 predicted proteins | sample 1553451 | NCBI WGS metagenome assembly OGRO01 (sample SAMEA2580021, study PRJEB22360) | human gut metagenome
CCCCGCCGCTACCGCTGCTACCAATGCCGCTTCCTCTTGCTCCGGTTTGCTGATCCCGCCGTCCAACGCCTTGATCACTTACTCGCTGGCGTCCGGCGGCACCTCTGTGGCTGCGCTGTTCATGGCTGGTTACATTCCCGGCATCATCTGGGCGCTGTGCTGCTGCGTGGTGGGCGTGCTGCTGGCGGTCAAGCTGGGCTATAAAGGCACCCCCGGTAAGTTTGACTGGAAAAATCTCGGCATCTGCACCCTGCGCGCTCTGCCTTCCCTGTCCCTGATCATCGTGGTCATCGGCGGCATCATCGGCGGTGTGTTCTCTGCCACCGAAGGCTCTGCCATTGCCGTTGTCTATGCGCTGATCCTTGCTTTCTGCTACCGCTCCATCAACCTGAAGAGCCTGTGGAAGATCATCGTGGACTCTGCCAAGATGTCCGGCATGGTGGTGTTCCTTGTAGGCGTTTCCAACATTCTGGGCTGGGTCATGGCCTTTTTGCAGATCCCGGATGCTGTGGCGGCAGCCCTGCTGAGCCTGACCAGCAATAAGTACATCATCCTGCTCATCATGAACGTGATCCTGCTGGTGTCCGGCACCTTTATGGATGTGACTCCGGCCATCCTCATCTTCACCCCGCTGTTCCTGCCCATCTGCCAGAGCTTTGGCATGAGCACCATCCAGTTCGGTCTGATCCTCGTGTACAACCTGTGCATCGGCAACATCACCCCGCCTGTGGGCAACGCACTGTTCGTGGGCATCAAGGTGGGCCGCACCTCGCTTTCCAAGGTCATGCCGTACATGCTGATGTACTATGTGGCCATCATCGGTGGCCTGCTGCTGGTCACCTTTATCCCGGCAGTGTCTACCGCACTGCCGCAGGCAATGGGCCTGATGTAACGGAGACATTCCCTTCTTATTCTTATTATTCTTCTCCTTCTTATAAAAGGCGGTGCCTGCTTTGCGGCGGGCACCGCCTTTTCCTTTCTCTTGCGCAAAAGCCGTCTTATGCGCCATACTATCTGCAAAGGGAGGGAGACACCATGCGCAGACGGACTTTTTTAGCCGGGCTGGGCTTTGCGGCTTTGCAGCTGGCAGGCTGTGCCGCAAAGCTGCAGACCACACCGGACTATGTGCTGACCTATGCCGACAACCAGCCCGCCGGGTACCCCACTACGCAGGGCGCGCAGTATTTTGCAGACCTTGTGCAGCAGCAGACCGGGGGCAAGGTGGTCATTCAGGTCAAGGCGAACGGCGAGTACGGCGCGGAACAGCAGGTGTGGGAACAGCTTGCCATTGGCGGCGTAGATTTTGCCCGTGTGTCACTCTCGGTGGCCACCGACGATCTGCCCCGGCTCAACGTACTGCTGCTGCCGTATCTCTACCGGGATGCCGACCATATGTGGCGTGTGCTGGATGGCAGCATCGGGGCTGAGTTTTTGCAGGACTTTACCGCACAGGGACGGGTAGGCCTGAGCTGGTACGACGCGGGTGCCCGCTCGTTTTATGCCCGTCAGCCGGTGCGCAGCCTGAACGATTTACAGGGCAAGACCATCCGCGTGCAGAACTCGCAGATCGTGATCGACATGATCCGCCTGCTGGGTGCAGTGCCGGAGACCACGGCGTACAGCGATGTGTACTCGGCGCTTGAGACCGGGCAGATCGATGCCGCCGAAAACAACTGGCCGGCCTACTATTCCATGGAGCACTACAAGGTGGCACGGTACTACATGGCCGATGAGCACAGCCGCGTACCGGAGGTGCAGCTGGCTTCCGGACGCACATGGGATGCACTGCCGGAGGAATACCGGCAGACCCTGCAAGCGTGCGCCCGGGCATCGGCGCAGTACGAGCGCCAACTCTGGGCACAGGAGGAAACCGCCGCCCGAAAAGCGGCATTGGCTGGCGGGTGCCAGGAACTACCGCTGCCCGAAGAAGAAATGCAGAACTTCCGGCAACTGGTGCAGCCGCTATACCGGAAATACTGTGCCGACTATCTGCCGCTGGTGGAGGAGATACAGGCAGAGTGACAACAGAGAAAGGGACGAGTCAAATAAAAAGGCTCACAGCTTTGAGGTTATGCTGCGGAGCACTTTTCCTCCACGCCCACTCCGTGAAACAGCAAACAAGCCAGACCCGCCGGTCTGGCTTGTTTGCAATATCAAAATAAATGTTTCCGCTGAATATACCCAAGGTGCAGCGGAGGACCTTCTGAATCAAAAACTCTCCCTTAGCTCACATATCCATCGGTCACGCTGATGATGTTGGCATTGCCTTCCAGACTTTCATACACGTTCACGACGGCATAGTGCATCTCGGCACCCGGATAAACCGTGGTTGCTTCGCATAGGATGCGGTAGTTCGTGCCTGCCACGGTCTGGGTGCTCAGCAAGGTCACTGGCACATAGTCCACGCCCACAAAGCCCTCGGTGGCCTTGTTGAACGCCGCCGTGGCTTCCTCCGTCATGGCGGGGGACTCGGCTTCCTGCCAAGCGCCCACAGCGCCTTCTTCATAGTCCAGATTTGTCAGGCACAGTGGGTCGCCAATGTCCAGAATTTCTGCTTTGCTCAGCCAGCTGTGCTGCAGCGTGACCACCACATACTCTTCCTGTGCGCCCGGTACGACGACAGTCGCCTTGCACAGAATGCGGTACTGGGTACCGAAGCCGGTGGCGCGGCTTGCCAGCAGGGCTACAGGTGTATAGGAAACGCCCTCCAGACCATCAAAGGCCTAATCGAACACTTTGCGGACTTTTTCGGTCAGTGCTGGGTCGGAAGCACGCTTCCAGCTGCTGGAAATACAGTTTTCCTCAGCCACAGCAGAAACTGGTTCCACCGTCTCTGCCGAAAGTGCATATGCCTGTACCGCACCGCCTGCCAGCAGGGAAAGAGCCATCACAGCCGTCATGCAAACAGAAACCGTCTTTTTCATAGTATTGTCTCCTCTTCTTATTGTGTGTATCACTGCCGGGGTGTGCACCCGGTTCTGTCGCTACATTCTGGATACGAATGAGCCGCCCTCGGAATTGCACGGGTTTGAAATATTTTCCAAAAAAAGAAAAAAGCCCGTGTGCACAGTCCTGAATAACAGGCTCTTTGGGGGGGATCACCTCCTCGGAGAACCACACGCAAAGTCGTGGTTGGTTTGGTTCTGGTAGGAAAGCTGCATCGTGGTGGGTGCGTTTGCTCATCCCATCCGCTTCTTCAGAATAGAAGGAATCAGTCTCACTCATTTCAGTATCATTCTCTTTAGTCTTATTACATCGTGATTTTGCAGGGTCTTGACACGCGATTTTGAAGCCACAAGAATCGTCATTATCACGATTCTTGACGCTCTCTTTTAATGATTCTGCCGAAAAATTTTTCACATACACCAAACGTGGCTTTCCTTGCCCTCGGCGTTTTCGTTCAATCAGACCGAACTTTTCAAGTTCCCGGAGAAGCTTGGCCACTTTGTTGTCTGCGCAACATAATGTCCTCTTGACATCCTCAATCGTGAAGAGGATGAACACCCGGTTCTGCTTGTCCAGCCAGCCGTTTTTCACAGACAGGCTCATGCGGTCCAGCAGGATGCCGTACAGGGTTTTAGCATCGGTTGACAGATCTTGAAACCGCTGCTCCTGAAAAAGAGCCTTTGGAATGCGGAAGAACGAAAAGAGTTCTCCGGCTTGTCCATAGAAGTAATCAAGGGTCATACGGTTGTGTCAAGGGCTGAAAGCAACAATGAGATAAAAACATTGTAAAACTTCCGCTGAAAAATTTTTATTGAGAAATGAAAAAGGCGCAACTTCGATTTTGGCGGTCGAAATTGCGCTATGTAATTTGAAATAGAAGAGTATTGACTCACTTTAGCGGCATGAATGATATGAAACATCTTGACAGCAGGTAAATCCGACTGTAAAATACAGCCAAATGAATTCTGTGCCTAAATTGTTCTCATGCAGCTATGCTGATTGTTGGACAGAAAAACACTTTTCAACCGAATTTGGCGTATTAACGCCGAATAATACCCATTCGCACACGCTTTTCTGGGGGTGCGATTCAAGGTGGTTCGGGAGAGCGCTTGCATGGCATGCAAGAGGTCACCGGTTCGATCCCGCTATTCTCCACCAAAAAAGCACTGTACTTCGTAGGAAGTATGGTGCTTTTCTTTTTGCTGAAGCTGGTTTTTTGGGGCTGCATTGCTTCGCCTGCACCATTTTCAAGTTTTTGCAGGCGGTCGAGTTACGCCCCCGCGATTCCGCGCTATACAACAAAAGAGAGGCATCTTCGTCTGGGCACAGCACAGACGGAAACGCCTCTCTTTTCGTTTTTTGAACGATATTATTCGTAGTCAATGGGCAGGGTGGGCAGGCCGTTGAGCTCCAGCCCGGCGGTGTGCCCGGCGATGTACTGATAGTAGCCCTGGGCGGCGATCATTGCGCCGTTGTCGCCGCAGAACTTGAGCTCCGGCAGGTAGACTTTGGCACCCAGCTTCTGTGCGCCGTCGTTGACGAGCTGGCGCAGCCGGCCATTGGCTGCGACACCGCCCGCCAGGCAGACCTGCTTCGCCCCGGTGTCGGCTGCGGCCAGGAGCAGTTTTTCGGCCAGGATGCCTGCGATGCGCTCCTGAAAGCTGGCGGCAAGGTCGGGCACGTTGACTTCCTCGCCCTTCATCTGGGCCTTGTTTACCTCGTTCAGCACAGCGGTCTTTAGGCCGGAGAAGCTGACGTTGTACTTGCCATCCACATGGGGCACCGGCAGGCGGTAGGCCTTGGGGTCGCCGGTCTTGGCAGCGTTGGCAACGCTCGGCCCGCCGGGGTAGGGCAGACCCAGCGTCCGCGCCACTTTGTCAAAGGCTTCGCCCGCCGCATCGTCCACGGTGTGGCCGAGGATGTGGTAATGGGTGTAGTCCTGCACTTCCACGATGTGGCTGTGGCCGCCGGAGGCCACCAGGCAGAGGAAGGGCGGCTTGAGTTCCGGGTGGGTGAGGTAGAGCGCCGCGATGTGGCCGCGCAGATGATGCACCGGTACCAGCGGCTTGTTGGCCGAGTAGGCCAGCCCTTTGGCGAAGTTCACGCCCACGAGCACGGCCCCGATGAGGCCGGGCGCAAAGGTGACGGCCACGGCGTCCACGTCGTCGATGGTCTTGCCGGCATCCAGCAGGGCCTTTTTCACGGTGGCGCTGATGAACTCGCAGTGGCGGCGGCTGGCAATCTCCGGCACGACGCCGCCGTACAGCGCCTGTTCTTTTACGCTGGTGGAGATGACGTTGCTCAGCAGGTGCCGGCCATCCTCCACCAGGGCTGCGGCGGTCTCGTCGCAGGTGGATTCGATTCCTAAAACGATCATAATATCAATGGGCCTCCAGCCAGTTTTTGCCGGTGTGCACGTCGGTGCTCAGGGGCACGGCGTACTGCACACAGCCTTCCATCTCTTCCCGCAGGATGACGGCGGCCTTTTCGGCCTCGGCCTCCGGTGCCTCCACGATGAGTTCATCGTGGACGGTCAGAATGAGACGGCTCTCCATTTTCTCGTCCCGCAGACGCCGCCAGACCCGCACCATGGCCAGCTTGATGACGTCGGCAGCCGTGCCCTGGATGGGTGTGTTGCGGGCCATCCGCTCGCCGCTGGCCCGGATGTTCCGGTTGGCACTGGTCAGCTCCGGCAGGGCGCGGCGGCGTCCGAACAGGGTGGAGACGTAGCCGCATGCCCGCGCGTCGGCGATGGTCTTGTCCATGTAGCCGCTCACCTTGGGGAACGCGGCCAGATAATTTTTGAGGAAGGCGTCCGCCTCTTTGACGGAGACGCCGATGTCCTTCGAGAGGCTGTAAGCGCCCTTGCCGTACATGATGCCGAAGTTGATGGCCTTGGCCGAAGAGCGGATGCGGGGCGTGACGGCCTCCAGCGGCAGGTTGTAGATCTTGGCGGCGGTGGAACGGTGGATGTCCTCTCCGCTGCGGAAGGCCTGCTGCATGTGTTCGTCGCCGGTGATGTGGGCGAGGATGCGCAGCTCGATCTGGCTGTAATCGGCATCCACCAGCACACAGCCGGGCTTTGCGATGAAGTAGGCCCGCAGCTGGCTGCCCAGCTCGGTGCGGATGGGGATGTTCTGCAGGTTGGGGTTGTCGGAGGAGAGACGGCCGGTGCGGGCTTCGGTCTGGTTGAAGCGGGTGTGGATGCGGCCATCCTCCGCGATGACCTTCAGCAGGCCCTCCACGTAGGTGGAATTCAGCTTCTGGTAGGCGCGGTACTGCAAAATATCCTCGACCAGCGGGTAATCCCGCAGGGACTCCAGCGTCTCGGCGTCGGTAGACCAGCCGCGCTGGGTCTTTTTGCCGTGGGGCAGGCCCATGGTGTCGAAGAGCATCTCGCCCAGCTGCTTGGGGCTGTTGGGGTTGAAGCTGGTGCTGCCGGTCTCCATCTGGATGCGGGCCAGCACCTCCGAAAGTTCGCTGCGCATCCGCAGGCCGAACGCCTCAATGCCGTCCCGGTCCACCAGGATGCCGGTGCGGGTCATGTCGGCCAGCACCTGGGCCAGCGGGAACTCGATGTCATTGTACAGCGCGTCCTCGTCCCGCGCGGTGATCTCAGCCTTCATCCGGGCAAAGAGGTCGGCCAGCGAACCGGCATCGGGCCAGGCCTCACAGGTGAATGCAGCCTGTGCCTTGTAGCTTGTCAGCAGCTCGGAGACCTGATACTTCGAAGCCGAGGCGTCCAGCAGGTAGGCGGCCAGCTTGCCGTCCCACACGATGCTGCTGCCCCAGCCGCCGTGGGCCATGGCCAGCGCGTAGAGCGGGGCGGAGTCGAAGACGTCCAGCGTCACGGCGGGGTCATCCAGCAGGCGGACCAGCGCGTCGTCCGACAGGGGATAGACGGTGGTGTCCTGCACGGCATACCAGGCTTCCGGCTGAAGCACGACGTTTTTCGTGCCCTGCTTGCCGGTCACTGCAGGCCGCGCGGCCAGCAGGTAATGCCCGGACGGCGTCAGGGGCAGGACATCCACGGTGCCCTCCACGGCGGGCAGCGTCTCCGGGTCGGCCGCCGGGGCGACGCCGTCCAGCCCGAACCGGGGAATGAGGGAGTGAATCTCCAACTCCTGCAGGAGCTTCACGGCAGCGGCCTTGTTGCCCTCGCCCACCTTGTAAGCGCCCTCGGCGGTGTCGATGGGCGCATCGGTGCGGATGGTGCCCAGCAGATGGCTCAGCTCGGCATCGGCCTTGCATTCCAGCAGGTGCTCCCGCTGCTTGGGCTTGATGGTCTTGTCGTCGATATTGGCATACACGTTTTCCAGTGTGCCGAACTTCTGCACCAGCGCGAGAGCGGTCTTTTCGCCGATGCCCCGCACACCGGGGATGTTGTCGGACGTGTCGCCCATCAGGCTCTTCACCTCGATGAGCTGCCGGGGCTGGATGCCGTATTTTTCCTCAATGGCAGCCACATCCATGGCCACGGTCTTGCTGCGGCCCATGGCGGTGGTGGCCAGAAGGACTGTGGTGCTCTCGCTTACCAGCTGCAGGCTGTCGCGGTCTCCCGTGGCCAGGAAGCAGTCGTCTTTGCGGGCGTCGCAGGCTGCGGCCAGGGTGCCCAGGATGTCGTCAGCCTCCCAGCCCTCGGCCGTCACTTCCCGGTAGCCCAGGTCGGCCAGCAGCTCCTTCAGTACCGGCATCTGCTGCGCCAGCTCTTCGGGCATCCCATGGCGGGTGGCTTTGTAGCCATCGTACATCTTGTGGCGGAAGGTGGGGGCTTTGAGGTCGAACGCGACGGCGACCTCGTCCGGGTCGCACTCCTTGAGCAGGGAGAGCAGAATATTCAGAAAACCATAAATGGCGTTGGTATAGCGGCCGTCCTTGGTGGTCAGCAGCTTGATGCCGAAAAAGGCACGGTTCGCGATGCTGTTGCCGTCAATGACCAGTAGACGCATAGGCTTTGATCCTCCGTAACATAATTTCACATCTTATAGTATAGCACAAAGCGGAGGATATCGGAGGATTTTTTGAAAATTTTTGATGTAGCCCCTCTTCGTACAACTTCTCAGTCGAGCCTGCGGCTCGCCAGCTCCCCTAGTAGGGGAGCTTCTGGCGAAGAGGGAAGGCTTTCGGTCCTGCCAAGGCCTCTCCGATCAGGAGAGGCAGCACCGAAGATGCCGGAGAGGGTCACGCTTCGATCTGAATCGCGCTCACGGGGCAGGTCTGGGCAGCGTCCACAGCCTGGGGCACTGCCTCGGCGGGGATCTCACCCAGAAGGGCCACGGCCAGGGTGCCCTCCATCGTGAATACCTCCGGGCAGAGCCCTGCACACTGGGTGCAGCCGATGCAGAGGTCCGGGTCAACGAATGCTTTCATGGAATGCTCCTCCTTCCAATTTGGGATGCTGCTAGTTTTCCCGCCGGGGCGTGGAAATATCCCTATGCTTTTCGGTGCAAGTATGGTACAATAGGCTGAGACTTTCCGGGAGGATGAAACGATGAACATTCAGATCTTCGGCACGAACAAGTGCTTCGATACCAAAAAGGCCCAGCGCTATTTCAAGGAGCGGGGCGTCCGGTTCCAGATGATCGACCTGAAGGAAAAAGGCATGAGCCGGGGCGAATTTGAGAACGTGGCCCGCGCGCTGGGCGGCTGGGAAAAGCTGGTGGACCCGGCGGCGAAGGACAAGCAGACCCTTGCGCTGCTGGACGCTCTGGTGGACTGGCAGAAGGAGGACAAGCTGTTCGAGAACCAGCAGCTGTTCAAAACACCCATCGTCCGCAACGGGCGGCAGGCCACCGTGGGCTATCAGCCCGATGTCTGGAAGAGCTGGGAATAACACGCGCTTTCACAAAAAATCCACGCGTCGGATTTTGCACTTTGGGGCGAATCGTGGTATACTAAAACACAGTGTGGCCCCTACGATATCCAATTAGGAGACGAATAGAATATGAAAACCTATATGACCCCGGAAGAACACGCCCGGCTCCACCGCCGCCGCGCCCGGCAGGCACTGGGCCTGCTGGTGGCGGTGCTGGTGCTGGTGGGTGCCGTGACCGTGGTGCGCGCCGGTGTGCGCACCGTGGCAAACCTGTTCGACGATACCCAGCAGCGGCAGGAATATGAGGACAAGCTCGAAGGCCTGGTCCTGTTTGACCCCGTTCCCTTTGACGGCATCGAAAATATCGACGATCTGACCCTGCGCGAAGCGGCGGTCTGGGGCTGCGTGTACAGCATCCAGGAGACCCAGGGCGGCTTCGACAACTACAACACCGACCCCGACACCGAGCAGCTGCTGCTTCCCTCGGTGGATGTGGACGCCTATCTGGCCAAGCTCGTGGGCCCCAGCTTCAAGATGACCCACAAGAGCTTTGAGATGGATGATATGACCGTCGAATTTGACGAGACGACCCAGTGCTACAAGATCCCGGTCACGGGCAGCGTGGGCACCTACCGCGCCACCGTCACCCGGCTGTTCAAGAAGGACGGCCTGCTCCATGTCACGGTGGGCTACATCCCCACCCAGAGCGCGGATGACAGCATCCTGAACGCAGCCTCCGATACGCCCACCAAGTATATGGACTATCTGTTCAGCCGCCAGAGCGGCAGCTGGTATCTCACCGGTCTGACCGAGAGCGAGACCAAGCCCGACAGCACGGCAAGCACCGAGGCCGCCAGCCAGCCGCAGCCCATGGCCGAAAGCGATGTGCAGGATGCCATCCTGGCCACCGCCGGTTCCTCGGAGGCGGCTTCCGATGCCGCTTCGGACGCAGCTGCCGAGCCGGACACCCAGAGCCTGGACGAGCCGGCTGCTGACAGCACCGCCGCCGAAGCAGATGCCGCCGATAACGGCGCGTCCAGCACGGCCGCATAATACCTGCAAAAACGAACACCCGACTGTGAAACATCACAGCCGGGTGTCTTTTTTTGAGAAAGCCTCCCTCGCTGAGGGAGGTGGCACGGCGTAAGCCGTGACGGAAGGAGTTATTTCAGATCGAACCGCACGACCACCAGACGGTACCACAGGTAGGGCACCATGTTCCAGATCATCCACAGTTCCATGAGGAGGTAGTGGGGCAGGTCACGCCAGCGGAAGGGGCGCTTGCCCAGCCTGCCCTCTTTCAGCAGGGCAAAGGCCTCGTGCATGCCCTTGTCCCACGCCTCGCCAAAGCCCTGCTTGTGGAACTTGTAGCACTTGAGCAGGTAGCCCACGGCCAGCGGGA
>OGRO01003961.1_pt1 | contig 10162 bp, 8 predicted proteins | sample 1553451 | NCBI WGS metagenome assembly OGRO01 (sample SAMEA2580021, study PRJEB22360) | human gut metagenome
CTCGTTATCTAACCAAAGGAGATCTTCTTATTGTTGGGGACCGTGAGGATATTCAATTGCTTGCCCTAGAACACAATAATGCTATTCTAGTGACGGGGGGCTTTCGGGTTTCCGATAGGGTTAAAGAGCTTTCACGTTTGAAGCAATTTCCAGTCATGGTAACAACTTACGATACTTTTACCGTGGCAACCATGATTAACCAGGCACTTTCGAATGTCCGTATCAAAACAGACATCAAGACTGTAGCTCAAGTTTATACCAGACGAGAAGACTACAACTACATGACTCCAGAAATGACAGTCAGGGATTTTCAGAATTTGGTGAAACGGACGAACTTGGTGCGTTTTCCTATTCTGTCTGAGGCTGACAAGGTGATTGGGATTGTGACCATGCGAGATGTGTCTAATCAGCAACCGACGACCATGCTCAAGGCAATAATGACCAAGCCGACGGTGACACGACTTGAGACTAGTCTGGCAACTGTGGCCCAAAAGATGATTTTTGAGGACTTTGATATCATTCCTGTTGTGGATGAAGAAAAACACTATCTAGGTGTTATCACCCGTCGTCAGGTTTTGGAAGAACTTCAGGACAATAATCGTGGCAACTTGCACACCTTTAGCGATCAAATGATAGCTAACCTAAACCAGGACAAGCATGCTTTCAGCTTTGAGGTCGAGCCCACTATGATTGACAATTCTGGAAACCTCACTCAGGGTGTTCTTGCAGAGATGGTTAAAGAGGTTGTCTATCGTATCATGGAAAAGCAGGAACAAAATGGTCTTGTGATTGAAGAGATGATGTTTTACTTTCTTCAGGCAGCTCAGATCGATGATAAGGTGACGATTACACCAAGTATTATCGCTGAAACCAGACGTAGAGCCCATCTGGACCTTATGGTTACACACGGAAATCATACCGTCTGCAAATCAGTCGTTGTGGTTAAGAAAACTTAGTAACTAAAAATAAAAGATATAAAGAAAACGGAGAAAACAATGATTACATTAAAATCAGCACGTGAAATTGAAGCAATGGATAGGGCAGGGGATTTTCTTGCTAGCATTCACATTGGTCTACGTGACCTCTTGAAACCAGGAGTAGACATGTGGGAAGTGGAAGAGTATGTGCGTCGTCGTTGTAAAGAAGAGAATGTCCTTCCCCTTCAGATTGGGGTTGAGGGAAGCATTATGGATTACCCTTATGCGACATGCTGTGGCCTTAATGACGAAGTGGCACATGCCTTTCCACGTCACTATATTTTGAAAGATGGTGACCTCTTGAAAGTTGATATGGTCTTGTCAGAACCTATCGATAAGTCAGTCCTTGATGTGTCAAAATTGGACTTTGACAATGTTGCTCAGGTTAAAAAATACACGGAATCATATTCTGGCGGTTTGGCTGACTCATGTTGGGCTTATGCGATTGGAACGCCATCTGACGAAGTTAAAAAACTTATGGAAGTAACACGTGAGGCTATGTACCTTGGTATTGAACAAGCGGTAGTCGGTAACCGTATCGGTGATATCGGTGCAGCTATCCAAGAATACGCTGAAAGTCGTGGTTACGGTGTTGTTCGTGATTTGGTTGGACACGGAGTTGGGCCAACAATGCACGAAGAACCAATGGTGCCAAACTATGGGGTGGCTGGACGAGGTCTCCGTCTCAAAGAAGGAATGGTTTTGACTATCGAGCCAATGATTAACACTGGTACTTGGGAAATTGCTACGGACCTTGAAACTGGTTGGGCTCACAAAACTCTTGACGGTGGACTTTCTTGTCAATATGAACACCAATTTGTTATTACTAAGGATGGTCCAGTAATTTTGACTTCTCAAGGCGAAGAAAGAACTTATTAGTATGAAACGACAAGGCATAATGGCCCGTCTCCTGGATAAACTCCAGTGGCGCCCTTTGCAGGTTTATCTTAGTCATTATCGTAGTGCAGAGGTAGATATTTCAACTATCGCAGTGGCTTACTATCTTATTTTGACGGTTTTTCCACTTATTGTCATTGCGGCAAATGTCTTTCCCTATCTGAATATTGATACGACTGATCTCTTGAAGTTTATGAATGAGCACCTTCCTAAGCAGTTTTATGCACCTGCAGCCAACGTTGTTCAGGATATCTTCTCGACACCTTCTGGACAGTTGCTAGGAGTTGCCTCTTTGACGGGATTCTGGACTATGATTAAGTCCTTGTCTTCACTTCAAAAGGCGATTAACAAGGCATATGGTGCTTCAGAACACCGTGATGTCTTTATTAGCCACATTGTTGGTGGTTTCATGAGTCTGGTCATCTTGTTCCTGCTCACCTTTGCACTAATGCTGTCTACGATTATTCAGTCGGTCCTTCGAGTTATCAATCAGACCTATCCTATTGGTTCCAAGATGACCCAGCTTATTTTAAATAGTATTCAGCCTCTAAGTATTGCAGTTGTCTTCCTGGGAATGATGGTGCTTTATTTCGTGCTTCCAAATGTGAAGATTCGAAAAATCCGCTACGTTATGCCAGGGACTATCTTTACGACTTTAGTGATTGGCTATTTAAGTAACTTGTTTGGAACCTACGTGATTCGTACCTTGAGTCGATTGGTTGACATCAAGTTATTTGGATCCATTATGATTTTCGTCTTCATGCTTTGGTTCATCTTCTTGGCCAGAATTTTGATTTTGGGTGCCGTCTTTAATGCGACCTATCAAGAGCTTAGACAAGGTGAACTGAAAAGTAGAAGAGGAGATGTGATTACTATTATTCAGAGTTTTTCTGGAGATGGTAGTGATAGCAAAAAACACAAAAAACATGAGGATGATTCCTAGATGATAAAAAGAGCTTGGTGAGATCCAGGCTCTTTTGACGGGATTATTGATTTTTCGTAGCTAATAAAAACATTGATTATGGAGGAAAAATGAAAAAACAAACTGTTCGTGATTTAACACATATTGCTATTGTGGCGGCCCTTTATGTAGTCTTGACTGTTGTGCCACCTTTTAACTTAATTTCCTATGGTCCCTACCAGTTCCGAATTGCAGAAATGTTCAATCTTTTAGGATTTTATAATCGCAAGTATATCATTGCCGTGACTTTGGGCTGTGTAATTGCTAATTTCTTTAGCTTTAACATGATTGATGTGGTTGTTGGAAGCCTATCAACATTGGTCTTTGTCGGTTCAGGTGTTTATTTCTTTGACCGTTTTAAAAACCAAGACATTTTGGGTGGCCTTTTTGACCAGGCTCATGTTTTCTTTGCCTTTTACTTCTCATTCTTCATGTTGACGATTGCGGCTGAGTTGACCCTAGTTACTCAAGCACCATTTTGGGCAACTTGGTTCACTGTTGCTATGGGAGAATTGGCTTCTCTCTTGGTTGGTGCAATTCTTATTAAGAAATTGGCCAAAGTCATTGATTTTGTTTCCTAAATTAACGTCTGTAAAGGCGTTTTTTTCTGCTTTTATGTTAAAATGTTCCTATGGAAAAACGAATGAAAGAGCTGGTTGCTAAACTTAACCAGTATGCAAAAGAGTATTATACGGAAGATAATCCATCGGTGTCAGATGCCGAGTATGATAAGCTTTATTGTGAGCTTGTAGCTTTGGAGGCTGAACATCCAGAACTTGTTCAAGCAGATAGTCCAACACATCGTGTGGGAGGGCTGGTACTTGATGGTTTTGAAAAATATCAACATGAGTATCCGCTTTATAGTTTGCAGGATGCTTTTTCACGAGAAGAACTGGATGCCTTTGATCAGAGAGTGAAGGCCGAATTTCCTAATGCTGATTATATGGCTGAACTCAAAATTGATGGTCTCTCTATCTCGCTAACCTATGTGGATGGTGTTCTCCAGGTAGGTGCGACACGTGGTGATGGTTCTGTCGGTGAAAATATCACTGAAAATGTCAAGCGTATCTCTGACATTCCTCTCAAGTTGGACCAACCGCTTAATATTACCGTTCGTGGGGAGTGTTACCTGCCACGGGCTGAGTTTGAACGCATCAACATCCAGCGTCAGGAGAATGGTGAAGCCGAATTTGCCAATCCACGTAATGCAGCAGCCGGAACCCTTCGCCAGTTGGATACCAAAGTGGTTGCAGAGCGTCGTTTGGCGACGTTCCTTTATCAGGAAGCGAGTCCAACGGAGCGTCTCACACAAAATGATGTCTTGAATGAAGTGGCAGAACTAGGTTTCTCTGTTAATCCACGACGTATTGTCACATCATCGATGGATGAGATTTGGGACTTTATTCAAGCTGTTGGACAGGATCGCGATGACTTGGCCTATGATATTGATGGTGTTGTTATCAAAGTCAATAGTTTGGCTATGCAAGAAGAGCTAGGTTTTACAGTTAAGGCACCACGTTGGGCCATTGCCTATAAATTCCCTGCTGAGGAAAAGGAAGCAGAGCTTCTCTCAGTGGACTGGCAGGTAGGTCGTACGGGGGTAGTAACGCCGACTGCTAATTTGACTCCAGTGCAATTAGCGGGGACAACGGTAAGTCGAGCCACTCTTCATAATGTAGATTATATTGCTGAAAAAGACATTCGTATCGGTGATACCGTTATTGTCTACAAAGCTGGTGATATTATCCCTGCAGTACTTCGTGTAGTAGAAAGTAAGCGTACAACGCAAGAACCGATGGAAGTACCGACGCAATGTCCATCTTGTGGCAGTGGTCTCTTACATTTTGAAGATGAAGTTGCCCTACGTTGTATTAATCCTTCTTGTCCTGCTCAGATTAAGGAAGGCCTCATCCATTTTGTCTCTCGTGATGCCATGAACATCGCAGGTATGGGACCTTCAGTGGTTGAAAAGCTCTTTAAAGCTGAGTTGGTTAAAGATGTGGCTGATATCTATGGCTTGAACAGTCAGGATTTCCTCCAATTAGAAGGTTTTAAGGAAAAGTCTGCTGAAAAACTTTATGCAGCCATTCAAGCCTCAAAAGAAAATTCTGCGGAGAAATTGCTCTATGGTTTGGGTATTCGTCATGTCGGTGCCAAGGTTAGTAAGCAGTTGCTAGAAGCTTTTGGCAGTATAAAAGAGTTAGCAAGTGCAGATGTCGAGGCAATTGCTGCTGTAGATGGTTTAGGAGGGGTTATCGCCAAATCCATCCAGCGCTATTTTGCCAAGGAAGAAGCTCAAGTTCTTATGAAAGAACTGGAGACTTATGGAGTTAATTTGTCCTACCTTGGGCAAAAGGTAGCAGATGATGCCATCCTATCTGGTAAGACAGTTGTTTTGACAGGAAAATTGGAGCGTCTTAAACGTAGTGAAGCAAAGGCAAAACTTGAAGCTCTGGGTGCTAAGGTGACAGGTTCTGTCTCTAAGAAAACAGATTTAGTAGTTGCTGGTAGTGATGCCGGAAGTAAGTTGGAAAAAGCACAAAGCCTAGGAATTGACGTAAAAGATGAGGCTTGGTTGCTGGATTTATAGGAGTTCAATATGAAACAAAAACGTGCCCGCTTAATTTATAATCCAACATCTGGACAAGAAATTATGAAAAAAAATGTTGCCGAGGTCTTGGATATTCTGGAAGGTGCTGGCTTTGAAGCGTCAGCCTTTCAAACAACACCAGATGAGAACTCAGCAAAAAATGAGGCCACTCGTGCAGCCAAAGCAGGCTTTGACTTAGTTATTGCTGCAGGTGGCGATGGAACAATCAATGAGGTTGTTTCTGGGATTGCCCCACTCAAAAAGCGCCCACAAATGGCGGTTATTCCAACGGGGACAACAAATGACTTTGCACGCGCTTTAAAGATTCCAAGAGGAAATCCTGTTGAAGCAGCCAAGGTTATTGCTAAAAATCAAACCCTTCAAATGGATATTGGTCGTGCCTATGATGACAAATACTTCATCAATATTGCGGCTGCGGGTTCCTTTACGGAACTAACTTATAGTGTGCCTAGCCGCTTAAAGACAGTCCTTGGTTATTTGGCCTACCTTGTTAAGGGGGCAGAGTTGCTGCCACAAGTTAAGAAGGTTCCTGTCCGCATTACGCATGATGAGGGTGTCTTTGAAGGTGGCCTTTCCATGATTTTCGTTGCCTTGACCAATTCAGTTGGTGGCTTTGAAACGATTGCCCCAGATGCTAAACTGGATGATGGTAAATTTACACTAATCATGGTTAAGACAGCCAACCTCTTTGAATTGGTAGACCTCATTCGTCAAATTCTCCAAGGTGGTAAACACATCTATGACAAGAGAATTTCCTATATCAAAACGAGCTCGCTGTATATTGAGCCTTTAAGTGATGATCGTATGATGATTAACCTCGATGGCGAATACGGTGGTGATGCACCAATTCATCTCCAAAATCTGAAGAATCATATTGAATTTTATGCAAATATTGATGAGATTTCTGATGATGCCATCACTCTTCCAGATACAGATGAATTAGCTCTTGAAGCCATCGCACAAAAATTCAGTACAGAAGCTGAAAAAATTGAGAATGACTAATGTTAAACCTTTAAGCAACCTAAGATAGGTTGCTTTTTTAGTATATTTGTAGAAAATGACGCTTTCATTTGTTACAATAGAAAAAACTGGGAAATTGTTATATAGAATATTTAGAGGAGTAGAGGTTTAATAAAGAGAACGAAGATTATTTAAGTGATGATCATCTAAAGAATGGTGATCAGGCTTTCGAGTCGGCTTTTAGTAATAAAGGACCAGAGTTTGAATCTGCTTTTCAGGAGGAAAAAGCTGAGAAGCGACATTTCTTTTTGACTCTTGTTTTGCCATTGATACTCTTAAGTGTGAGCTGGGGCTCAGTCTTGTTATCTTGGAAGTATAAGCCGATAATTGTGTATCGGGCTGTAATTGTGGCATGTTTTGTCCTTGCTATCATTCTCTTTAGAATGGGACAGAAGCTAGGTAGATTTCTCTTCACCGCAATCGTGGTTGGCTTGATTGTGCTATCCTTCTTTGCCACTTTAGGTGGTTCTGTCTATCGAGGGGCTATGAAAAAATACAGGTTGATTCAGCAGGTATCTCAGTCAGATCTTGATGAGGATAAACCTGATAGCGATGATCTCAAAGACTACGAAGATGAGTCTGCGATTTATAACTGGACGGAAGAAGATTTTGAAAATCTGAAACCCAAGGCTGATACCTTACGTTCGATTATTAAAAGTCATGGTAAGGGCAATTATGTCGAGATGGAGTCTAGTGGTCTCAAGGTGAGATATGACCGTGGAGATGGCAATGAGTATAGTGATCTCTCTTTTGTGAAGGATGAAAAGGGACGCTTTGTCTATGATGGTGGAACAGCGACTTATCCACTTGATGGCGTCACTGAGGTTGATAACTATAGCAGTAATTGGACGGAAGAGCAGATAAATAGCTTACGTACTAAAGACCAAGACTATCTGGGTCCAGCAACATCCTTGTTTGAGGTAGTGAGGGAACATTCTCAGGCAAAAAGGTCCTGGAGAAGTATCAACGTCCATTCATCAGGAATCATACATAAGTCAGTTGATCTTGATTACACTGATCAGAATAGTCCTATTGAGAAAGCACAATTGTTAAGACTATCTTTTGAGTATAACGAAAAGAAAAAGGACTATTATTTGAGCTATAATTCTGTGGCTCGTTGCTACTAGGGATGACTATCTATGATAATGAATAACTAAACAGCAATTTTTTAGTAATAAGGGGTTTGATTATAAAGGGGGATTTTATAATGACAGCATCAAAAACCAAACGTCTCTTGTATTTTATGTCCGAATTAGAAAAGGGAAATGACATTTCAAAAACGGACTACCTAACTCGCTTTGGTATCAGTGAGCGTACGCTTAAAGAGGATGTGAGTGAGCTCAAGGAGAACTTGACTGAACTCCGTCCAAATATGAAGGTTAAGTATTCCAGAAAATACGGTTCCTATCATGCCCAGTATGAACAGGGCTATGGTAACCTTAAATACAATCAGGCAGTTATCCTATCTAAGATTCTTTTAGAGAGTCGTGCCCTTCGAAAGGATGAAGTAGCAGAAATTATCAACATCTTTGTTGAGAGGGCTGTAGACGACAAGGAGCGCAGACGTATCAAGCGATTGACTGAGCTAGAACTAGATAGTTATCAAGAACTTAAGATTTATCAGGATCAAGATAAGTCACTCTTACCAGCTATTTCAGCCATTTTCGATGCCATTGTGGACCAACGTCCTTTGTCTTTTAGTTACCGTAAGCCAGGAGAAAAAGTGGAGGAATATAAGGTTTTTCCAATTTCAGTCATTTTTGATAACCATTATTTCTACTGTATTTCATACAAACTGGATGATAACTTTACTTGTGATTATCAGTTCTCTGAAATCCGTTATTTCCGTGTTGATCGTTTTCAAACCATTCACAAATCTGAAAATGATTTGGCTTTCACGTTAAGTCCAGAACAAGAAGCCCGTCTTATTACAGATGAGCAGGTGCGTTATCAGGCTTTCTCAATGCTTTCTGGTAATGAGTGGGCTCGAATTACCTTTGAGTATAAAGGACTTTACCGTGATGTCTTGGAATCCGATATTCCAAAACTTAAACTGCTAGAGGAAAGCGCTAGTGATGGTGTTGATCAGGTTCGTTATGAGATTGAAACCTTTAGTTTATTAGGCTTTCAAAAGTATATTCAACGCTTTGATGGGGATTTTGTTTTCCTCAAGATTGAAGCAATAGATAACTAATGAAAAAGCCTTCGCTTATCCGAAGGCCTTTTTAAATCTGACAAAAATAGTACAATTGTGTTAAAATAGGAGTACGGAAACGTTATCATTTCCATAAGGAGGGAAAATATGAAAGAAAAGAAAAAAGAAATGCAAAAACAAGTCTTAACTCTTCTAGGAATCTTGATTTTTGCCTTTGTCAATGTGTTTATCTTTGATAATAAGATGGGCGCTGGTTTTTCTGCCTTCTCAACTATCACCCTGATGACTATTGGACTTTTGTCTAAGCGCACCAGTCTGCGAGTTTTGGCTATTATTTCCTATCTCATCAATGTGGTAGCAGCCGTTTTTGGCTTCAACTATGTTGGTTTTCTAACAGCAGTTCAGGCCATTGAACTTATCTTCGTTATCTGGTATCTTTACCCACGTGACACGTTTTTGAGACGAGATACAACTGATAAATACACTTACCGCTATCGTTGGATTCATTTGCTTTTGACGGTTTTAATCTCAATTGGAGGTTATATCGTTTTTGCAGTTGTTTCTAGTATTTGGGATGGTTCCTTCCTAGAATACGGTGGGAACACAGCTCTCATCTTTGCTATGCAATATTTGCTCTTTTTGAGCATTACCAAGTCGAGACAAGATGAACCGACCAAGGTTGCCCATTTGTTCCAAAAGGAACGCCGTACTAAGGAAATGAAAGCGGCAATAGAGGCCGAACGCCAAGCCAAAGAAAGAGCACTTGCACAAGCCTTCGAAGTACCTTTGAAGGCACCAAGTCAAACAGCTGCAAAATTTGGTAACAACATAGTCAAATTTGCATCTGTCTGGCTATTGGTAATGGACATGTCCATCTTGGCTTACTTCTTCCGTCCAAATGATGTTGGCTTCGGGTTTGGCGCCTTCTTTGTACTCTTGACCATTGTCTTGTCCTTGATTTTCAAATCTGAGGAAGACAAGGAGGATGTTTTCTCTATCATCTATCACAAGGTCCGTCCTATTCAACCTATTTTCTTCATTTTACTTTTGATTGCCCATGCGCATAAGTTCAGCTACGGTGCTGCTTACGCTCTCTTGTTCTCAGCTGCTTATTTCTTCTGGGCTATCAATAAGATTAATATGAAGACCCTCTTGACCTTTACAGTCATCATTTATTTCTTCCCAGTCTTTGGTTACCTATCTAACCCTTATCGTCTAGGTGCTGAAAACCTTAAGATGGTAGGTGAACTGGTGACAGATCGTGAGAAGTCTAATACCTTCTATCTCGGTCACTATTGGTCACTTCTAGGTCTCCAGAGTGATGGTGAATATGAAGGAGTCCCTGCTTCTTGGCAGGCTGCTAAGTTTGCTGACATTCAGACATTCTCTGATGATAGTGATATTACTTCAGGCGTCTTCCAAGTGAATAGTCACAATGATTATGATTATGATTTGCATTTGACAAATAACAAGGGCACCATTGAAGTCACAACTGGCTCTGGAAAAGATAAGAAAGAATTCCAGTTCACGGAGTTTAGCAG
>OGRO01003963.1_pt1 | contig 10160 bp, 8 predicted proteins | sample 1553451 | NCBI WGS metagenome assembly OGRO01 (sample SAMEA2580021, study PRJEB22360) | human gut metagenome
CCCCGCCGACAAGACATACATTTTCAGACCGTGACGGAGAGGTGCGGCTGTTGTTTGGAAAGCTGAAGGCGGAGTTTGAAAACCGAAAAACGGGATGGGAGGAAATAGTGCGCTGCCGCCTTATCGAAACGCTGATTCTTATGTTGCGCGGGATTGTGGCGGGGAGCCGACCCAAGGATAAAAATGTGGTGTTTGCCATGAAATTTGCGGAGGAACACTTTACGGAAAAAATCGGTATCTCGGACGCGGCGGCGGTGCGCGGGATAAGTCCGCAGTATCTGAGCGCAAGATTTAGGGAGGAAAGCGGAATGACGTTCACAGAGTATGTGCAGCGTCTGAGAATCGGAACGGCTTGCCGCCTGCTTTCCGAAACCGACAAAAAAATCACCGAGATAGCAGAGCTTTCGGGCTACGGCGATATAAAATTTTTTAACGCGGTATTTAAGAGAACGGCGGGGGTTGCGCCGGGCGAGTTCAGAAGGCTCGGAAACGCCTGACGGCGTGACCGCGCGGCGGAAGGGAAAACCGGTGCAGGCTGAGAAAACGCGCCGAAGTTTTGCGTTTGAGTTGCCGCGAACAGCTTAACCGCGCCGCGGCTTTACGTTTTGATTGCCGCGAACAGCTGAAAGGTGCAGAGGGGTGCGCGCATGGGGCATTGTAAACAGCTCGAACGCGTCGCGGCTTTACATTAGGACTGCCGCGAGCCGCCGAAATGCGGGAATTTGAATTGACATTAAGCGTCGTTTATAATTGTAATATTAACTATAAAAAGGATTGTATCATATGAGAATAGCAATTTGCGATGACCTGAAGGCGGACCGCATGGACGCGGTTGACGCCCTCGGCAGCGTGATAAAAAACTTCTCGGTCACTGAGTTTGAAAGCGGCGAGGAGCTTTTAAAAAGCCATGCCGCATATCCGTTTGACCTGATTATTTTAGATATTCTTATGCCGGAGCTGAGCGGAATGGAAACCGCGGCAAGGCTGCGGCTTACGGACGTGAAAACGCCGATAGTATTCATGTCGACAAGCAACGAGTTCGGCGTTCAAAGCTACAGCGTACTCGCGTTTGACTATCTGTTAAAGCCGATTGACCGTTCGCGGTTTCGTGAGTGCATGAAACGGCTTTTTATGCAGCAGAGAAAAAAGCACTATGTCACGGTTACATATTCCGGGGTTGAAACAAAAATTCTGCTTTCAAATATACAGTGTCTTGAAAGCAACCTTAGAAAGGTAATTTTTACGCTGTCGGAAAACCGTGAAATTGAGCTTGTCGGAAAGCTGACCGACTATGAAGGCTACCTTCTTTCGCACGGCTTTTGCCGCTGTCACAAGAGCTATCTTGTCAATATCGAGCATATTGACAGCATTGAAGGTGATGCGTTTTATCTTACGGGCGGGAAGAAAATCAAGATTTCAAGAGCCTGTCTGCAAAGTGCAAAAAAAGCGTATTTTGATTATATTTTCGGTACGGAGGCGCCCTAATGAGTAACACGGAGAGTATAGCGTTACTGTTTGTAACGCTTTTTATATGTACGCTTGACGGATATTCCATGATGAGCTATCGGTATTCGGCTCATCGTGCGTATGCCTGCTTCGGGGCGGTTACGGCGCTTTGTCTTGCGCTTAATTCGTATATTACGGTTAGGTTCGGCATACAGACACTGCATAAGGTTATGCTGTTCACTATCGGAGTACCGTATTTTGTCCTTATATTACTGATTACAAAGGAAAAAATATCACAGACCGTTTTCAATTTCTGGCTATGGATAAATGTCTACGAAATAATCACAAGTATTTCCGCGTTTATAAACGATATTACGGTGCGGAGCTATTTATTTATGTCGGTGCTGCGCTGCGTGATACTGGTCGGGTACTTCTTTTTATATAACAGGCTTATAAAGAAAAGGCACAAAAGGCTTATGGAGGAGCTTGACATAAACTGGTGGATTTTTTCGTTTATTCCGATGTCGTTTACGGTGCTTATCAGTCTTATCAACTACTTTTTCGGCGGTGCGGACGGAATCGGGCGGAACTATCCGATTATGCTGACGATTCATGTGCTTATGCTGCTTGTTTACACGTTGATATTTTACACCTTCAAAACAGTCTATGATTCAATGGCGCGCGAGCGCATGGCACAGGATATGAAGGAACAGATTGCCATGCAGAAAAAACAGTATGAGCTGTATCTTGAAAGAGCGGAGACGGAGCGGATTTTCAGGCATGACGCAAGGCACCGCGACGCGCTGCTTTTAAGCTGTATTGAAAGCGGAGATACGGAAAGCACGGCGGAGCTGCTGCGGCGCGAGCTGACGGAGATAGACGAAAGCGCTACTTTAAGGTTTTGCGAAAATACGCTTGTGAATGCGGTTGTGACGGAGTATTACTCAAAAGCTGTTGCAAAGGGAGTCAGGCTTACCGCGCGGGTCAAGCTGCCCGACAAGCTACTGTGTGATGAGGCGGAGCTTTGTGTAATGCTGTCAAACCTGCTTGAAAACAGCATTGCGGCTGCGAAAAGCTATATTTTGCTTGACATAAAGCAGTTGAACAGCCAGCTTTCTGTCAGGGTGCGCAATGACTATGCGGGGAAAACGAAAAAGGACGAAAGCGGAAGATACCTGACAACAAAGCCGAGCGGAACGGGACTCGGACTGAAAAGCGTTGCCGCGATAGTGAAAAACAACAGTGGCTTTTTGGAAATTGACGACCGAAACGGCGTATTTGTCGTGTTTGCAACGCTGAAAAACTGAATTAAATCAAGTATAACGGAATATAAAGGAAGGTTAAAAATTCGGACTGCGCCATTGGCGCGCGTGCGAATTAAGCAGCCTTCCTTTTTTGTGTGCAAATTATGTCGTTTTTTTGCAAGTTATGACGCGGCGCTTGAATATTGTCTGTAATTGTATTAGAATTGAATAGATAAAAAATCTAACACGATTGGAGCAGAGTTATGATTATTGCAATAGTAATTTTGGCGCTTGTTGTTTTGTGGTTTATATCCACGCAGAGAAAGCTTGTTGTAATGGATGAAAACATCAACAACGCCATGAGCCAGATAGGCGTTCAGCTTTCGTCAAGGTGGGACGCGCTGACCGCGCTGCTTGACCTTACAAAAGGCTATGCGGAGCATGAATACAAAACGCTTTCGGACACAATCAGAATGCGTTCGACCATTACGGCAAAGAGCACCGCGGCAGAGGTAAACGACCAGGAGAACATTCTGACCGAGGCAATGGGCAGAATTATGGCGGTTGCGGAGAGCTATCCCGATTTGAAGGCGAACGAAAACTACATAAAGACAATGGACAGTGTAAACGATTACGAAAAAATGGTACGTCAGTCGCGCCTGATTTATAATGACAGCGTTACAAAGCTCAACCGTGCAATCCGTATGTTCCCGACATCACTTGTTGCGGGAATGCTCGGCGTTACAAGCCGCGATTACCTTGAGGCAAGCGAGAGCAAGGCAGATATGCCGAACATGAAATAATATGAATGATTAAACTGTCCGTGTGTTTCCCGCGCCCGTTGGCACAGGGAGCACACGGCGGAAATCTCTTGTCATTTTCTGACCTGCGGACAAGAGCGGAATTGATTATCTGTGCCGGCGCAGGACGGCGGAATGGAGTTTTTTATGAAATTCGGTAAACTGCTGACGTACGCGGCTGTCACATTTGCGGTTTTGACAAATACGGCTTTTGCACAGAATAATGTAAAGAGCATTGACATTTCGGCAGCTGTTGCGGATGACGGAAGTGCGCGGATTGTTCAGACGTGGAGCGGCAGCTTTGACGAAGGAACGGAGAATTATATTCCGATACGGACGGACGGCATAGGAATCTCGGATTTCAGCGTGTCGGACGCAGACGGCGAATATACAAGCGTGGACGAGTGGAATATTGACGCGGACTTTGACGCAAAAAGCCGCAAATGCGGAATAAACAAAACGGACGAGGGCGTTGAGCTGTGCTTTGGCATATCGGAGTACGGACAGAATACCTACAGGATAGAGTACACAGTATCGGATTTTATAAAAGCGTATTCCGATGCGGACGGTACAAATTTTATGTTTATCAATCCTGATATGTCTACATTCCCGACTGACGGAAAAATAGATATATTTTTGCAGAACGGAACGCCGATTTCGGAGGAAAACGCCGCGATATGGGCGTTCGGCTATGACGGACAGGTGGAGTTTGCGGACGGTCATGTTTCGGCTTATACCGAAACCGCGCTGGAGGGTGACAATTCCATGATAGTCATGCTGCGGCTTGACAAGGGGATAATATTTCCCGCGGCGACTGTTGACGAGTCCTTTGACGAGGTAAAGGACGCCGCGTTTGAGGGCAGCGACTACAGCTATGATGACGAGGAGCCAACACTTTTGGAATACATAATCGGATTTGTGATTTTGTTTGCGATTGTCGCGGTAATAGTCTGGATTATTCTTATTCTGCTGAGAAGGCGCAAGGAGATAAAGCAGTTTTACGAGGCGGCGGACTACTTCAGAGATGTTCCGAACGGCGGAGATATTGAGGTTTCACACTACCTTGCGCAGAACTTTGATGTTGCGGATGAAGAAAGCCTTATAATCGGCGCACTTATGCTCTCGATGATAAACAAAGGATTTATCGAGCCTGTGACGGAGGAATCCGTCGGTATGTTCGGCAAGATAAAGCAGTCGGTAAACATGAAACTGCTGCGCGAGCCGGATACCGAGGTTGAAAGGCGTTTATACAGAGTTCTTGTTGCCGCGGCGGGCGGTGACGGAGTTTTGCAGGAGAAAGAGCTTGAAGATTACGCTTACGGAAACCCGAAAAGCGTAAACAACATTATCGACAGCACAAAGGCTGACGGCGAGGCAAAACTGGCGGCGCGCGGCGGCTTTGCGGACGGTGCGGGCAACCGCATTAAGGATTTGAGCGAGGTCGGAAAACGCGAGCTTGCGGAGGTAATGGGACTTAAAAAATACCTGAACGATTTTTCGCTTATTGCCGAAAGGGAGATAAAAGAAACGATAATATGGCAGGATTATATGGTTTATGCCACGCTTTTCGGAATTGCGGATAAGGTAATAAAGCAGCTTGAAAAGGTGTACCCCGACAGAATACCGGAGTTTGAGAGCTATAACAGAAATGTGGTAGTGGCTTACAGTTATTATCACAGTATGCACAGCTCTGCGGAACGCGCGATACAGCAACAGCAGCGCACGGACGGCATGGGCGGGCGCGCGTCAATCGGCGGGGGCGGCGGATTCTCCGGCGGCGGAAGCGGCGGAGGTTCAAGATAGAGTACCGGAAAAGAAATTTTGGCTCGGTGTACATTGGGTTACGGTAAATAACAGAGGGGGTTGAATATGCCGACCGCCGCGGTCGGTCTGCGGTGAGCGTTTGAAAGGAGGGAGCCGCGTGTGATTATTTATAATTTTGTAATAGTGACATTATACGGAATGATAATAATGCTGCTTTTCACAAAGGAAAAAAAGAGCGCGGCACAGATTGCGGGACTTGGCGCACTCTTTCTGCTCGGCGGACTTTTAAACCTTGCGCTGTCGCAGAGATTGAGCCGCAGCATTCTTTATATGCTATACCCTTTGACGGTCCATGCGCCGCTTATGCTCTATTATGCTTTTGTAATAAAAACTCCGTTTTATCAGAACGTGTTTGCGCTTACGGCGGCATATATGCTTACAACGCCGCGAAAATGGCTGACCGAGTTTATGGTATATCTGCTCGGCGGCGGTATGGCGGTAAGCGTAATATCGGAAGCGGCGGTGTCGGCAGCGCTGATTTTGCTGATTGCAAAATTTGCGGCGCCGCGGGTAATAAAAATATTCGATTTGGAACAAAGAGAGATAAAGTATATTGCCGTGCTTCCCGCAGCCGCATATACGATTACATATGCGACAACGGTTTACAGCGATTTGCTTTTCAGCCGCCCGACAGTGACAATACCTGTTCTTACAACGGTTTTGACGGTATTCTTTATCGGTTTTGAGGTGTGTTTTTTTGATTATACAAACGAGAAAACGAAAATAAGGCACAGCCGAGAACTGCTTGATTTGCAGCTGCGTTCGGTTGAACGGCTTGCGGGACATTTGGACGGCGCGGAAAATTATTTCTGTGCGGACAAGAGGATAAACGCATTTTTATCGATGTACCGTGCGGCGGCAAGGGCGAAGAACACTGTGTTTGTGTGTGGCTGCAGCCTTCCGGATGGCGCGGGGACAGCGGATTTTCTTGTGGTTTTGACCTGTATGCTTGACGATGCCGTAAGCGGCGCAAGGGAGTATATAAGGTTTGACGCGGCTCAAAAAAACGATCAGCTTTGCATAATGACAATGACGGACGGTGCGGCGAATTATGACCCAATTCTGATAACAACGCTGAATACGGTTGTAAAAAGGCACAGCGGCATAATATATACGGACAAAAATAATTATAAAATTCAAATATCAATAAAAAAGGAGTATAGAGAAAAATGAAAAGACTATTATCGGCAGCGGTTGCGGCAACGCTTGTACTCGGAGCGGTGGGAACGCCTGTTCTTGATGGCGGCGCGGCATTTGCCGCGGGATTTTCTATGGTGGATGACGCGGATACTGCGGTGCGGAAGAACAAAGAGCTGTTTCTGGCTGCACTTGATAAGGCGGAGATTACCAACGATTTTACACAGGCCGATCTTGAAGACCTTATTTTTAACGCAAGCAAGTATTCCTCGGATAAGAGTACGGGTATGGGCTGGCTGGTTGACAGTTTTAGGCTGATCGGCGCAACAGGCTCCAAAACGGGAAAAGTGACGGCGGCGGGTGAACTCTAACTGACCAAGGGGGGGGGGCGCTGCCGGAGGACGCGTTTGAGATAGAGAAGGAAATACCGCTGCTTACCGGCGATGCGGCAGCGGCAATTACCGAGGACGACTACGTTGACTACTCGGAGACAAACCCAAACGCACCGACAGACAGCGCTGCGCAGAAAAAGGAAATTGAGGCGGCAAAAAAAGCAATCAGCGATGCTATTTGGGATTTTGAGGTTTCAAACGATACAAAGGCGAAGGACATAGTAAATATGGCAAAGGCTGCGCTTCCTGACGGCAGCGCCGTGACTGTTGGAATTGAAAGCTCGGATTTTAAGCTGACAAAAGCGTCGACTACGGTGGATGGGTCGCTTTCGGCAACGCTCACGCTTGTATGCGGCGCTATGAGCGTAAGACACGCTGTGGGAAAAACCGTGCCTAAGGTAGTTACCAAAAACTCGGTTTTAATCGAGGAGGACAGAGCGGCGGTAAGTAAAGCGATTGATGATATTATCTACACAAACAAAACGACAAAGGAAGATATGCTTGCGGCGGCACAAAAAGCGGTAAAGAACGGCTCAACGGTTGCGTGGAAGGATAATTTCGTAAAGAAAAACTCATCGTGGAAAGAGGCGGGCGAGCTTCTTGGGTACCTTGTAATGACCCTTGAGGAAGAAAGCCGCGAGATGCGAATCAGCGAAGAAATTCCGCAGCTTGCGGAAAAAATGCCGACAGGTATACTCCCTGTAAATAAGAACGAATGGGAAATTCTGATAAGGACAAACATTGAGCGTGCGAAGGTCGGCGACAACCTTTTAGGTATGGTATTGCCGCTTCAGAAGGCGTGCAACATTCGTGAAGCCGACCTTGAGGAGAGCTTTTCACACACGCGCCCTGACGGAACGGAATTCAAAACGGCAATCTCCGATGCGTCTGTGTATAGGGGGTTGGGCGAGAATATAAATAAATGTACGCCGGGGCATGATGACGCGGAGCACGCAATGACAAGCTGGATGAACAGTCCGGCTCATAAAGAAAATATTTTGAGATCGAGTTACGATTTTATCGGCGTCGGAAACGACCAGACTCATTCGGTACAGATATTTGCGATAGCAAAGAATCCGATTACATCGGTTACGACCAGTGCGGGGACTATGAATTTTGCGGATGAGGACGCAATGATGAGAGAGTACGCTATCTGCAAAACGAGTGACGGCATAGAATCATATGTGCCGATTATAGCAGAATCGCTGACAAAGGTTGACGGCGGCTACCAAATGAAGCTCAATTCAACCGTGCCGGTTATATTCACAATCGGGGACGGCAAGACAAACGCAAATACAAACACAAGCGTGAAGCCGAACACCGGCGGCACATCCTTTATTGACGTAAAGGCGGGCGATTACTTTGAAAGCTCGGTAAAGTGGGCGGTTGAAAAAAAGATTACAACAGGCACGACGGCGACAACATTCTCGCCGGAGGATACCTGCACAAGAGCGCAGATATTGACATTCCTGTGGCGCGCACAAGGTTCACCCAAGGCGAGCGGCAAAAATCCGTTCAGCGACGTTTCGGCGAACGACTATTTCTATGACGCGGCGGTATGGGCAAACGAAAAGGGAATGGTTGACGGCGGAAAATTCCTCGGCGATACGCCGTGTACGCGTTCGTCAACGGTGACATATATCTGGCAGTCGTCCGACTCGCCCGACGCGGCAAGCACAGGCGCGTTTGGGGACGTTGCGGCGGACTATGCAAAGGCTGTTGCGTGGGCTGTAGCACAGGGAATTACAAGCGGTACGTCGGCAACGACATTCTCACCCGACGAGATATGCAGCCGCGCTCAGATTGTAACTCTGCTTTACAGAGCAATTAGCAAGTAAAAAAATTAAAATTTATATATTAAAGAAAAGGGGAACAAAAAATGTTAAAAAGAATTTTAAGTGTGTTACTCGCAGTTTGTATGCTTGCGGCGTTTGTGTCGGTGCCGGCATTTGCCGCAACCGATTACGATTTGCAGGTAAAGGATGCAATCAAGGCAATCAGAGCGTTGGAAAAAGGCGAAAAAACGGGAACCTTCTTCAACGACATGACAATGGACGAGTTTTTAAGAGAAGCGACAAAGGCTCTGCCGGAGAACAGCAGGGTTACGCTTTCATTCAGCAAGGAAGCGGACTACCGTATCTACAATGCGTCAAGCCAAAAGGACGGCAGCATTTTTGCAAATATCTGCTTCACCTGCGACACATATACACAGCATGATATGTTCACAATAAAGCTGCCCATGCTCACGGGCGACGCTGCGGCAAACAATGCCGATGTGGAAAAGCTGGCAGAGGACAGAGCGGCGGTTTCAAATGCTTTCAAGAATATTTCACTTGAAAACTCAACAACTATCGAGGACATTTTGAGCAAGGCAAGAGCTGCCGTTAAGAACGGAACGGTTGTTGAGGACGCAGGCGATTTCACGAAGGTTGAATCGACAGAGAAAAAGCTCGGTTCAATTAAGGTAACGCTTAACCTTACTCTTAACAATGAAAAAGCAACCGTAAAGGTAAACAATGCCGTACGTCTTGTTGAGGCAACACCCGAGAAAACAGAAACAAAGACCGATGAAAACACAGACGGTAAGACTGAAACAGAGGTAAAGCCTGCCGATGTTAATTTTGCTGACGTAGCGGCTGACGCATACTATGCAAATGCAGTAAAGTGGGCGGTTGAAAAGGGTATCACGACAGGAACGTCGGCAACGACATTCTCACCGTCTGAGACCTGCACAAGAGCGCAGATTCTTACATTCCTGTGGCGCGCACAGGGTTCGCCGAAGTCGGAGGACGGAAATCCGTTCACTGATGTAAGCGCTGATGATTACTACTGTGAGGCGGCAGCATGGGCAAACGATTACGATATGATTGATGACGTTCGCTTTGGCGCAGACACGCCTTGTACACGTGAGTCGACCGTTACATATATCTGGAAGAGCATGGGAATGCCCGCTGCAACAACCGAAAGCACGTTCACAGACGTTGCGGAGGACGCGGAATACGCAGAAGCGGTAGCATGGGCGGTTGAAAACGGTGTTACAAGCGGAACATCGGCAACGACCTTCTCGCCGAACGACATCTGTGACCGCGGTCAGATTGTGACATTCCTTAGTCGTGCAATTAACAAATAATTTTCAGCCGATAAAGGCACAGCGATACAGGGTTGGAAATTTATTATAAAAAGCCTTGGCATAAAAATGAGCGCGGCTTTAAAAAAATAGCAAAACATTCGCAGGTAAGCAGCAAAATAGCCTACCGCGGACACGGTAAATTTACCCATTATTGCCGACTGCGGCAACGGCTGGCGTCAGCTTTTTC
>OGRO01003964.1_pt1 | contig 10159 bp, 9 predicted proteins | sample 1553451 | NCBI WGS metagenome assembly OGRO01 (sample SAMEA2580021, study PRJEB22360) | human gut metagenome
CTATATTATATACTATAATTATGTGAAATTACAAAGTATAGTCATTCTATCTAACTGTAATTTACCTTTTGACTGAATAAAATTTGTATTATCTAAAAAAGTCGATAATTGTATTACGAAAGTTTTATAAAAATGTCAATATTTTCTACAAAAACTATTCTTTTATATTAAAATATAAAGTAGTAAATTTAAATGAAAGAATTTAAAGGGGGGATTATAATGGGGATATTAAATGAGGATAAACTTAACAAAAAAGATATAGATAAAATATTATCTCTAGAAAATAATATTACTCTATTCAAAATAGAAACAGAAATAGTGGATGGAAAAAAATATAGAATTAACAAACTTAACTAATGATTTGGAAAAACTCTTAGATAAATCAATTAAAAAAGAAGTAGAGGATTTAAAAATAAATAATTATTCCCTTGTGCTTAATTATGATGGAAAGAAGTTTTTATACAAAGGATTTATACCTTCATCAAAAACAATTTCTCTAAATTTACAACAATATGATATGTACAACTTGATTAAAAATAAAAACATTATAAAAAAAATAGAGAAAAAGCTTAAAGATGATAATATATTTATACATAAACACAGAAATTTAAAAGTTTCCTTTGATTATAAAAATGATAATATTAGTAATTTAACTTGTTTACCATTATTATCATTAACAAAATAGCAATTTAAAAAGGCTATATTAACTAAGTACGATTTCGTTAATATAGCCTTTAAATATATTTATCTATTAAATTCAACTAAAACAAGTTCTGGTCTGTTGAAAATTCTCAAAATATTTCCAGTAATAAATATCATATCTGGTTGACATTTTTTCTAAAATAAAAGCAATCTCTCACCTTCTTGTCATTTAGATATTGACAGTTTTTAATTAAAGTTATAATATCAATAGGATTGAAGTTTTTTTGTACGTATAAATTATGTTCATTATAAAACTACTGTAAATATAATTATATCTTTAATAGAAATAAATAAAAAATAAAGGATGATAAAAAATGACAGAACAAAATTTAAATCTGATCGATGAAGTTAAAAGAAGAAGAACCTTCGCAATAATTTCCCATCCCGATGCTGGAAAAACTACATTAACTGAAAAATTCCTATTATACGGTGGAGCAATACGTGAAGCTGGTTCAGTTAAATCAAGAAGATCTCAAAAACATGCAGTTTCTGACTGGATGGAAATTGAAAAACAAAGAGGGATTTCTGTTGCATCAAGTGTTCTTCAATTTGAATATAATAACTTTTGTATAAATATTCTTGATACTCCTGGGCATCAAGATTTCAGTGAAGATACTTATAGAACTCTTATGGCAGCAGACTCTGCTGTAATGGTTATCGACTCTGCTAAAGGGGTTGAGGAACAAACTAAAAAATTATTCCACGTTTGTAAAATGAGAGGAATTCCAATATTTACTTTCATAAACAAAATGGACCGTCAAGGTAAAGATCCATTTGAATTAATGGAAGATATAGAAAACGTCCTTGGAATTCGTTCTTGTCCAGTAAACTGGCCAATAGGTTCAGGTAAAGAATTCAAAGGTGTATTTAACCGTCATAAAAACCAAGTTGAAGTATTTGATGATGGTAACCACGGACAATCTATTGCAAATTGTGTAACTGGAGATCCATCTGATGAGAAATTTACTGATTTATTAGGTAGCGCTCTTCATGAAAAATTACTAGAAGATATTGAGCTTTTAGATATAGCTGGTGATAACTTTGATTTAGAATCAATATTAAAAGGTGAATTAACACCAGTATTCTTCGGAAGTGCCCTTACTAACTTCGGTGTTGAACCATTCTTAGAATCGTTCTTAGATATAACAACACCACCAACTGCTCGTAATAGTAACTTAGGTGAAATTGACCCTAATTCAGATAACTTCTCTGGATTTATATTTAAAATCCAAGCTAATATGGATAAAAACCACAGAGATAGAATTGCTTTCTTAAGAATTTGCTCTGGTAAATTCGAAAAAGGTATGACTGTAAATCACGTTCAAAGAGGTAAAAAGATTAAACTTTCTCAACCTCAACAATTCGTTGCACAAGACCGTGTTATGATTGAATCAGCATATCCAGGAGATATAATAGGTATCCATGACCCAGGTATATTCAATATAGGTGATACTTTAAGTGAGAAAAAAGGTAGTCTTGAGTACACTGGTATACCACAATTTGCTCCTGAGCATTTTATGAAAGTATCTACAAAAAATGCCCTTAAGAGAAAACAATTCGTAAAAGGTGTTACTCAATTATCAGAAGAAGGTGCTATACAAGTATTCAAACAACCAAATGGTGGTATGGAAGAACTTATCGTAGGTGTTGTTGGTGTACTTCAGTTCGAAGTTTTAGAATACCGTCTAAAACAAGAATATGGTGTTGATATAATGATGTACCCTCTACCATACTCTCATGTACGTTGGGTTGAAAATGATCTTTCTAAATTTGGAAAACTTTCAATGCCAATGGATACATTACTTGTTGAAGATAAAGATAGAAATCCAGTAGTATTATTCTCAAATGAATGGTCTATTAGAACTCTACTTGAAAGAAATGAAGGATTAGAAGTAAGAGAAACTTCTATATAAAAATAATTAATTACAATATAAAAAGTCGAAAATATATTTTATATCTTCGACTTTTTTATATTTAACTTATCAATAATATTTACTTATCAATCTTTCTAATTTATTATGTTGTACTATATTTCATAAAAATATTCAATGCACCTGATTTTTTTAAAGCTCCTATAACAAATACTGAAATTATCGCTCCACCTAAAGTTGAAATAAAAAAAGGAACAATATAAGAATAAAATGCAATACCTCCTGCATTGGCACCCATTAATAAAATAGCAATAGGGTAGGCACTAAGTCCACCTAATATACTAGTTCCAAAAACTTCAGCTATTAAGGTAAAAGTTATATTTTTAGATTTCCAATATACAATCCCACAAAGTAATGCACCAAACATACTCCCAGGAAAAGCCATTAAACTTCCTATACCCATAAGATTACGGAAAAGACTGGCTAAGAAAGCAACTGCTACACCATACCATGGACCTAACAATACAGCACAAAGAATACTTACCATATGTTGAATTGGAGCACATTTACTACCAAAAACAGGAATTGCAAACATACTTCCTACAACAGCAACAGCACATAAAATACTTGCTATACATAATTTTTTTGTTTTACTATTATTCATTTCTAAACCCCTTTCAAAATTCATGAGAACGGCACACATAGCGACATTCTCCACAAAATAATAAAACCATAAAGATTCTACGGAAATCGGTCGAAGCTTACTGGCTTCCTCTCACGCCGGAACACGGCTTCCCATCGCTACTATATTCAAAACACAGGGCGCTCCCCCTCTGCTCGCCCGAATAATCGGGATTACCATTCTTCACATCCTTTCTTTTAGGAAGTTCACACGATAAAAATATATCACTGTTGTATTTTCTTGTCAATTTATATTTACAGACTCATTTTTGATTTGTGTTTATCTTTTAAAACTTATTTATAAAGTCTATTTTTTGTACATCATCTGCATTATTCATATCTCTTATTAAGATTGCTCCTGTATGTTTATCATTTAAGTCACTTATTTTTGATATTGACTTAATAGTTAAAATATTATCCTGACTTTCCCCTTTACCTATAGTGACTTCCATGTCCATACTTTTTTTATTTTCTCCTATAGTTATGCTATCCATAGATATATGTAAATCTTTATCACTTTCATTTTTAACTGTTACATAAAGTTTAGCTTCATTATTTACTATTTTTATTTCATTTATTGTAAATGTAACATCAGATTCCTGTATATATAAAAAGTCTTTTCCTGAGTATTTTTTGTAAGAAACATATTTATCACTATCTAATTTTTTTATTTTATTATTATCTATTTCATAGCAAGTTTCTTCTACTATCTCATTATTTTCATCAGTTTTAGTAAAACATAATACTTTAGTTGTTTTACTATAATCTGTTTCATAAATATATCTTTTTTTATTTTCTATAACTTCCCTAGTTCCAATATAATCAGGATATTTATCTACCTGTTCTAACTTCCATATATTTTCTAATACAGATTCATCTATATTTTCTTTTTCTACATAATTATAAGTCACCTTCGATTTTCTACCTAAGCTTTCAACATATTTAGTTGCATCTTGGTTTATTTCTTCAAATAATTTTTCTGATTTTTTTGTATCATCTATTATAGCTAAAGCTTTAATAGCTTCTTTCATTGGAAACATATCTTTTATAGATTTTACGAATTCACTCCCATCCTCTGCAATTTTTATATCTACCAAATAATATTTATTATTATCTTTTAATTTATGTCCTTGCTTTTCATCAGTTGTAAGTGTTATTTGCAAAGGAATTTGAGAGCTACTATTTACCATATTAAATACGTCATTTTGGAATTCATAACTCCCATAAGTTGCCATCAAGTAAACTTCTATTTTGTCATTTTTAATAGATTTTCCTAAAATTTCATGAGCTTCTACAGGTAGTTCTCCTTCACCCAAGTATATTGCTGGATATTCTTTTTTGTGTGCTGGTCTATATTCTCCTAAAATAACACTTGATATAGCCTTATCTAAGTCCTCATCAGCATTAACACTTTTGCCATTTGTAAGCAACGCACCGCCCATTACAAGCAAACAAATTATCCCTGTCATCATGAATAGCTTTTTTTTCTTAGAAAAATTCTTATTATTTTTTATTAAATTTATTCTTTCTTTAATAGTTTTCTTATCATTGGCCATATTTAACCCCACCCTCATTTTATGATTAAAGTTGATTTTTTCTAAAACATTAAGTATTGTGATGCCGTATTTATTATGTTCATCTTCATTCAAAAGATTTAGCACCCTTTCATCACAACATATTTCCATGTCATTTCTCATTTTTTTAAAATAATAATGAATAAGTGGATTAAACCAGTGAATGCATTGTAATAGTCCAATTAAATTATCCATGTAATTATCTTTGTTTTTGTAATGACATAACTCATGTAAAAATATATGTCTTAACTCTTCTTCACTTAAATTAATTAAGTTCCTTGGTAAAACAATTTTAAGATTCCTCATCCCTACAAGAGATGGAGAACTTATTTTATCATATACTACTATTTGAATTCTTTTATTTATATTTAACTGATTTTTACAATTTCTTAATATATTTTCCAGTATTTCATATTTCAACTTAGAACATTTCTTTAAATCTTTTATAAAACTCATATAAATTATCATGTAAGTTACTGCTGAAAATACAAATCCAGATAACCAGACAAAAAATAATATTTTTGAAAATTTATCTGATTTTACACTCATTGTAGATATTGTAGGTTTATTATTAACTACTTGACTCTCTTGTGTAATATTTTCATTAACACTATTGTTATCTTGATAAGTTGAAGTTGTAGCATTTATCTCATCTTTTGTATCTTCTGTACTCATGTCGTTACTATCTATATTATCTAATTTAGTAGTATTACGGCTTAATATTTTTTGATTATTATAATTTATAGGTATTTTATTAAACAAACTTATATTACTTTCTGGTCCAAAAGGAATTATCAACTTTATCACTAATATCATCCAAAACAAGTATGCATATCTTTTATTAATTTTATTTTTTAGTAAGTTTTTTATTATCAATACTATAAATCCTGTAACACTTCCAAATATAGTAGCTCCAACTACATAACCCCAAATTTTTTCCATAATCATCTTCCTTCTTATTTAATTTTTATTCATCTTTTAACATATCTTTTAACTCTTGTATTTCTGATTTTGATAACTTATTGCCTTTTACAAAGCTAAGCACCATTTTATTTATTGATCCACTATAAAGTTTTTCTAAAAATGACTTACTTGCCTCATCTTTGTACTCATCTTCACTAATTGTTGGGCTGTAGATATATGATTTTTTATTGCCTTTATCCACTTGCACAAATTCCTTCGATACTAATCTTGTGATAAGTGTTTGGATTGTTTTTGGTTTCCAATCACTTTTATCTTTTAGTACTTCTATTATTTCAGCACTTGTTGCATTTTTCATTTGCCATAATACTTTCATTACTTCCAATTCTGCTTCTGAAATATTTTGTTTCATTATTTATCTCCTCCCTAAACTTACAAACGTAATCTTTAGTTAAAGTTTACATTTGTAATCCATTAAAGTCAAGAAATTTTTAACAAAAATTTCCTTCCAATTAAAAAAATAAGTTGCCCCAAAATGATATACAAGTCATTTTGAGACAACTTATTTTTATGATTTAAAATCTATAAGTTTTTCTTTTAATTGATTTTCAATATTTCTAAGTTCAATTTCAGCTTCTCTACGTTTTTGTCGACCTTCTGTTTGTATATTAAGTATTTCATCAAGGGTAGAAATTAGCGATTCATTGGTAGCTTTCAATGTTTCAATATCAACAATTCCCCTTTCAGACTCTTTTGCCGTTTCCATAGTAGAAGTTTTTAGTATTTCTGAATTTTTACGTAAAAGTTCATTTGTCATATCTGTAACTTCCCTTTGAACTTTAGCAGCCTCTGTGGCATGGGCAACTCCAAGTGATAAAACCATTTGATTTTTCCAAAGGGGAATAGTATTTATAAGTGTCGATTGTATTTTTTCAGACATCAAAGAATCATTATTTTGGATTAAACGAATTTGAGGAGCCATTTGCAGTGAAATCACTTTAGTCAATTCTAAATCGTGGATTTTCTTTTCAAAACGATTACAAAGGGCAACAAAATCATTTAATTCCTGAGCATCTTGAGGATTACCACTTTTTCTTGCTTTTTCCTGCAATTTAGGAATTTCTTCCTTCTCTAATTTTTGAAGTTTCTTTTTACCTGCCAATATATACATATTAAGTTCCTTAAAGTATACTTTATTTATTTCATACATCTTGTCAAGCATGGCAATATCTTTTAAAAGCTGTACTTGATGCTTTTCAAGAATATGACACATTTTATCTATATTATTGCCCACATTTTCATAATTGACTTTTAGCTGAGAAATTTTATCCTTGCCTTTTTTAAATATTCCAAAAAAGCCTTTTTTCTCTTGTGGTTCTTCAAAGGTTTTTAATTCACTTACCACACTAGATAATATATCTCCTATTTCTCCTAAATCTTTAGTTTTAACATCATTAAGAGCTGCCTGTGAAAAATCTGAAATTTTCTTTTGTGCCCCTACACCATATTGTAAAATAGAATTTGAATTACTTATATCAATTTTATCTACAAATTGCTCAACTATTTCCTTTTCTTCCTCTGTAAGTTGAATTTCCTCAACTATTTCTTCTCTTTTTTCTTCTTTTGTTTTTATATCATCAACTTTATCTTCAAAGGGTTGAAAAACTAATTCCGGCTTTATATCTGTATATTTATCTGTAAACTCGTCACTCATTTTAATACCTCCCTTATTTTTTATTTTTAAAATCTTCTTCTCCTAATCCCTCTTGCTTAAATAATGTTTTAAGAACAGAAATATCTGTAGAAATGTCTAAAACAACATCTTCAAACAAATCGTCTAATAAATTTTCAAAGGCTTTATTGATAAGATCAATACTCTTTTCAATTTCAATTTTAGCATTTTTTATATTATCACCTTGAATTACTTGATTATTTAATTCTTCATAGGAATTAATTAATTTTATGGTAATTGGCAAATAATGATCTATAAATTTATTAACTTCTTGTGCTTTTTCAGGATTTTTTTCAACCTGATTAAGTATTTGTTCAGATATATTGCCTAATTTATCTAGTTCCATAGATATGTCTTCTTTATGAAGATGATTTCTTACAGTTTTTATTTGTTCTATATAATCTCTTCCTATTTTAATTGTAGACTTTGCATCTTCTTTTTCAAAATTGTCTATTTTTTCTTTTAACTTTTTGTCATTATTTTCTTTAGCTATTTGTTGTTTTTTTAAATTTAAATAATCATTATAAACTTCATCATTTAAGATAAAATAAGTTTTTTCATCATCTATATGGCCTTGTAAAAACATTCCAACATCAATCATTTTACCTAAATCTTTAAGTAAAAAACGTTCTTTTTCTTTAGTGAGTTTTGATAATTCTTCAATTGATATATAAGTATTGTTTTCCATAAATCTTACATATTTATTAAAACGTTTAACTCTTTTTCTTAAACTTATTCCTTTTAATAATAAGCCTAAACTAACTAAAAAGAATAAAAATAAAATTATAAAAATTCCATTACCAACTACAAAAATACTGCTTAAAAATACTTTCATCACGGAAAATGTCAATACAGAAAGTCCATAAATTGAGATTCCAATGGTTCCAAATACTATACAAACTATTCCTGATATACTTCCAGATGGTCTTTTTTTAATGTACATTGATATGTTTTGTTTATTTTTTTTATTGCATTCATTGAATTTTACCTTGAATTGATTTACAGCACCTTCTGCTTTATAATTAATATCTTTTTTTAAATTAGCCATATCTATTGCTTTAAATGCATCGCTAACTTTAGATACAATTTGATTTTCTAAATCGGAAAAGTCGTTTTTGTTCATTTATTTTTCCTCCAGACTATTTTTCTTATTATTAACATAAATCTAGATATATACTATATATTTATTATAGCAGTTTAATTTTATTATAAAAATAAAGGCATGAATAAAATTTACTTATCCATGCCTTATTTTATAAAACTTTTTCATTTAAATTTATTATTTTAAAGTCTAATAAATATTTTTAAATAAACTACTACTATATTGTTTAATGTCATCTATATTTACTATATTATATTTATTCTTTATTTCTATAAAATAAGAATCAATTAACTCTTTTTCTATTATTCTGTTACAAGCTTCATTTTTCTTTAATCCTTTTCTAGTAATAATCCATGGCTTTTCGCAATGAGTCATTTCTTCTAAAGATTTTGCACTATAACATCCAAAATATCTTACAACACTATTAATTACATGTTCTTCTATTTCATCTAATAATAATTCATTATCGTCAGTATCTATTACACTTCTTCCAAATACTCTATATTTTTCGTAAATACATCTATACACTGGTCCATGTACCCATGCCTCACAATCTTCTTCAAATAAATATGAATCCGTAAAAAGCTTACAAAAAGCTTGAGAATAATATAGTAGTTTTTGAAGGGCTAAAGGTGTTATTTCCCCACATTTTATAATTAAATATTCAGCTACTGACTCAATTTTACTTATGTCTAAACTTACAGCTGACTCACAACCTTTCAATTCATTAATCTTTTCTCTGCATTTTTTATAAGCTATTTCACTTATTTTATCTTTATTACTCTCTAAAAGGTTACTCATTTCATCAACATTATTAAGTACTAATTTTAGTTTGTCTGAATAATTTTTAGTAGGTAAATCACCATCCAAATACCTAGTTATAGTAACTTCTCCCCATCCTAATAATAAAGATAGTGGTCTCTTTTTAATATTATATTTAACTAAAATGTCCTTAATTTCATCCACACTTATAATATCATCAACTTCTCTTATCTTAGAATAAAGAGCTTCTAAATTTTCATCATTAATCTGAGGAATATACATAGGACTATTGCACTCTGTACAATATGCTTGTTTACGTATATATTTTATTTCTTTTCCTCTAGCGTAATCTATTTTTTCTTCTTCTTTTACTATATAGTGTTTGTCATCTAAACAAACTTCACAAAAATCAATGTTTTCATTCATATTTTTCTCTCTCATGCTCATTATAATACCCCCTTTTGTTATTATTTAAAATAATATTTTATTGGCCAATTTGCCTTATGAAAGGATATAAATAGTATAAAATCTGTATTATTTCTTGGTTTTATAGTAAATTTTATGTATGTCTCAACAAATTCAAATCCTCTGTCTCTATGATTTAGTTCATATTCTTTTCCAAAGAAATAAAGTATTTCAATATTATTATTCTTATCTTTTTCTATTTTAGAAAAATCATATATATCTAAAGATAGTATCATATCCTTTTGCTTTTTTGTTGTTAATCTATATTCATCTATAAAAATTTCATTTTCTTTTCTGTTGGGATTTATGCTTATTCTATACAAATCCTTCTGTACACATGCTTTTACTT